>Ga0207126_1107_pt1 | contig 15090 bp, 8 predicted proteins | sample Alteio_BWMinHeat_20_FD_153586 | JGI IMG/M metagenome (GOLD analysis project Ga0207126, IMG submission 153586) | Enriched cells from forest soil in Barre Woods Harvard Forest LTER site, Petersham, Massachusetts, United States -... | ecosystem: Environmental > Terrestrial > Soil > Temperate forest >...
AAATGCAGCTCTAGCCCCGCGTGGAGCGAAGGCCGCGGCGCTAGCGCGCGGGCCGAGCGGAACGTGGGGTTAGGGAAACGGGTAAAAACATAGAGCTGCGGAAGCAGCGAAACCCCATTTGTGTAGGTCATAATATTGCCAAAATTCATGCGTGCTTCAATGGTATGATTGTTCACCTCATGCGTGAAAGTGCCATAGCCTCCGCCACAGTAGTGGCGGCTGGTGTTAGCCCCGCGTGACCGAGGGAGCACGCATTGCGTGCGACCGAGGAAACGTGGGGTTGGGGAATCAAAAAAAGATCCGCGCCGCGGTAGCGGCGCATGAAGACTGTTAACCCTGGTATGGAGCGCAGGGTACATCCACGCGCCGCTACCGCAGCGCATATCATTTTTAGTGATCGATCCCCCACAGGGGGATTGATCACTACATACTGATCACTATCCTCCCCTCCGAACCAACGCCTTTTTCCCTTCAAAGACAATAGCCAGCGGTATAATATTGGTATAGCCATTGTGTTGTAGCTCAACGGCATAATGTTTATCTGCAATTTGTTGTAAGGCACTTGCCGCTGCGATCTCGAGGGTTTCTTGTTCATCGGGTTCAACTTTTTTAAATTCTATAATGATTGCAGGTCTTGTTTTATCATGCGGCACTATCTTCACATCATAGCGGCCAAATCCAGCCTCACGATTAGATGTAATGAAATAGGTCTTACCAAGAGATGCAAGTATGCCAAGCACAAAAGCGTGATAGAATTTTTCTGCTTCTTGCTCTCCAACATCAAAATAGCTAAAACTTGTTATGACAAATTTTTCAAATAACTTTGCAAATTGGGTAATATTACCATCCACAAGACGCTCTAGCATATCGGTATATTCAATGTCTTGGTCAAACCATCCCAAGATAGTTGATTCATAAATATAGGCAATTTCTTTGTTTGGAATGAATAAATCAGCATAACGAAATTTGTCATCAAGGCGAGAATTTTTAAACGATAAATACCCACTAAACAATAAGAAATTCCACAGTGCAGTATCTTTAACGCCTATATCTGCAAAGACGATGTTTTCATCCACACATTTGTAAATGGTTTGCCCCTGCAATAACTGGGCAATATCCTCCTTAACCTTCCTATTGCTGTTTTTGATAAGGCTTTTAATAATATCATTACTACTTGTGTTTATCCAATATGAATTAAATTTACATTTTTTATCGATAAAACTAATAATTGACCAAGGATTATAGATAGTATGAGGCCCGCTCGAAAACCCATTATACCATGCCCGAATTTCTTCTAAGCACGCGTGCTGACATGTTGCAATTTCGCACTCCTTCAAAAGTGCCACCACCTCACTCTCTAATAAGCCAAATTTGTCGGAATAAGCATCGTCGAGCAAGGTGCATACTCGAGGATTGTTGAGCCCCGTAAAAATACTTTCCTTGCTAACGCGCATGCAGCCAGTAATAACTGCAAAATGAAGGTAGTCATTTCCTTTTAAACCATCGCCTATGAATGAGCGCATAAATCGGGCGACTTTATTATAATAGCCATTCTTAAAACCATCTTGCATAGGTACATCATATTCATCGAGCAACACGATGGGATTCTGATTGTGATGCTTCGCAAGATATGTTATAAGATCTTTTAAGCTGACTTCGTATACCACTTCATTGGCTGTGCAAGCAATAATCGCCTCAAAATCTTGTTTTTGATATTTATCTAGACAAGGACTGTTAAGCAAGTAGTCGTGTCGTCGAAACTCATTAGCAATCAGCCTCTTGATTTTCTCAAAACTTGCGTCCCATGTTTCTCCCTCAATAAATTTAAACGTCAAAGAAATAACAGGATACTGCCCTTGATGCTTCATGCATTCAGGATGTTTTGCTATGTCAAGTCCATCAAAGAGAGCCATACGTGATTTGGTTGTTTTTTCAAAAAAACATTTTAGCATTGAGAGGTTCAGCGTTTTCCCAAAACGCCTGGGCCTGGGAATAAGTGTGACCTTGGCCCCAGAATCCAGAAGTTCTTTAATAAATAGACTTTTGTCCACGTAGTGATAATTTTTTAAAATAATTTCTTCGAAATCATCAATGCCAATAGGAAGCTGTCGCATACTATAAACCCTCTGTCATGTGTCATTTTCCTAATGAAAAATGACACATGACGTAAAAAAATATTTTCATGAACTACATATGGCGTGTTCATGGTGCTGACTTATTATTTCCTATTTGGAGATAATTGTGAAGCAATATTTTGCCGAAACCAGCGTAAACAGCGTTACAAACAGCGTTATGCAGTAGAATATTTATTGTATTTATGGTATCATTGATTTTAAAAGCAAAATTTGTTTGTATGAAATGAGCACAAAATCCAACTGGATTGTGCGCGCATACAATATAATTGACATTATAATTAACGCGATGTGCGCCTTTTTGCTGTTGTTGCCCTTCAGGCAACAATATTAGGATCATCACCTGACCCAGGGCGTTGCCCTGGGCTGTTGCAATTTTTGCCCTTTGGGCAAAGAAAAGGCTATGAATCCTTGCAATTCGAACCGCTCGCAAGTCGCATATCGCGTTATAATGTATGTGCGCTATTTTCGCCATGTGCACTTTTCCGTTAGGAAAAGTCGCACATGGCGTTAATTAATAAATTCTGAGGCCTATATGAGTTTAGTACCTAATGATTCTTTAGCAGTAGTTCGTTATACTGGATGTGGTCATATACCAGAACAATCGAGCTTGCATGCTCAACGAAGATCTCAACAAGCCGAAAACCGGTATTTGCATACATACAAAGCACTTCATTTAGGTGGTAAAGACACAGCGGAGAGTAGATTAATACGATCTGTCTTCATTTGTGCAACGCACAGTGAGAACGAAACAGCTGAGCGCATTTTCAAGTACAACAAAGTTACATCCTACCTCAGCCGTTTAACTAATGAACAGCTTTCCAAGCTCTTAACCAATGCTCACTTTCTTAGTCGTGGCATAGGAGGAGATGTAGTATCAATGCACGTGGAAGGAGTGCCTCTTATTGCCAAGAAAATTCGCCTTACTGCAATCGAGCAACAGCACCCAGGATCCACTCGTAACCTCTTCGAGTTGCCGCCTTATTATCAATATGGTGTAGGGTCGATGGGATTTGGGGCATGGCGAGAGTTGGCTGCTCATGAAATGACCACACAATGGGTTCTTAATGGAGAATGCCACAATTTCCCCCTCATGTATCATGCACGCGTAATGCAACGCGCAGCTCCATCGCCAATACAAACAGCAGCAGCGAGCGAAGAAAGACGTCGTGATGTCGAGTATTGGGATGGATCAGTAGCTGTAGGTCAGCGCTTGGCGGCAGCCGATACTGCTTCTGCAGATGTGATCGTATTCATGGAACATCTTTCTCAGACACTCCATAAATGGGTTCGTATTACAAGTAGCGAAGGATCTCTTACCGAACGGGTCATAACAAAGCTCGAACGAGAACTAACTATGGTAGCAGCATTCATGAAGTCACGAGGGTTTCTCCATTTCGATGCACATTTTCATAATCTTATGGCGAGTAATAATCACGTTTATTTTGCCGATTTTGGGCTAGCGACAAGTCGGAGATTTGATCTTTCAGCTCAAGAGAGGGCCTTTTTTGAACAACATCGCGATTATGATTGCTATTATATTGTTGCAGAGCTTGCTAAAAGGATGATTGCAACTGCCACAGTACCTGAAGAGCAGCAGGCTTTATTGGATACCTACCTATCAACTAGGCACGTGATCACTAGATTACCACCTGCTGTAGCATCCATTGCACAACGCTACAGATCGATTGCATCTCTTATGAATACATTCTTTCAGCGTCTTCGAACAAGGTCCAAAGGCACACCATATCCAACGGACGCCCTTGAGCATGAATGGGCTAAAATTCAGATTCGGTAATACGGTATAAATAACCAGTTGCAGAAAAATACGCCACCGTGTCATGGTACAAAGAAAATAGCCTTTCGCATATAGCACAGGACGTAGTTGTGATTTTATTGTACTCTACTGTCCTGAGCTTGCGAAGGCAGTAGAGTACAATAACCACATCATGGAACTCGTTCAGCTTGCGTTTGACAAAATCATGCAAACGCGCACCTACACTGTCATTGTGTTAAAAACAAAAGAAAAACGCTTTGCCATTTACGTTGATCCCACCGTGGGCAAATCCCTGCAGTTGTACCTCACAGATACTGACAGGCCAAGACCGCTCACACACGATCTTATCTCAGCCATATTTAAAGGCTTTGAAATACGCGTCAAACAAGTGGTCATTAATGATGTCCAGGATACTACCTATTTTGCTCGCATATTTTTAGAGATGGAAAAAGATACCCTACGCCATATTGTGGAGATTGATGCACGCCCCTCGGACTGCATTACTCTTGCTTTAATGCAGAATGCTGCGGTATTCTGTACGAAAGAAGTACTTGAAAAAACCATTCCCGTTGTGGACTAATATTATGACCAACCCAAAAAAAACTATTTCCAGAAAAGATGTTCCTAAAAAAGATGCATGGAACACAGAAGCGCTCTACCCATCGATGAAAGCGTGGGAAGCAGATTTTACAAAAGTGATACACCGCTCTACAGCTCCATTTTTTCCAGAGCTAGATGGCTTCAATGGCAAGTTGCATAAAAGCGCAAAAACCCTCAAGGATCTATTAGAGTGCTATTTTTCGATCGAGCGAAAACTTCGAAAACTCTATACCTACGCCCATCTAAGACATGACGAAGACATTGCTAACGAGGCCCACAAAAAGCAGTACGACAAGATAGGCACCATGTATCATGAGTTTGCAAAAGAGGCATGTTGGATTGAGCCAGAAATTCTTGCAATCGACAAAAAAACGCTGCAAAAATATCGCAGAGACCCTCTGTTACAAGAATATGCGTTTTACTTGGAAAAGCTTTTCAGACAAAAACCCCACACACTTAGCGAACCAGAAGAAAAAATCCTCGCCCTTGCTGGTCTTGCCCTAGAGACGCCTCATAAGGCCTTTTCGTCCATCTCTGACGCTGATTTTAAATTCGGTAGCTGTGCAGATAAAGCAGACACTCATCATGAACTCACCCATGCAACCTATGGGCTCTACATCCGCTCTCAAGATCGAACTCTTCGAAAAAACGCCTTTGAGACACTTCTAGGTAAGTATGGTGAGTTTGGAAACAGCCTCACAGAGCTCTTGGCAGGTCAGTTGCAAAAGCATCTCTTTTTTGCCAAAGCACGAAACTATACCACCTGCCTCGAGGCAGCACTGCAACCAAAAAACATAGATCCTTCTGTCTATTTTACACTTATCGATGCCGTCCATGACAATATTCATGTGCTGCATGCCTATATGGCACTCAGAAAAAAAGCCCTTAAGCTCAAAGAGCTCCATCTTTATGACACTGCGGTCCCATTTGTCCAAGCCCCAGACATGAAGTTTTCTTATGAAGAAGCCGAAGATCTCGTTATCGAATCCACAAAACCACTTGGCACACACTACCAAAATATCCTCAAAGATGGACTGAAATCAAATAGATGGGTTGATAGATACGAGAACATTGCTAAGCGCTCGGGTGCCTATTCCAGCGGCTGCTACGACAGCATGCCCTACATTTTGATGAACTTTAAAGGTATCCTACGAGATGTCTTTACTCTTGCCCATGAGGCAGGCCACAGCATGCACAGTTACTTCTCACGTACATCTCAGCCCTATCACTACTCTGACTATGCTATTTTTGTTGCCGAAGTTGCCTCCACATTTAATGAGGAGCTCCTTAACCATACGCTCCTACAAAATGCAAAAACAAAGCTCCAAAAAGCCTTCCTCATCAATGAAAAGCTCGAAGATATCCGGGCAACGCTCTTTCGCCAAACGATGTTCGCCGAATTCGAGTTGAAGATTCATTCTTTTGTAGAAGCGCGCACTCCCATTACCCCAGAATTACTCAAACATGAATACCGCACACTGAACGAATATTACTTTGGCAAAGGCGTTCATATAGACCCTGCCATTGCCATCGAATGGGCTCGCATTCCCCATTTCTACTATGGGTTTTACGTCTACCAATATGCTACAGGCATTAGCGCTGCCATTCAACTTGCAGAGGGTGTGCTCCATGGTGGCCGTCAAGAACAAAACCGCTATCTTGATTTCCTCAAAATGGGAGGAAGTAAGTATCCTCTCGAAATCCTCAAAAAGGCAGGCTGTGATCTGACAACTGTAGCTCCTGTCACCAATGCCATTGCCAAGTTTGCCACTCTGACGAAGGAACTTGCCAAGCTGCTTTAGCACTGTCAAGAGTGAAGTGCTAAATTGTGCTTGCAAAAAATATCTCTCCTACGGTATGCTTATGATTTCAATAACCTCGAGCATGGGCACAGGCTCGCACACGAAGGAGAACGTAAACGTATATGGCACAAGCATCAATACAAGAAAAAATACAGCTTCGTCCTCTTAAAGATCGCGTCTTGGTACGACGATTAAAGGCCGAAGAAAAACTCAAAGGCGGCATTCTTTTGCCTGATACCGCCAAGAAAAAGCAAGAGCAAGCAGAAGTTATTGCTATTGGCACCGGAAAAAAAGATACATCTGGCAACACAATACCTCTCCCAGTTAAAGTGGGCGACATTATCCTCATGGATAAATATTCAGGTCAAGAAATACAGCTCGATGATGAAGAGTATATCATCGTGCGAGCAGATGATATTGTTGCAATCGTTGAAAAATAAACTTGGGGAAAAATAAAATGGCACCAAAAGATATTAAATTTAAAGAAGACGCCCGAAATAAAATCTTAAAAGGCGTACAGCTGCTTGCACAAGCAGTAAAGAAAACACTAGGCCCAAAAGGGCGCAATGTGCTCATCGATAAAAGTTATGGAGCTCCTCATATTACCAAGGACGGAGTGACTGTTGCAAAAGAGATCGAGCTTGAAGACAAGTTCGAGAATATGGGCGCTCAGATGGTTAAGGAAGTGGCAAGCAAGACTGCTGACAAGGCAGGCGATGGCACGACAACCGCTACAGTACTTGCAGAGGCCATTTATGCTGAAGGGCTCAAGAACGTGGCAGCAGGCGCAAATCCTATGGATCTCAAACGCGGCATGGAGCGAGCTGTGGACCTCGTTATCGAAGAGCTCACCAAGCGTGCAAAGAAAATTCAGGATAAAAAAGAAATTGCCCAAATCGCCACTGTCTCTGCAAATAATGATGCCGAGATTGGGGAAATCATTGCAAGCGCCTTTGATCGCGTAGGCAAAGAGGGCACCATCACAGTAGAAGAAGGCAAAGGCTTTACAACCACACTCGACATCGTAGAGGGCATGCACTTTGACCGTGGCTACCTTTCAGCCTACTTCATGACCAATCCAGAAACCCAAGAGTGTATTCTTGAAGATGCCTACATACTGATCTGCGAAAAGAAAATTTCCAGCATTAAGGAATGTATCCCCATTCTTCAGGCTGTTGCAGAAAGTGGCAAGCCCCTCTTGATGATTGCAGAAGATGTAGAAGGCGAAGCGTTAGCTACTCTCGTTGTCAACCGCCTCAGAGCTGGGCTGAAGATTTGTGCTGTGAAGGCGCCAGGATTTGGTGATCGCAGAAAGGCAATGCTGCAAGATATTGCAGTGCTCACAGGTGGACAGTTGGTCTCTGAAGAGCTTGGCATCAAACTTGAAAACGTCAGCATAAACATGCTCGGAAAAGCCAAGAAAATCCTCATCAAAAAAGAAGAGACAACTATCATCGAAGGCGCTGGCAGCAAGAAAGAAATTACCTCACGAGCCGAGCAAATTCGTCAGCAAATTAAAGATGCTACCTCTGATTATGATCGAGAAAAGCTGCAAGAGCGCTTAGCAAAGATTGCAGGCGGTGTTGCTGTGATTCGTGTCGGTGCTGCAACAGAGATCGAGATGAAAGAGAAAAAAGATCGCGTCGACGATGCCCAGCATGCAACTGCTGCTGCTATTGAAGAAGGATATCTTCCTGGCGGTGGGGTGGCCTATATACGGTGCCTCCCACAGCTCGCCAAGCTCGCAGAGAAACTCGATGGCGATGAGCGAACGGGTGCAAAAATTATTATGCGCGCACTGAGCTCCCCTCTTCGTCAGATTGTAGAGAATGCAGGTAAAGAGGGCGCTATTGTCCTTCAAGAGGTAGAAAAGCTTCCTGATAACCATGGCTACGATGCACGTGAAGACAGGTACGTCGACATGATTCAGACAGGCATCATCGATCCCAAGAAAGTGGCTGGCTGGGCGATCAAAAACGCAGTTTCCATTGCGTCAATGCTCCTCACCACAGAAGCGATCATTGCCGATGCGCCTCAAGAGGAAAAGGCTGCAGCCCATGCAATGCCTCACGGAGACATGGATTACTAATTATCCATTCCCCTCGCAAGCGAGGGGGAATGGAAAAATTTCGTGCCTATTTGCCCAAATGGCAAAACGCTAACCCCCAGGGCAACGCCCTGGGTCAGATGATGACCCTAATATTGTTGCCTGAAGGGCAACAACAGCAAAAAATCGCATATCGCGTGCGGGCACGAATTTTTAACAAAGGTGCATAATGTTTAAGTGGATTTTGTTTTTTATCGTATTTATACTCCTGATAAGCGGAAGCTTTGCAGGCTATCTCTATACCAATCGTGAAGAATTTCTCTCGAAGTGGCTGACAGGCGCCTTGGGAACCAAGGTAAGCATTCATGCCATTGACATCAAAAATGACGGCTTTACTATTTCCGGTCTTGCTATAAAAAATCCCCCCTCTTGCTCGCTAAAAAATGCATTTTCTGCAGATCGTATTGATGTGCAGCTCAACTGGAAACAGCAGCTGCCCGCACTCTTTGGGATACAAAAACAAGCAATTGTTATTGATAAGATTGCTATAGATAATCCTGAGCTTGGTATTGAAGTGACGAGCCTTCTGAACCTACAAACGAATTGGAAGACTATTATCGACAACATCACACCCACGTCCTCACCCAGCCCAGCAAAGGACTCTCGCTCATTTATTGTCAAAAAATGTGTACTTACTCATATTCAAATGAATGTGACCAATGATACTCTTGTCCCCCTTTCACTGCATCCAGCCCCTATTGCTTCTATAGAAATGAATAATATAGGCAGCGATAAGGCGCGCTCTCTGTCTGAAGTGCTCTACAGTATCTTCAAACGGCTCAGCGAAGAAGCTGTAAGTCATGCTACCGGCGACACTAAGCCAGCGCTACCTTCTACCGGTGAATATAAAAATCCCTAACGAGGAGCTGGATGCTTGAGCCATTTACTTGCGGTGTAAAGACAATTCTGAGCCTCAGCGGTATGGTGCTCAGTTCAGACAGGCGATCTGCCATTGCAACACCAATGCCTTCAATCATGCGCCCTTTTTGTTCGAAATATAGTCGCAGATGCTGCTTGCCTACTGGTTTTGGCAGCTGTATTTGCTCAACATCCGTGTAAAAGAGGGGGGCAGGATTGCCGTGCCCATAAGGCTCTAAAAGCCTGATAGACTCCATAAGATCAAAGGTCAAGTCAGTAAAGGGTACTTCAGCATCAAGGTAGAGCTTGGGAATGAGCTGCTGTATGTCCAAAATTTCATCGGCCTTTTTAAGAAAAAGCTCTGTAAAGAGAGGGATATCTTGTTCACGAATACTCACCCCTGCTGCCTGGTCATGCCCTCCAAAATTGAGAAGCAAATGAGAGAGCTCTTTTAGTACTCCCAGCACGGGAAATTCTGGAATAGAACGAATTGACCCTTTACCTACCTGACCATCAAGCGTAATAATAACCGTCGGACGATTATACTGCTTTGAAAGACGCATAGCGAGGATGGCAATAATCCCGGGATGCCATTTTCGAGAGCACAGAATAATCGCCTTATGGGACAGATGCTGCGGCTCTCGTGCCAATATCCTCTCCACATCCTTGGTCATCGCCCGCTCAATTCTTTTTCGCTCTATGTTGTACAAGTTGAGCTCAATTGCAAGCTTTTCTGCTGCCAATGCATTGCGCACTAAAAGCAGCTTTACCCCAAGCTCAGGCTCGGCAATTCTTCCTAAACTATTCAGGCGCGGAGCAATTTTTGAAGCTATGATTGAGGTAGTAGAATCAGTGACATCTGTCTCGCATAGAGAGAGCAGTTTTGCAAGACCTATGCGTTTTGTTTTACGAAGCTGCTTTATTCCATAACTTACTAAAACTCTATTTTCTCCTAAAAGAATACCCATATCAGCGACCGTGCCAATAGCCACAAGATCTAAGTACCTCTTTAAATCAACCTTTTTTTGAGGAATAATTCCCTCTGCGATCAGGTGATGTGTGAGTGCATGCGCCAGTTTAAAGGCAACACCTACCCCGGTAAGCTCGCGATTGGGATATTCACTTGTCACAAGCTTAGGGTTCAGCGTCGCAATGCAAAGTGGAATTTTATGCGTTGGCTCATGATGATCGGTGATGATTACGTCAATTGCGTGTTTTACTGCCTGTTCAATATGATCGGCTGCAGTAATGCCACAATCAACGGTTATAAGGAGGGTACAATTATGTCTGAGTGCATATTCAAGCGCATCGAGAATCATACTTTGCCTAAGAGTCGCTGACCTTGCGGAAATATAATGGTGCACGTTGGCACCTACAAAATGCAAAAACTCAGAAAGAAGCGCCGTCCCTGTCATGCCATCCACATCGTTATCACCGTAGATAAGAATGTTCTCTCCTTGTCGAATGGCCTTCGTAATGCGCGCAACCGCTTGTGGCATTTCAGTAAAGAGATAGGGATCTAAAAGATCGGGGAGCTTCGCGTATAGATGATAGTGAATAGCTTCAGACGTAGTAATGCCGCGGTGTAAAAGAAGCCCTGCAATCACTGGATTCAGGTGAAATTCTTTGATGATCTCGGCTTTCTTTACATCGCTCAGCTCGGGATAAACCCATATTGGACGCTTCGCTTGCTCTGGCGCTGGCACTGACGCTGGCTGTACAGATTGTCCATCCATATCGATTCCTGTGCCCTGTTGTTGCCCTTCAGGCAACAATGTGGGGGTGTTGGCCATCTAAGGGATCGTTAAGGAATAACTCGTACATTTGAGAGGGGATTATAGCAAATTACCCTCTGCGCCTCCTTGCTTGAAGATATTGCCTTGTAATATCTCCTGCGCAAGATCGGCTTGAGAATTTAATTCACTCTAACACCCTCTGAAAAGTACGATTTATTCCTTAACGATCCCTAACCCAGGGCGCTCCCTGAGAGGTACTTGCAAAATTCCGATTTAGGCCAAAATTCGCGCTTTTGTCGCTGGGAAAAAACCTTTTGCAAATCGTCACCCAGGGCGTTGCCCTGGGCTATACATATTGTGGCCTTTCAGGCCACTTCGGTGGATTTGCAAAAGGTCTTCCCCATCACCAAAATCATCAAATTTTGTCTCCAACAGAATTTTGCAAGCACCTCGTGGTTATTGCAATTTTTGCCCTTTGGCAATTGTACAACTTTCCCGCACAATAACATCTATGCAAGTGAACAAGCAAGCTTTTTTTCTGTTTCTCGCCCGTGTAAATAGAGAAGGATAGGTGAGGCAATGAAGAGCGACGACAAAGTGCCCAAGAATACCCCCGCTGTCATCACAAATGCAAATCCAAAAATGGAGCTTCCTGCAAAGAAAACCAATGCAAGCAACACGAGCAGTGTAGTGCCAGATGTCATGAGTGTTCTACTCAGCGTCTGATTAAGGGCTGTGTTAATAATGTCGTGCAAGCTCTTTTTGCGCATCGCATGTGTATCTTCTCGTATACGGTCAAACACAATAATAGTATCGTTGAGCGAATACCCAATGATCGTCATAATGGCGCCAATCACTTCAAGATTCAGCTGCACAGGAGCTCCCAACGCATTTGCAATTGCCATCACAGCAAGGGTGAGCAGCACGTCATGCACAAGTGCGAGCGTTGATGCCACAGCATACTTCCATTCAAAGCGAACGCTGATGTAGATGAGAATACCCACAAGAGAGAGACACAGTGCGATGATTGCATTCGTGCGCATGGTATCGGAAAATTGCCCACTCATTGCAGTCCAGTGTGTATTCAAGGTCGCTAAACTCGTTGGCTTTATTACAAGGCCTTCAGCACTGAGTGCATTCACTACCCACGTGATACGCGGGTTCTTTTGATACTCATAGCTAATAGGTGCCCCACTTACCTCTTGCGGCATCCCATGGAATGGATGCCCAGGCTGCTCCATAGCAACACCGAGTTGTATACGCAAAAGATTTGGCCTTCCCAGTTTTCGCACGACAAATTCTTGAGAAGATATCCCTTTTTTGATGAGTGCTTGCCTAGCTGCCTCAGCAAGATGTTTGCCTGCTTGTTCCTTATTTGCTTGTTCTTCAAGCTCCACTGTCAACGAGTAGCCACCTGTAAAGTCCATGCCGACAATCGATGTAAAGTGCGTCATGAAAAGCACGCCGCCAATTACAAAGAGCCCCAGAGAAGCAAGCGCTACAGGCTTTACCATCTTTAAAAAGTCAAAATGAGAAGACTTAATCCATTCCGCCATCTCGAGCTTTTTATGCTTTGGATTTTGAACCCACCCTGCAAAGAAATAACGCGTCATGAAAAGCGCGGTAAACATCGAAGAGATGATACCTATAATTAAGGTCATCGCAAAGCCGCGAATAGGGCCACAGTCAAACTGTAATAAGATAAAGGCAGCCAAAATGGTTGTAATATTCGAGTCAAAGATTGCAGAAAATGCCTTTCGATATCCAGCCTGGCAAGCCTGTGCAATACGGCCAGAGCTCTTAAATTCTTCACGAATGCGCTCAAAGACCAACACATTAGCATCTACGGCCATACCTACTGTCAGCACTATACCTGCAAGGCCAGGAAGTGTCAGCGCTGCCTCGAGATTCTGCATGACAGCCCATATGATAAGCACGTTAATAAGCACGGCAATACTTGCCACCAAACCGGCCAAGTGATAGTAGCCACACATAGCAGCAATCACGAGACCCACACCAATGAGTGCTGCATAAATACCACGCGCGCGCTCCTGCTCTCCAAGCTCTGGGCTTACATTGTATTCTGCAAGAATACGAGGCTGGAAAGAGAGTGAGCCAGCTTTAAGATCAGTTGCCAGTTTTTGAACTTCGGTTTGTGAAAAATGACCTGAAATCTCGGCATGATCACGGAGCGTCCCATGCAGTGCCGGCGCAGAAATAACACGGTCATTGAAAATCACCGCCATACGCCATCCCTTTCCAGCACTATACATCTCTCGAGGTGTTCCACCGATCCCTTCTTGTGAAAACTGCGACGTCCAGGTATACAGATCATCACGAGGGTTGCCTCCCCCATTCGCCGCTGTCCCCTTAACGTTGAATACAAGTACATTGCCCTTTGTTGGATCATAGGCGGTCTGAATACCTTCAAGATTTGCGCCCTCAAGAGCGTAATTTTGGAACACAATGACGAGAGGATTGGTGGGAGATGCCCACTCTCTCGCATCGTCACCACGATAGCGTGCAATCAAGGATAGAGAATCATCAAAAGACGAGCTCGAATGCGCTGTTTGTGGATTTGCAAGTTTGAGTCCCTTCTCGTATAACACCTGAGCACTGTTTTTAGGTCCAAAAGTAGTCCCGTGTTGTTCTGCAAATTGCAGTTTTTGAAAGGCTATCTCATTAATACTTTCAATATCTTTTCTATTCGATACGACAGCTTCGTTCCATACGTCCTGCAAAAAGTCGTTTACCTCTTTACTCAGGGCCTTATTATATATACCGAATTGTTCATTAACGACATGGAAGTACATAGCTGATGGTTTAACAAGCTCTGCAGCCGACAAGCCTTGAGAGCCCGGAAAATCTAAGAGAATAGTATCATTTTCTACACGAACTGTTCGCTCAGAGACCCCCATTTTATTCAAACGCGAATACAACTCGTTGGCAGCTTGAGTCAGCTCTTGAGGATTTGTTACTGCATGACCCGTTTTATCAACAATGCCAAGACGCACACTTTTTCCACCTGAAAGGTCAAGTCCCCATCGCAAAATCTTACTATCATCCCCTCTAAAAAACTTCTTCCAAGCAAGGACAAAGTTGGCAATATAGGTGTTTTTTGTTGGTTTTGGAACTGTAAGGCGCTGCACAGGATTTATCGAAGCTTGCGCTGCCTGATAAGCATCTTTCCACTGCACAAGCTCTTCTTGGATAGCATCATCAATACGGTTCTCTGTAATAATGCGCTGCTCTACATCAGAACATTCAAGTGTTGCATATTTTTTCTCTCCGAGCACTGAAAAATCTTCTCTAGTGGCCCGTAAGAGCATGGAATAGTAATCATCGAGTTCAAAGATATAATCTTTTGCAACAGCAGATGAGGTGCCAAGATTAACCCCAGCATATCCAATAAAGCCACTCTCTTGAAGGAGCCGAGCGAGCTTATCAAAGTCCGCTGCAAAAAGCTTTGCTGCTTCACTGTCAGGGAATTTTTGGTATTGATCAATCATGCTTTGCATACCGCGCAAGATCACATAGATCGATGATGGTTTCAGGCCAGTTATGACATCAGCTGTTTGCGATGTAGGTGCAAGCACTGTAAGGCACAGTTTTTTCTGGGTAGGAGAGGCCGCAAGAAACTGCGTCGCATCAAAGCGCGGGAGATTTTCTAAAGCAAGGTCTGGGTGTGAAGGATGCCATTCATCTTGTATGGAGGCAAGGGTATTAGTAGCATACTTAGAGGCGATAGCAGTAAGGTTACATGCGATTACACTTTTCGAGCCGGTAAGCCTTGCTAAGGGCACTTGAAAGCGATGATCAGCTGCTGTAATCACTTCTTGAGTGTCTTGTGAGACACGGGCAATTTCATTGGCAATCCAGCGTTTGAGTGCCTCTTGCTTGATATGAACCTCTTCATTTTTTTCTTGCGATTGTCGAATGGCCTGCACATCATCATAGAGCATAAACTGTATGACATCATTTGCCCAGTCAATAGTGATGGAAGAAAAAAGTGGGTTTTCATCCTTTAGAGAAAGCGTAAATACACCCTCTGCGGAAGGGTTTTTTGCATATTGCTGCT
>Ga0207126_1110_pt1 | contig 14448 bp, 5 predicted proteins | sample Alteio_BWMinHeat_20_FD_153586 | JGI IMG/M metagenome (GOLD analysis project Ga0207126, IMG submission 153586) | Enriched cells from forest soil in Barre Woods Harvard Forest LTER site, Petersham, Massachusetts, United States -... | ecosystem: Environmental > Terrestrial > Soil > Temperate forest >...
TACAGGGAGAGCCACAGGAGAAGAGCTTACAGAGAGAGCCTGACAGAGGCGTTTGGGGTGCTTGGGCGTGCTGGTGGAGAAGGTCTGGGGAATTTTTTCACAGGGAGAGCCACAGGAGAAAGCTTACAGAGAGAGCTTGTCAGAGGCGTGTGGGGTGCTGGGATGCATTGGTGAGAAAGGTCTGGGGAATTTTTTTTCACAGGGAGAGCCACAGGAGAAAGCCTCAATCCGAGCTGGGGTGTACCCCAATGACGTCAACTTAAAGAAACATGTAACCAATCAGAACCGAGCCACGGTAGTGGCGGAAGCTCATTAGCCCCGCGTGACCGAGGGTGTGCGCAAAGCGCATACCCGAGGGAACGTGGGGGATGAGGGAGAACAAAAAATACAGAGCTGCGGTAGCAGCGAAACAGAAACATATCTGCAACAACAATTATGTGCATTGATTATGTCAAACACAAATGGGTTTCGCTGCTACCGCAGCTCTGTTTTTTTACTCGTTTCCCTAACCCCACGTTCCCTCGGTCGTGCGCATGGCGCACGCCCTCAGTCACGCGGGGCTAGAGCTGCAATTTCGCCACTACCGTGGCTCGGTTTTGATTGGGTTACAAGTTTCTTTAAGTTGACACCGTTGGGTCTTAGCCTGATGCGCATGCGGCAGCGGTGGAATTCATTAGCCCCGCGTGGAGCACGGCCGTAGCGCGCTCGCGCTACGGCTGGGCGTTACGTGGAGTTGCAGCAACACCCATAACCAGAGAACGCATAATTTAAGGAGAGTACATTATGATAAATACAACCCAATTCCCAGCTTTGCTGCCTACTCTAAGGCTTGAAGGAGAAAACGCAATACAGACCTGGCAAAATAAACTGAGTAGCGTTGTTGCCACCTATACACAATGGCATCCCGCTGACGTCAATGATATATCTCTACCCGCAGCTGTGGCTGATTGGGTAAAGGCTACAACTCCTGAAATGGTGGCCGCGTTGCCCCTGAATCTTCACACTGAGCTTCAAGCAAGTGCTTTGTATACAGAGGTGATAGAAATTTTTTTTGAACTTGAAACTGCCTATAGGAATCAAAATATCTCTAGAATTTATGACTTGAGATGGACAAACTGCAATGATCGTGGCAAAATTGCTCGCCATAAACTTCGGCAAGCTTGGGTAGAAAATAGAAGAAAGACTGATGGACAAGTAGAAGCAGGAGTGCAGTACTATGACGATATTCTAAGTAGATGCCATAAAGATGATCTGTATGCCAAGCGCTATACCCTAAGTGACAAAGAATATGATGATTTTTACACAGCTTATTATGGTATCACAGGGATCGATGCGGGCAGACCAGAGTTTATAAATTTTCTCCAAATGCGTGCATGGTTAAAAATAAAAGATATTGATATAGATGATATACATCGGATATGCGATTTGTATAATAAGCTACCTGATGATGATAAAAAATATTTTGAAAATCTATGTTCAATCCCAGAGGGTAATTGGAGAGATTTTTGGGCGGTATATGAAGCATGCATGTATATACAACATTCAATTACGAAGCGCACAGGTTGTTTGTCTCTGATTGCCACCTGTAAAGCCATTGCTGGAGAGGCGCCCGAGCACTATGACGTTATTTCCAATCTTGTGCTGCAGCGTGCTCCAACTTCATTACATCCTTTTATCACTGATGTGCAAAAATTAATACACTATGAATATGCTAGACAGGCTTTAGAAAAGCAATTATCTATATTTCTAAACTTGCAACATCCATCAGCTGAACAGCAACAAGAACATTGCACTCAATGTCATAATCTCATTCAACAAATTGAGTCCTTCACTCGTGCAGGATGTACTGTAACTGCATTATCTGAAATGCAAAACACCTTTAGAAATGGGGGATTGCCTATAAGCACAACTCTCATAAATTATAAGGCAGAACTAACCTACCCATTTCTTAATGACGCAATGCGTAAGAGCGTTATTCGAAATCTTGCAGAGTACGCAACCACTTGTAGCCAAACAGATCTCGGCGATGTCAGGACCCACCTCGCCATTCTATATCCGGATCATTTTGCACGCTTCAATACAATTGCTCCCACAGAACTACACTATACCACACTGCTGCGGCAATTCGAACTCTATATGCGAGAACCGCTTACCCGTCAGAGTATTTCTTACATACCAGATGTAGCCAGAGATCTTGATGCCAACCAGAGCAATGCTCTGCTCACCGAATTCCGACAGCGTTTTCCAGATTTTTATAAGAAATTTAAAGAAATTGGCCAAGGTACCCAGGAAGGAATAGATCTAATATCTGGAATTTTAGAAACAAATTTGCGACTTGCATGCCGTGGACTTGAAAGCCAAGATGAGGCAATAAGAATGCACTCTCTTCTTGAAATGGGTGAGATTTTTGCACTGGAAAATGGAATACAACTCAGATCAGAAATGCTTAGATCTCTCAGAACAGACTATCCTGCTTTTAGAGATTTTGAAGCACAAGCGCTGTATATAGAGCTTGCTATCAAGTTTGCACGTGAGAAGTATTGTTCTTTACCCTCAGCTTCATGGATTATAAGTTGTCAAGAGCTCACACCACGTATAAGCGTAGATCAATGCAGGGCGTGTGTGGAGGCACTTCTTTGGCATATTCCCCATTTGGAGCAGCGTATTTCTCTGGATCGGGTTAATGACCAGAATATATGGATTGAGTACCTACAACATATACAACGACTCCATGATCTGCCTTTTACTCCAGAGCGCGCAACCGATCGGAGAGAGTCTCTTGATATTATTTCAGCACGACCACTGGCTTGTAGTGCGGCAATAATCTATGTAGAGGGTCAGCTTATGATGAGTACACAGGGTCGAAACCTTCTAAGGCTTATGTGGCCAGCAGTTTTTGAAGTAGATTATCGAGATTGTCAGGCAGCTGCCTCCAATGACGAAAGAGAAAATAGCAAGTTATGGCAGATGAGTACAGAGTTAAAAGGAATTTATAATGACCAGATGACGCTTCAAGAAAGGAGTATTGCAGATAATCAACTGCTCGATGATTCGACACTCGTCACCCTTTCCCAACGATATCCTTCTGCTATTCAGAAAGAAGAAATACAATGTGTTGCGTTTTTGCTGCTCTTGGTTAAATATAAAGACGATCGACAATGGGCAACTTCAGAAATATTGGCACAACTGCGAAGAAAGGAGCGTGAGGTGTATAAATCGTTGAAAGAGTGCTCTGCCAATATGGGTAGTGCCCGATCTGCTGCCTGTATTGCACGGATTCAAAGACATCTCCCTCATGCTCTCCAAAGTCAAGAGTATTTCCCACAAAGTCGAGAATTTAAGGAGTCTATACGAGCAATTATTCACGCTTTTACCACGTCAGAGTTAGAATATAATATGCACTACAGCATATCTGCCGACCATTATGAGCGAGTACGCTTAGATGACAGTATCCCGCCACTGCCAGCCACAGTCGCGGATCCAGATACAGCATTGAGAGAGGGGCTTAGTAGTCTCTTTAATGCTATCCCGTTCTCCGAACTACAAGGACAACTGCATGATAGAACCACAACTCGAGAAACAACCCTTGAAAGGCTCACCACATACATGAACAATGTCATCACCCTTGCACCTCTTCTGGCAGCACCTAACCCAACAACCCATCTTGAGCAAGCACAGTCCTTTTGGGGAAGTATTAAACAAATAATTATACACATAATCTTCCATATTCGAACCCTTGAGCAACAACAGCCACAATCACCAGAAAAGATAAAAAAGAAAAAAATAGAGCTGCTTGCGAGACTCATAAGCTCTGTAGGGCATTGTGGAGGGCGATACAAGGCAGATGCGGTAACTCTGTACCAAGAAGTGGTGGTAGGCGTGCCTAAAACCTTTCTGTCTGCTATCGCTGGGGAATTAAATGATGTACGAGAAGCGAATGCTCGCATACTCAGTACAGCGGCAGAGGAGGCGATGGAGTCGCATGAATATATGGGATTTCTCCGCTTTGTAGGGCATGAGCTTGCAATTCGTGGCACACCAGCAGCGAGCGAACGGTACGAAGATCCTTTCCTGACGCAAACTCGCATATATGCGACGTATAACAATAATAGGGCAGCGCTGCGCGCGCATTTTGAAACGCTCTATACTCCATTTACTATTATTTCCTGTATACAACAGGCTGTGGGCCCAATGGGAAGTCAAGACACACGAGATCTTTTTTGGAAGTGGTGCTATGATAATATACCTATACCACAGGACTGGGCTACCCGAAGAGAGCGCTCTGACTGGGGCAATTATTATGACGATATATGTGCAATGGATGCTGCCAAGCTCGAACTTGCGTGCTTAAGCTCACCTGAAGCCACAACCAAGTATCTAAAAAGTCAGGGGATTCAGTGTAAGAGAGATCAAACCCCAGAGCAAGCGATTGTTGCGTGCGAGCTTGATATTACAAAAAGAGCCTATCTTGATGCGCACATGTATGAGCTCCATCCCCGAGAGTGGTCCATGACAAATAGAGCAGCGCAGCTGCGAGTAAAGCACGCATTTATTGCCAAAATATTAGTCCAGATAGGGATTATTTCTTCCAATAGCTAGAAGTGTTGGGAAGAACGTCTGGGGGCTTTTTTGGAAGGGAGAGCTACAGGAGAGGGCTTTGGAGTGCTTGGGCGTGTTGGTGGAGAAGGTCTGGGGAATTTTTTTTCACAGGGAGAGCCACAGGAGAAGAGCTTACAGAGAGAGCCTGACAGAGGCGTTTGGGGTGCTTGGGCGTGCTGGTGGAGAAGGTCTGGGGGGCTTTTTTTCACAGGGAGAGCCACAGGAGAAGAGCTTACAGAGAGAGCTTGTCAGAGGCGTGTGGGGTGCTGGGATGCATTGGTGAGAAAGGTCTGGGGAATTTTTTTTCACAGGGAGAGCCACAGGAGAAAGCCTCAATCCGAGCTGGGGTGTACCCCAATGACGTCAACTTAAAGAAACATGTAACCAATCAGAACCGAGCCACGGTAGTGGCGGAAGCTCATTAGCCCCGCGTGACCGAGGGTGTGCGCAAAGCGCACACCCGAGGGAACGTGGGGGATGAGGGAGAACAAAAAAAACAGAGCTGCGGTAGCAGCGATACAGCTCTCCCTGTAAAAAATATGCCAATGCCTGTGAGAGTCATGGCCTTAGCGTGATGCGTATTCTGGTACCGAGCATGCAACCCAAAAAATGCTCGAGCCGGAATTGCTGGTGATCAGCAATATTGGAAAAAAACACTTCACAAATATCTCTAAATAGGAAATAATAAGTCATATTGCGGCGGCTCTTTTTGCCCTTAAACACTATATGCGAATTTTGCAAAAAATTTGCAAAAAATATTTTTATTGGTTTGCTCCTTCTTTAGGCGACCAACACCCAAAACTATGCGCAAGATTCCTATTGGTATTGATGATTTTAAAAAAATCATAGTAGACAAATATCTTTACGTTGACAAAAGTCTGTTTATCAAAGAACTCCTCGATTCTGGAGCAGAAGTCACGCTTATTACTAGGCCTCGGCGCTTTGGGAAAACATTGAATCTTTCAATGCTTAGGTATTTCTTTGAAAAGACAACTTCATCGCTTACCCCTCTCTTTGATGGCCTTCATATTGCAAAGCATCCGCAGTGCATGGAGCATCAAAACCAGTATCCTGTGATTTTTCTTACGTTTAAAGGTATTAAAGGAGAGACATGGGAAGCAAGTTTTGATAAGATAAAGAGGCTCATTGCCGATGAATTTTGGCGACATAGTTACCTGCTAGATAGTCCTTATCTCGGCGAACACCAAAAACGAGATTTTAAAGCTATTATTGACCGTACAGCTAATGACGTGACATATGAACTCAGTTTGAAAAATCTTACTGCATATCTTGCGAAGCACCATAATCAAAATCCCATTGTGTTGATCGATGAATATGATGTACCTATGCAAGAAGGCTTTAAGCATAAATACTATAAACAGCCGACACTCTTTATGAGCTCATTTGTCGGTGATGGATTAAAGGGAAATGAATATCTTAAGTTTGCAGTGGTTACTGGCTGCATGCGTGTTTCTAAAGAGAGTGTTTTTACTGGGTTCAATAATCCACGAGTATGCACCCTACTCAGTGATGCCTATTCAGATAAATTCGGATTATTAGAAAATGAGATGCAATCACTCATAAATGAGTGTGATATCAAAACGTGTCGTGAAGCTTGTTTAGGGGATATTCGAGCGTGGTATAATGGCTTTTCAAGCGGCCACCTCACTATCTATAACCCCTGGTCAATATTGAATTTTATTGATAGCAAATGCGTATTCAATGCCTATTGGGTGAACACAAGTAGCAACGATATCATTAAAGATCTTATCAAAAATAGTAAAGAGGATGTGAAAGAAGAAATTGCCCAGTTATTGCAGGGCAAAACGATTGAGAAACGGGTGGATGAAAATATTGTCTTTGATGATATTCGTGAAAACGAAACTGCACTATGGAGTTTCTTATTGTTTAGTGGCTATCTTTCGTTCAAAAATCTACGTCTTGTTGGTAATTTTCGCTACGCTGATTTCTTCATTCCAAACAAAGAAATTGCTTTCATCTACGAGTCCACCATATTGAGTTGGTTTTCAAATAAAGAGATTAGATATAACACTATGTTGCAATACCTTGTTGATGGCGATATTACTGAATTTACAAAATTGTTTGAAAAATTTGTTATTGTAAGTTTTAGTTATTTTGACGTTGGGGAGCAGGAAGCAGAAAACTTCTATCATGCTTTTGTGCTTGGGATACTTGCAACTCTTGCCAACACACATTTCATTACGTCTAATCGCGAGAGTGGATTTGGGCGCTATGATGTGAAGATAGCGCCGCATGATAAAACGAAACCTGCAATTATTATAGAATTTAAGAAACTTGAGCCTGATGAACACGAAACTCTCGAAAGTGCAGCAGCAAGCGCTTTACAACAGATTGCAAATAAACAGTATGCTGTCGAGTTACAACATATTGGCTATACCCATATTATACCCCTAGCCATTATCTTCGAGGGGAAAAAGGTGTTGGTGCGTAAAGGGTAAGTGCTCGGTGCCCGTGCCCGCATACGCATCAGGCTAAGGCCATAGCTCTCACAGGCTTTGGTACATTTTTTTAACAGGGAGAGCTGCAGGAGAGGGCTTTGGAGTGCTTGGGCGTGTTGGTGGAGAAGGTCTGGGGAGCTTTTTTTTACAGGGAGAGCCACAGGAGAGAGCTTGCAGAGAGAGCTTGTCAGAGGCGTGTGGGGTGCTGGAATGCATTGGTGAGAAAGGTCTGGGGAATTTTTTTACAGGGAGAGCCACAGGAGGAAATCTCAATCCGAGCTTGGGTGTACCCCAATGACGTCAACTTAAAGAAACATGTAACCAATCAGAACCGAGCCACGGTAGTGGCGGAAGCTCATTAGCCCCGCGTGACCGAGGGTGTGCGCAAAGCGCACACCCGAGGGAACGTGGGGGATGAGGGAGAACAAAAAAAACAGAGCTGCGGTAGCAGCGACACAGAAATGACCTGCAGCAATAATATGTGGATTGATTAGGTTAAATATAATGGGTGTCGCTGCTACCGCAGCTCTATTTCATTTAATGCACCTGTACCCCACGTTCCGCCGCACGTAGCGCATGCGCTACGTGCGCGCTCCACGCGGGGCTAAGGAGCTTCCACCGCTGCCGCGGTGGGATCCATATCAACTAGAAACATGCTATGTTATGCGTTTTCCTTAAGTTGACACCATTGGGCTTCTTTGGTGCTTCTTATAAACCAATAATAATCTCTTAGCTTTCTCTCTAATCTCTTTGCCCAGACCTTTCTCACCAATACCTCAAGTACCCCACACGCCTCTGACAAGCTCTCTCTGTAAGCTTTCTCCTGTGGCTCTCCCTGTGAAAAAAAGCTCCCACTACTTGTCATTGCCCACACCGTACGATCCTGCGTCATCTCTCAAGCTCTCCTCTAAACTCTCTAATCTCTTTGCCCAGACCTTTATTACCAGTGCCTTTAGCACCCCTAACGCCTCTGACAAGCTCTCTCTGCAGCTCTTCTCCTGTGGCTCTCCCTGTAAAAAAAAGCAACCCAGGCCATCACCACCAACACCCCGAGCCCCCCCCCTCACACCTCTGATGCATAAATTGGGTGTTCGTGCTATAACTATGCCATGCATGCAATCGCATGCCTTGTAATAAATATATAAAATTGCTATGATATATTTCCTATAAACACAGAAGGTATAATATGTCATATCAAAATAATATTAGTAACAGTGCAAATACTATCACTACACACTCATCTTCTACGCCGAATCAAGAGGGGAATTTACAAGGGCGCTCAATTGTGCCTTTTTCTGCTCGGGAAGCCACTGAGTTTAAAACGAGTGGTATTTTGTCCCACATCGCACGATTTCTTCCCACAACTGTAGAATCTTTTTTTGGTGTTTTTCATCTCTTGCCGAGAATAGGAAATGCGAATACTACTCCCAGGGAGTCGCAAAAGGTCGAACGGTCTAATGCAAACGTATTGGCACTTGCTTATCTGCGAGAACCTGAAAGACAGATTAATCATTTTTTAGAACAAGCTCCTGGAATGACGCTACAGGAAAAATGCGCTGCGTTATCGAATGAAAAGCTTGAATTTCTGCTTGCCAATGGGCATAAAGTATTTAATTTAGATGGCGATTGGTCGAGTGTTGATCTAGACATGTTAATTACACTATTTCCTAATATTACTTCTATAAGTTTTGAGTGCAGTAATATAAATAACACACACTTGCCTGCATTGAGTATATTCACCAAATTGAAGAGAATATCGTTTCATGGCTGTAACAAGATTACTGACTTGACACACTTGAACCTATCGTCGCAGCTTTTGCATTTAGATTTATCGTACTGTAAAGGAATCACTGACTTTACACCACTCTCCAGATATTCTTGCCTGGAGCGTCTAAACCTCAGCGGTTGTGGGAAAATCAGAGACCTTACAACCCTTCCACCTAGCCTATGCTCATCGCTTCGACATATAGATCTTTCCGGTTGCGTGCAACTCAGGGATCTTACCGGACTGCAAGCCTTTACACAGCTGAAGCGTTTGAATCTATCTAAGTGTAAAAAAATTACTACTTTAAATGCTTTACGAGCGTGTACCGAGCTACAATATTTGCGTCTTAACGATTGCACGCAAATTGTTGACCTTACCGCTCTCACTGCATGCACCAAACTCAAGCATGTAGAGCTTGACAGGTGCAGTCAAATTACTGATCTTACACCGCTAGGAGCGTGTACGGAACTCGAGTATTTGAAATTAAATGATTGCACTGGAATTGCCGATCTTTCGCTACTCAATAGGTATCCCAAGCTAAGACATATAGAATTGGATGGATGTACGCAGATTACTGACCTTACACCGCTAACAAGATGCATAGCACTTCAGTATTTGACGCTCGAAAATTGCACTGGCATTACCAACTTATTGCTACTCAATGGATGTACCAAGCTAAAACATTTAAATTTGCATGGATGTACGCAGATTACTGACCTTAAACCCCTGGAGGCGTGCACGCAGCTCCAGCACGTAACCTTGGACGAGTGTACTGGAATTACCGACTTATCGCCACTTAAAAGGTGTACCAAGCTAAAACAATTAGACCTTTGTGAATGTGACCAGATCACGATAGAGCAAAAACAAGAATTACAACGCTGTTTACCCAATCAGTTAGAATCCCTGCAGATAGAAAAAATACTTGCCGATTTATTATCCAGTTACGATAGATTAATTAGTTATTCTGATTATTCTAGCGTTGATAAAAAAAGAGTAGGGCTATTTTTAGCGCAAGTTTCGCGTGATAAAATTGCAACATTCCCTGAGCACTTTCAAAATGAGCTGCGCTTACGTCGCATGAATGGTCTTATCGAAGAACTTTCTTTATTGAAAAATGCATATCGAAGTAGAAACCTAACAGCCATTCTAGAATCAGAAAGAGAGAATACTAGAATTGATTTTAAATTTATTGCTAGTTTGGCCATTCAATACACGAGAGATCCAGAATTGCATGAAGCATATGAGTATTACAACAAGATGCGACAAGAGTGTGCAACCTGCGATCTTTGTCAACCATCTTTACGTATAGAGGAATGTAAGGACTATCTTACTATTCTTTCAAAGAGCAAGTTATCATCGCAGCGCCTTGATCAAAAGATAGCATTTCTTAAAATACGCATTGCATTCGAGACGAAAAATCTACAAGATCTATTTGATTTTGAATTAAAGGATAATAGTGCTTCTGCCATGGTAGGCCGTCTATCGCCGCAATATAGATCGTTCCTCGAAGGTCGCTATGATTTAAGCGACGGGTTTTGGCACATAAGTCACGAATTTATCAATCTGTATAACCATTATGCCAAACACAAAACACCGATGCAACAAAATATAAATAATATAGAAAAATATATGATTATATATATTTATAATTGTATTAAAAGATTATTTTCATATTCACGTATTCATCAGGGGTCTTATGATACTTATTCTGATCAATTATTCCAGTATGTTTCACCAGAAATTGGGTCGTTTATCACTGATTTTAATAGGCTGCTATCATATAAACTGTGTATGGACACCTTATCTGCGCTATTAGGAGCATTGCAGCATCTATCGCCTGAGCTGCAAAATCAATGGACTACGGAGTGCCGTGATATCATTGAAAAAATGGAGGCTATTCCTCTAGGCACGATTGCCTCAGCTCTATTGCCTATTTTACAACGCCAAGCAACGATGACGATAGAAGCAGCACTTATACAATACAAAAAAGCAGCTGAGCGCCTTCAAGATGGCTCCTTAAACGATACTGAGCGTACGTATATTATTTGGAACCTCGCACATATTGGAGACGTCATGGACCCGGCAGAGCTTGCTCGTGTTAAAACAGCTCTTAGCACTTTATATCCTCACCTTTTTGCTTCACTTCAGACTATTACCTATGAGCTGTTATATACCAAGTTTTTAATGCGGCTACGCCCTGGTGATCATGTTATGTCTGTGGATGGAATTTTGACGGTACAAGGGATAGCTATGCATCTTAGTGCCAATCAATGTGAAGACTTGCTCACCAAGCTCCGGCAACATATTTCTGATTTTGATACGCGTATTCCCAATGTGAGTGAGCTCTATCCAATTATCCGAACAGATATGGGAGCCCTGCGTCAAATATGCCAACTTCAGAATACATCCCTTACTCTCACAGAGCGTGCAGCGACTGTAGAGCATATCGATGCTTATCGCAAGAATATGAAACCTGCTCATTTTACTGCACTCATTCAAACGCTGACTCAAGTTGTTCGCGGTAATCCTATTGCAAAAAATCTTTTAAAAGCAATTCATGAAGCCACCCTTGAGCTTGCTTGCAGAGGCCTTACAAGCCAAGACACCTCAATCAAAAACCGATCTATTGTTGAAATAGGTGAAATATTTGCAAAGCAAACAATTATATCCATGACGATGCGGCGTGAATTTTCCGAATACCTGAAAACCAATTACCCAGCTTTTGGCGAGTATGAGGTACAAATACTATGTGTGGGGGTAAACACGCAATACACGCACTTTAAACAACGTAATGAAACACCCAATGCAGAGTGTATTCTGCAATTAGACACACTCGTGACACAAATGAATCCCGAGCAATGTAGCGCGCTGTTACGAGACTATTATCCAGATATAAATACGTCTTTTCCAATGATTGATTATTTTTCATATCTATTCACACTTCACTGCTTTGATGCACTCTCAGCTACGCCAGAAGATAGGGAGCGTATGCGTCTTTTGAATAAATATCCGAACGTCAATGAATATGGCACAGCAATACAAGATGCCCACGAAGTAATAGCAGCAAGTCCTGCCGGACGGCAGCTATTACGAAAATTTTGTGCGTATCACCTTGAATCCATGTATGAAAGGCTTGCAGCAACTACTGTGAATAAGGCGGAGCAAAATGGAATCATTGATGAGATGAGTGCTATTTTAGTTATGAATCGGCAGCTTCATATGATGCTTCGTGATATGCATGTTTTAGATAATGAAATACTTGATAATACCGCCCTGACAACCTTATCACAAAGGTACCCATCGACCATACAGCAAGAAGAACTCGAATGTATGACATCTCTTAGTCTTTTGCAACAATACAAAACAGAGAAACAAAACGCATCCCCAGAAGAGTATATCCAACTACAAACCCGAGAGCGAGAAGTTTGTACCACACTGAGTAGTGTTGCAGCTCGCATGGGTGGGGAGCGATACAGCAGCTGGTTGGCACGTATTCAAACATACAAGCCTACTATGCGAAATCTTATTACTGCCATACAAACAGAAGACTTTATATACAATATGAGCTATCGCCTATCTCCCAATCACTATGATAGAGTGCGCTTTGATGATGTTATTCCACCGCTGCCTGCCTCTATCATAGATCAGGACGGCGCATTTCGAGATGGGTTAATCAATTTCTTTACGGCTCTTCCTCTCGCAGAACTCCAGGCACAGCTCACAACCCCTCGTGAGAATGCTCGTGAAACGCTCAGCACCTATATAAACAATGTAATTACCCATGCGCCTCTTACTGGAGCACCCAATCCTACAAACCAGCCCGAGGAGGCTAAAGCGTTTTGGTTGAAAATTAAACAAACCATTATGCATATACTAATACACTTTAATGATGCAGAACAAAAAGCAACCGAGCTCGTTCACGATACCGACGAGGCAAAAAAAGCCCGTGACCAGGCACTTGAAACCCTGAAAAAGAAAAAAATACAGTTTCTAGCAGCGCTCATAGACTCCGTAGATATGTGTGGGGGCAGATATAAGGCTGATGCGGTAGACCTCTATCAACAAATTGTCACTAATAGGCCGGTTTCTTTTGAGACGGTCATCTTCCGTGAATTGAACAATATGCGCGAGGCAAATGCTCGTGTTTTAAGCTTAACAGGCGTAGAAAATGCAGGGGATGAGCCGCATGAATTTATGGGCTTTTTGCGCTTAGTAGGGCACGCGCTTGCAATCCGTGGCACACCGAAGGCTGAGGAGCGCTTTGATGACATATACTTTTCGGGCACTCGCATTAACAGAGAGTACGCAAATAATACACAGCGCTTGCGACAACGCTTTGAAGAGACGTATACACCATTTAATATTATCACATGTATCCAACAAGAAGTGGGTCCTGGTGCTAACGTCGACAATCGCAATCTATTTAGAGACTGGTGCCTGACTAATGTGCCTGTCTCAGTATACTGGGGCGGGGCAAGCGGAAGTAGAGATCTGAGTGACTGGGGCATGTATCATGATGATATTACGAGTATTGATACTGCCAGACGGCAACTTCGCGATCAGCGAAGCCGCAGTGACATCATCGATCCACTTGCAGAACAGGCAGTGCTTCGAACACATAGCATCGCTATGCAGCCGCACCAAGGAATAGATGCTTCAGTAGATGCGCATGAGGCCAAAATCAAGAAAGAGGCCTACCTAGCTCGTGAGGGATATGAGGCTTATCCAAATGATATGCGAGTAAAACGAGCATTTATTGCTAAAATACTGGTCCAGATGGGGATTATTTCTTCTCATAGCTAAGAGAAGAAACGGAATTTATTGATTGTTCCCCCTAGTCTTCAATGCCGCTTTGCAGCATGAAGACCGGGGTAGCTGATCGGAATTTTTTGATTGTTCCCCCAGTCTCGCAGCCGCTTCGCGAGCGCTTCGACTGGGGTGATTCGGGCACGGGCACGGGCACGGAAATTCGGAATAATTGATTGTTCCGTTGGCCGAGCGGACGCTCACGCGCCGCTCGGCCCGGAATTTATTCGGAATAGTTGATTATTCCGGTTGCCTTCGCGGACGCTTCGCGCCGCTTGGCCCGGAATCGGAATTATTGATTATTCCCCCGCCCTTCATGCCGTTACACGGCATGAAGGGTGGGGTAGTTAATAGGGCAAACGCATAACATATCATACTTCTAGTTGATATGGACCCCACCGCGGCAGCGGTGGAATGCATTAGCCCCGCGTGGAGCGCGGCCGTAGCGCGTGCGCTACGGTCGGCGGTAGCGTGGGGTTGCAGGTGCATGAAATACAATAGAGCTGCGGTAGCAGCGAAACCTATGCCCTCGTTCTTCATACCGCGGAGCGGCATGAAGAACGAGGGAACAATCAATTATTCCGATTCCGGGCTGAGCGGCGCGTGAGCGTCCGCTCGGCCAACGGAACAATCAATTATTCCGAATTTCCGTGCCCGAGCCCGTGCCCGTGCCCGTGCCCGACTACCCAGGTTTCAGTGTTCGCGTAAGCGACATCTGAAACCTGGGGAACAATCAATAAATTCCGCTCAACTACCCCAGTCTTCATGCCGCGAAGCGGCATTGAAGACTAGGGGAAC
>Ga0207126_1111_pt1 | contig 14331 bp, 12 predicted proteins | sample Alteio_BWMinHeat_20_FD_153586 | JGI IMG/M metagenome (GOLD analysis project Ga0207126, IMG submission 153586) | Enriched cells from forest soil in Barre Woods Harvard Forest LTER site, Petersham, Massachusetts, United States -... | ecosystem: Environmental > Terrestrial > Soil > Temperate forest >...
ACAGGCCGCGGATGAGGGTGGCTTCGGAGACCCGGCCGACGGCGAGGATCATGGCGCCGGCGCGCGGGGGGACGTGATGCTTGCGCATGGTGTCCACCATTTCGTGGAAGGCGCGGGTCATAATCTTTTGCAGGCGGGCGTTTACTTCGTCCACGTCCCACATGAGGCCTTCCTGGTTCTGCACCCACTCGAAGTAGCTGACGGTGACGCCGCCGGCGTTGGCGAGAATATCCGGCAGTACGATGACGCCGCGCCGCGCGAGGATTTCATCGGCGTGCGGGGTGGTGGGGCCGTTGGCGGCTTCGGCGACGATGCGGGCTTTGATGGCTTCGGCGTTGTGAAGGGTGATGACATTTTCGAGGGCCGCTGGGATGAGGATGTCGCACTTCATGGTGAGCAGCTCGTCGTTGGTAATGCGCGAGGCGCCGGGCATGCCGACTACGGTGCCGGAACGCTCCTTGTAGCGGATGGCTTTGATGGGGTCGATGCCGCGGGAATTGGTGACGCCGCCGCGCGTGTCGCTAAGGGCGACGATTTTTGCTTTTTTTTCGGCGAACAGGCGGGCAGCGGTCGCGCCGGCGTTGCCGAAGCCCTGGATGGCGACACTCGCGCCCCGAAGCGAGATTTTCTTGAGCTTGCAGGCTTCTTCGACGACGTAGAGCAGCCCGCGGGCGGTGGCTTCGCTGCGTCCTTCGGAACCGCCGATGGAAACCGGCTTGCCGGTTACAACGCCATGCGCGGAATGGCCGACGGTCATGGCATAGGTGTCCATGATCCAGGCCATGGTTTGCGCGTCGGTGTAAACGTCCGGCGCGGGAATGTCCTGGGAGGGCCCGATGATGGGAAGGATTTCACTGGCGTAGCGTCGCGTCATGCGCTCGAGTTCGCTCTTGGACATGCGCTTTGGGTCGCAGATTACACCTCCCTTCGCTCCGCCAAACGGAACATTCACGGTGGCGGTCTTCCAAGTCATCCAAGCCGCCAGGGCTTTTACTTCATCGAGCGTGACGTTGGGATGGAAGCGGATGCCGCCCTTTCCGGGCCCGCGCGAGACGTTGTGCTGCACGCGATAGCCGGTGAAGACCTTCACCTGGCCGTTGTCCATCTTCGTGGGCAAGGAAACTTCTAGCACGCGTTTGGGAGTACGCAATATCTGCCGCAGGCCGGGATCGAGCTTCAGGAATTCGGCGGCCATGTCGAATTGAATCTGCGCAATACGAAATGGATTCAGATCTTCGCGCGGGGCGATGCGGGGCACGATGGGAGGTGCGCCGATCTGTCTTGTCGGGGCTGTGGGCTTTGCGACCGTGGCCATTGGCGTCGGTCCTTTCGTCTACTCGATTTGTCCAAGCAACTTTGTTTTCATTTGGTCCAAGTTCAAAATTCGCCTATCCCGTCCATCCGTTTGTCGCGATCTTCCTCACGCTAACTGCATACGCATCGCGGCAGGCCGGCGAGCAGAAATGAAGAAGCTCGCCCCGTTCTCGAAACGGAATGGAAAGCGTCTCGTCTACATGCATCCCGCACACGGGATCGCGAACGAACCGGCGTGCCGCAGTCGGGGCTGGAATCCCTTCAGAGGACTCTCTGGATTGTGGCCTAGAGGCGTTCTGGCTATGGAGCATGCCGCCGATTATTCGGCGCAAAAGCCGGAGGCCCCAGGAAAGTACAAGTAGCCAGAACAGAAATCTCACGATGCGTGCCAGAAAGTTCATCTTAATGATTGTGTGCCAAACGGCTCTGTTTGCCTAATAACCCCCGTTGGGCCGTGAGGGGAGTGTATGCAAGGCGAAAAGGGCGAGTCAAACGAAAAGGCGTGATTTCAAGAGGTTGCGAGGCGAATGGGATAGGTGCGGAGAGGACCGGGAGGCCGGGGAATCTGGCTTAATATAAAGATAATACAAGACTTATGCGGTGAATTAAGCCCCTCGATAGGTAGATCGAAGCTTGGGGCGAAAATCTTCGATTATGGGGCTGGGATGCGGTCAATGCCCATGTATGGGCGCAAGACTTCGGGGATCAGAATCGAGCCGTCTGATTGTTGATAGTTTTCGACGAGAGCGATCCAAGTGCGGCCGACGGCGAGCCCGGAACCGTTCAACGTGTGAACGAAGTCACTTTTGCCGCCCTTAGGCTTGAAGCGGATGCCGGCGCGGCGCGCCTGAAAGGCTTCGCAGTTCGAGCAGGAGGAAATCTCGCGGAATTCATTTGTTGAAGGCAGCCAGACCTCGATATCGTATGTTTTGGATGACGCAAAGCCCATGTCGCCGGTGCAAAGGAGCACGGTACGGTAGTGCAGACCGAGTTTCTGAAGAATGGCTTCCGCATTTCGTACTAAAGACTCATGCTCTTCGTAGCTTTTTTCCGGATGGGTGAATTTGAAGAGTTCGACCTTTTGAAATTGATGCTGGCGGAGGATGCCGCGAGTGTCTTTTCCAGCGGCACCGGCTTCGGAGCGGAAGCATGCCGTCCACGCAGTGACGCGAATGGGGAGTTTTTCTTCGGGAATGGTTTCATCGCGATAGAGATTGTGAAGCTCGACTTCGGAAGTGGGCGTAAGCCAGAAGTCGGTGTCCTGTATTTTGAAGAGATCGGCGGCGAATTTCGGCAACTGGCCTGCGCCAGTGAGTGAGGCGGTGTTCACCAGGAAGGGCGGCAGGATTTCTGTGTAGCCGTGCTCGCGCGTATGGACGTCAAGGAAGAAATTCGCGAGGGCGCGTTCAAGGCGCGCTCCCCGGTCTTTGTATACGGCGAACCGGGCACCGGTAATTTTCGTAGCGACAGCTAGGTCGAGGATGCCCGCGCGCTCGCCGACTTCCCAGTGGGGTTTGGCTTGAAAATCAAACTTCGGAGGGGCGCCCCAGCGGCGGACTTCTATATTGTCGGCGGCGCTGGAGCCCACGGGAACGCTTGAGTGCGGAACATTTGGAATTGTCATCAAAAAGTTCTGCTGTGTGGCGCTGAGTTCGACGACTCGAAGGCTGTCAACTCTGATCCGCTCCGCAACGTCCTTCATTTCTTCGATGAGCGCATCCGCGTTCTGTTTCTCTCTCCTGAGCCGTGCGACTTCTTCGCTGGCCTTATTGCGTTGCGCCCGCAGCGCCTCCGTCTGTGTGATCAACGCACGCCGCTCGAGGTCGAGCTTCCGAAAAGCGTCCAAATCGAGTGTGATACCGCGCTTCTTCGCCATATCGGCGAAGAGGTCGAGGTGGTCTCTAAAATAGTTGAGGTCATGCATGGCTTCGAAGGATACCGTAATCCGCACAGCCCTTGTAGTACGGGGTTGTGGGCAGGTCGTGCCGGGCGAAGACGCTATTTCGAGCGCGAGATCTCGCTCATCAACTCCATGATATTCCCCTCCGAGTCGCGAAACGCATTCATCCAAAGGTCGTACGACGGCATGGGAGCAATCAAGCGCGGCGGGGCTACAATCTGCACGCCCGAATCTACGAGGCGTTGATGGGCGGCAGTGAGATCCGGAACGCGGAAGTAGAGGATGGAGCTCGGATGATCCAGCTCCGGCGTTTCGGCGGGGCCGAGCATCAGCCGTACGCCGCCGCAATCAAAGAACGCCAGATTGGGAGCGGTGAAGAGCAATGGCAGACCCAGCGTGTCACGGTAGAATGCGGTGGCACGCGGCAGGTCGTGAACGATGATGGAGATTTGGCCGATATTCTGGATTCCGAGATTTGCCGGCGCAGCGCTCATGGGTAATTTACCTCCGGGAGTGATTTAGTTAGCATAGCTAACTATATTCTATGACGGATGTCAAGTCCAAACGTCTTGCGGGCGGGGAGACTTTCGAGACCGCCGACCGGCTGCACTCCGCGGCAATCCATCTGCTGCGGCGGCTGCGGGTGCGCGACCGCGAAAGCGGAGTTGGCCCGGCGCAGCTTTCGGCTCTGTCGGTGCTGGTGCTGGGGGGCGGCCCGCGGTCTCTCGGAGAACTTGCGGAGGCGGAACAGGTCCGGCCGCCGACGATGAGCCGCATCGTCGCGGGCCTGGTGCGCGCAGGCCTGGTGCGCCGCGGGAAAACGGAAGATGGTCGGCGCGTGCGGCTCGAAGCAACGGCGAAAGGAACCAGGATCCTCCAGGAAGGACGCCGGCGGCGCGTGGACTCGCTGGCGCAAGCTCTCTCTTCTCTTTCTAGCGAAGACCGGGAGAAGCTGCGCGGATTGATCGAGCATCTCGAAAAAGTGATTCGACATCTCTGAGACTAGCCCCTCTTCGGAAGTACTTCCGTACCAAAATGGCGGCCGCGACGAGAGCGTGAAGTACTGGAAAGAATGAACCTAGCGAGCTATCGACGGAGAATCCGATGGACAGCAAACTACCCAGGTAATCGGGAGTTGCTTTGGGTTTTCTGGAGTAACACCACGTTGTGACTTGTTTGCTCCTGTGTGTCGTCCTGCTGCTCGCGAGCGCAGCAGAACGGCCGGAAAAACCAGACTGACTTCGGATTACTGAATCCTCCATCCCACGCCCGAGCGGCCGGTCCCCCCACTGGCCGCTCATTTTTTTGGTTCAAAGTTGACGGTTATCACTCGGCGAGCTGGAAGTTGAGACTTATCAGGATTCACTGGAGGCTAGGCTAGCCCTTTCTCTCCACTCCGGACGCTTCGTTCTGCCCTTGGAGGAGCGTTAGTGGAAGTCGACGGAGAACAAGGCTCGGGCGTAGCGGCTGGGCTCTGGAGAAGAAGAACGCAGAAATGAAAAAGGGGGCTGGTGCAAGCCCCCTTTTCGTAATTGACGCCCCAAAACCGGTAACCGAGTCGAGGATCGGTTCCGGCCACCCCGGGAAGCCAATCTCGTAAGTTGACACTTAGAGAGCAAACCGTATGCCAGCGATGTTTGTTCCACGGGAAACTTCAGAGTCCATTGAAAGTACGGCGGTTAGCGTTTGGGGCGACCGATGAAGTCCAATGTTACATTCAGGAATTCTACAAAATCTCACAGAATCGCGATAGGACTCTCCATTCTTTGGGAGCTTGCTGGTTTCCCTGTACTGGACTTGCACTCGGCTGAAGTTGTGACCACGGCGCGAAACGGGAGTTGAAGCAAGTTTGAGAATATCGATATTGTGGATTTCTCACGAAAAATCATTCTAAATTCACCTAAGCGGTTTCGGAAAGCCATCCTTGGTGCGATGCACGTGCGGCCTCAAGCTCCGGCTGGTGAACCCATCGACAGAGAGCGATGATAGCGCCGCCAGAGCAACCACGGAGTGCTAGTCTTGGGCCCCATCCTCTTCCGCGAATTTCAAATCGACACTGGAACTGAAACCAGCAGATGCTCGCACACCATTCTTGCGATTCGCTCCGCGAAGGCCACTTGAATGAACACTTCGTCAGCCCATTTACGAGCACAAGAATCCGCGAAAAGCTGGGTTTGGTCGCCGACGTCGATCAACTGGGCGGCTATGCGCATCTTGCGGGTGGCTAACCGCACGCTCCCTTCGAGAACATAATCGACATTCAAACGCCGCCCGATTTGCGCAATGGTGCAGCGAGATTTCTTAAATGGCATGACCGTTGTCCGCGCGATCACGCCGAGCCGCGCCGGATCAAGGCGCGCCAATTGCGCGATAATTTCGTGGGTTAAACCATCTTCAAAGTGGTGCAACTGGGGGTCCGCCGAAAGATTCGCGAATGGCAACACGGCCATGCGCAAGCGACGCCTTGATGTATTTTTGGAGAGCTGACGTACATCCTGCTGGCGGGAACGCGCGTCTCGCCAGGTGATGAGCTCCGATTCTAGAGCATAAACGGAACTGCGCTTTAGGTGAATGTGATGGTAAACGGGTAAGTTTTCTGTCCTTTCCCAGCGTTGTACGGTTCGGACGGTCCGTGAGAAAAATGCGGCAATTTCTTTCCACGAATCGAGCTGTCTCGGAATAACGGCTGATACAAGTTGTTGCTTGTATGCGCATCCCGCCACGGCCACAGCGGTTGCCATTAGAGTGCCCCCGCCAGCGACTGTTTTTGGGCCGCGAGCGCGCGGAGCTTCCGCCACGTCCAACGCGCCGGGAAAAAGAGAAGGAGTAGCCAAAAAAGAAAGCTCGGCCCTTCCTGGAACAGAAACAGAACCAAGCCCAGAGCGCTTTCCACAGCCGAGTGGTAGCCATCCACAAGGGCATTGCGCATGCGCGCACCGGTCGCAGGGGGAGCAAGATTCAGGGCTGGTTTGTACTCCTCACGCAGCTTCAAGTCGATCGAGGCGTAGCTAACCTGGTTCTCCATATTCCGCAGTTGCGCTTCCATGCGTTCGATCTCTTCGCGTGTGCTGGCGAGCTCACGTTCAACGTCAAGGACGTCCCTCAACTTATCCGTACGCTTGGTAAGAAGGTCAGTCAGGCGCTTTTCGGTTCTGCGTGAGTTCTTCAAGTGCGCCTCCAGGTCTATATGCTGCTGGGACACTTCTTCACCGCCTTGTTTCTCTTCGTCGAGGTGGCCAATCTTCCGCAGTTCACCGAGGGTGACATCAAGCTCGCCGGAGGGCACGCGCAGAGAGGCCGTGAGAGTTCGCCCCGCGTCGGATTGCCGCTCGGTGTTCAATTCAGCAAAGTAGCCATAGTGCCGCTTTGCGATGTCCTCCAGAGCTGTGCGGGCAGCGTCTGTTTCCTTGACAGTCATCGAGAGCGATGCGGTTCTCTCGATCATTTGTGCTGGCACAACGGTGGTATCGACCTTAGTTGCGAGTTCTGTGTGAACCGAGGTGTCCAGCGCGGTAGGCTCCCTGGACACATGAGAATCCATCCGCGAGAAATCGATATACGGTCTTCCATTGACGGGTCGGTTGTCGATGCTGTTGAAAGCCTTTACGCCCTCGGGCGAAACACTCTTGCGGATGCCGTTCACAGAATTATCAGTCTCATCCGCACCGTGCTTAGCACTCAGCTGTGCGTTTTGTAGGTCGTGCAGATGACGCGCCAGCTCGTCACGCATTTTGGGGTCCTGGAGAGCACGCGCCAACTCGTCCTGGATCTTGGCGTAACCAGCGATGGCAACTGTTTGGACCGGCGCAGGTTTGCGCATCCTGAGTGAGAGCGACGACACGATCAGAATCACAACGCAGACACCGGCAAAAGCCCACACCCCGGGCCGTTGAATGCGAGGCCGCCGAATAAAATCTAGAAACGAAGACAGAAGTGACGATTTGCGGCTGACTGCTGGTGCGGATTCTTTGGCAGGTGGTAAGGCTGCGATGAAATCCCTGTCGAACTTGAACGCCCCCGTCGCTTCTTCTGCAGTTAAAGCCTCCACGCCCAGGTTGGCAGGCGACTCTACGAGAGGAGATGGCTCAATTTTCCAGGCGACAAGCTGCTGGGAGAGGGCGCAGAAATCATCGGCGAGAGAAGCGCACTCAGCGCATTGCTGGAGATGGTCAGCGAGAGCAAGGGCACCTTCGCCGTTAACTTCGCCGTCGAGGTAGGCCATCACTTCTTCGGGCGGGAATTCGTGCAACTCGGTGCTCATGGCTTATTCCTCATTTCCGGTCGCAGGGGAAGCAGAAAGGTTTTAAGCGTTGTCCGAGCGCGAAAGAGGCGCGAACGGACAGTGTTGACGGGCAAGCGCAGAAGCGCGGCAATCTCGTCATACGTAAGTTGTTCAAACTCGCGGAGGAGAAGAATGTCGCGGTGGTCGGCATCGAGCTGCTCGATCGCACGCTGCACCCAGATAGACGCTTCTACGCACGAGTCCGTTTTTGGATCGATCGGGCCGGCGTCGGATGACTTCCGTCGCGCCGATTTGCGCCGCTCAGCCATGAGGATCTTCATGGCGATGCCGTAGAGATAAGTGCGAAACGTCGCGCGAGGCTCGTATCGTTCGATCGCGCGAAGAACAGCGACAAAGGTTTCCTGCGCGAGTTCTTCAGCGCGAGCCGGATTTTGCGAGCGCCGACGAAAGAAACCGTAGACAGGATTGCTATAGCGGCGGAAAAGTTCGGTGAAAGCGTCGGAATTTCCCAGACGAAAGACAAGCATGAGCCGTTCATCAGTCATGGCCGCGAAGGCGGCGGAGTCGCCAAGAGGTTGGTTAGACTCGACTTGAGGCATTTGGGTGGCACCCTGGAAATTGGACCTGATTCTCTCACTCTTGTAATGTCGTGAGACGGCGAAAAGTTCCCGGGGAACGGACGAAAAAAGACAACGCTGAGTCGCGCTGAGCTGAACCGGTCAGGCGCCGATAGAGGAGCGGAGGGCGTTGGCGAGGGATTGGCTGAAGCGCTGGACGTCGGCTTCGTGTTCGGCTTCGACCATGACGCGAGCGAGTTGCTCCGTGCCCGAGTAGCGGAGCACGACTCGGCCATTGTCGCCGAGCGTGGATTGCGCCTCGGCTAAGGCGCGGGAAACTTCCGGGAGCGTTTCGAGCGGCGGTTTCGAACGAACCTTCACGTTGACGATGACTTGAGGATAGTCCTTGAGGCCTTCGACGAGCGATTCGATTTTGCCGTGCATGGAAACCAGCGAGGCGATTTTTGCGGCCGTGAGCAGTCCGTCGCCGGCTGGACTGTCGTCGAGGAAAATAATGTGGCCGGACTGTTCGCCTCCCAGGACATTGCCGCTACGCAACATCTCTTCGAGGACGTAGCGATCGCCGACAGCAGCGCGTGCGAGAGCAATATTTTCGCGCGCAAGCACTCGCTCGAGGCCCAGGTTAGACATGGAAGTGGCGACGACACGGTCGCCTTTGAGTTTGTTCTGGGACTTGAGGAAGCGCGCGGCGGCAAGAAGCACGCCGTCGCCGTTCACGACTTTCCCGGACTCGCAGACGAAGAGCGCGCGATCGGCATCTCCGTCAAAGGCTACGCCGAGACGCGCTTTTTCAACGACGACGCGTTTCTGCAATCCCTCGAGATACAGCGAGCCGCAGCCGGCGTTGATGTTGCGGCCATCGGGTGAAACGCCCATCGTCACAACATCAGCGCCAAACGAACGGAACAGCTCCGGCCCAAGCTTGTAAGCCGCGCCATTGGCGCAATCGAGCACGATGCGGAAACCAGTGAGTTTGGCTTCAGGAATAAGCCGCTTGCGCAAAAAAGTGAGGTACTCCGCATCAAGGGATTCGTCGGGAGCGAGCGGCGGCAGATTCTTTGTCGGGGCTTGGCTTCGGTGCTTCAGGATACCTGCTTCAAGCTCCTCTTCGACAGCGTCGGGAAATTTCATCCCGGCGTGCGAAAACAACTTCACGCCGTTGTCTTGAAAAGGATTGTGCGAGGCTGAGATGACCACGCCAGCGTGAAAATCATTCTGGCGAACCAGGCAAGCCACGCCGGGAGTAGTAATCACGCCTGCAAAGGCCACTGTCGCTCCGGCATGCGTGAGACCTGCCGCGAGTAGGGAGGCGATATGGGGGCCGGATTCCCGAGTGTCCATGCCGATGAGGACATGGGCCGCACCGTGTTCGCGCTTCAGATACGCGCCGAGAGAGCGTCCCGTGGCGAAAAGAGTGGCGTCGTCCAGCGGCGGCATGCCCGGGACGCCGCGAATCCCGTCGGTTCCAAAGAATTCTTTCCCCATGGCAAGAAGCCCGTCTCTCCGGAGTGCAGTCTGGCCAGGTCCCAGCCGACTTCCGCGTGGATGACCTGAGAAAAGCTTAACACACGCAAAAAAGGGATTTTGCGGCCCGCTCCTCGTATGTTCTCTGCATAAAGGGCCAGAGGGGAAGTCCACTCAAATTAACTGTCAGATTCTCGGGCTCGAAACATTCGCGCAGACCAGCCCGTAAACAGTTTGCAGGAGTGTGTTAACGTGGAGCATCGGAGCTGCTCGTGTCCGCGACGCAAACACCGCCATCCATCGTTCGCTTCACTAGTACAAACTTCAGCATGCGGGTGATCGCCGCGGCAATTATTCTGCTGTTTTTCTATTACGCCGCGGGCGTGGTGATCACCCTGCTGCTTTCAATTCTGCTGGCCTACTTTCTGGATCCGGCAGTGGAATTCCTGGAAAGAACAGGTCTGCCCCGAACGCTGGGCGCGATGGTCATGGTGCTGATCTTGATCGCCGTGCTGGTTGCAGTCGGATACGGGCTATGGACGCGGACCGCGGATTTCGCCGAAAACTGGCCGAAATACAGCAGTGTTCTGCAACAGGCGGCCGGTGCCGTGGAAGGCAAAATTAGGGGAATCGAAGGGCAGGTTTCGCAGATTGCACCAGAGCAAGGTGCGTCAACGACAACAGTGCGCACGGAACCCAGCATTGTTCGCACGGTGATCTTCCGCGGCATTGGCTCCCTGTACGCGCTCTTTCTGGAAATTACGTTCTTGCCGTTCCTCGTTTTTTTCATGCTTGCAGAGAAGCGTGAGCTTTGGCACGGTACGTTGCAGCTCTTTCCTGCTTCCCGGCGGACGCAAGTCAAAGAAACCCTGGAAGATTTGCGGGATGTCCTGCGCGATTACCTCGCGGGAATGAGCATTGTGACGCTGATCGTGATTTCGTCGAGCAGCCTGTTTTTCTGGGTTATTGGGATGGAATATCCGATCCTCACGGGAATCGCTTCGGGACTCCTGAACATGGTGCCCTACATCGGGGCAGTGATGGCCTGGCTGCCGGCCTTTATCATCGCTTTGGCGAAGTGGAAAACGCTCGGGCAATTCGTGTTGATTGCGGTGACGCTGACGACCATCCACGTTTTGGCAATCAATCTGGTGGCGCCGCAACTGGTGGGCCGCCGCGTACGCTTGAATGCGGTGGCGATCACCATCGCGCTGCTCTTCTGGGGCTGGGTATGGGGCGGCATGGGATTGGTTCTGGCGATTCCCATCACCGCGGCATTGCGCGTAATTTGCGATCACACCGAATCGTGGAAACCGATCGGGCGCTGGCTCAGCGCTTAAAGACGGGACTGATAACTCATGACTGATGACAGGCGGAAATTTGGCTACGTTGCAAGATTTGCTTTTGGCATTGCAGTCTGCGTGCTAGGTAGCCTGCTTGGGGCGCAGACGGCCCAAGCATGGGGTTGCAAAGGGCATCAGACGGTGGCCTTGATTGCAGAGAAACACCTGACGCCGGAAGCGCGCCAAATGGTCCAGAAGCTTCTTGAGGAAAATCCCATCGATCCTAAGCTTAAGCGCTGGTGTGGCAATGCTACGACGGACCTGCTGGTCGATGCCTCGACTTGGCCTGACGATGTGCGCAACGAGCGCAAGAACGGCCCCTGGCATTACATCGACATTCCCCGGGGCAAGCACAAGGGAGATTTGGCGGAGTACTGTGGCGCCGAAGGATGCGTAGCGCGTGCGATCGAAGAGCAGCGCGCCATCCTCAAAGACAAATCCGCCGATTCGCTGAAACGTGCCGAAGCGATACGCTACCTCACCCATTTTGTCGGCGACCTGCATCAGCCATTGCATGCCATCACCAATGCTGATAACGGCGGAAATTGTGTCGCGGTGAAGTATCTTCACCATGAGCCGCTACCCAACCTCTTGCATCCTGAACGTGAGGATTATTCGCCCAACCTTCATCAGATCTGGGACACGGAGATTATCGAACGCGACATGGAGATATCCAACGCGCTCCGGTACGCCGATGAACTCGACGAGAAGTTTCATCCCGAAAACGCTGCATGGGAAGCCACGGGCATCCACGTAGACAACTGGGCTTGGGAGAGCCACGAACGAGCGGAGACTGCGGTCTACGATGCTTTCCCGGAAAAAATCTCTATCGAACCGGACATGAAATTGAAGAGCTGCGCTGAAAACAATCACATGGGAAAGCGCATGTTCGAGAAGCATCTGGCCGTCGGCGACGCCTATCAAACCAAGGCCGCAAAAGCCGCGCAGACAAGCCTGGCGGAAGCGGGCGTGCGCCTGGCGATGATTCTGAACGATGCGGCCAAGGCTGCGAACTAGGATTCTACTGTCAAGGTTTCGGAGCGGGAGATTCCGGAGCCGGAGCGGCCGCGTCAAGCGATTGGATGTACCGCACCAACTGCCAGCGCTGCGCCTCCGGAAGCTTCGACCAAACGGGCATCTTCTTTCGAACCACTCCATTTGTTATCAGCCAGAATAAAGTTCCTGGCGTTGCGTTTTGTACTTCTGGAGCCCGGAGGCTTGGCGCTTTTCGCGAACCTTGGGCGGAGTCGCCGTGGCATTCGGCGCAATGCTGTTGGAATAGGATGGCCCCGGCGGCAACAGCGTCCGGGTCATTCTGCAGCGGATTGACGCGGTTGCGCGCCTTTTCGGGCGCCTTTTGTAATTCTGCGTAGATGGCCGGATCGTATTTGGGCGTTGCGCCTGCTGCTGGTTTATCGGCATTCTGGTTCTGCGCAAGAACAACAGACACCGCAAGAAATGAAGCGCAAACGGCAAGTGCGGCGGCGATGGCTTTCACTTGTGACCTCGAAAGAGCCGGCTGACCATCGAGCCGAAGCCGGTTATTTCCCGCGCGACGCCCCAGCGCATGAGGAACCGGTGGCTCTTGTCGTTCAAACCAAAGCCGGGTGAAATCCGCAACGTCCAGCCCGATGGCAAATTCCAGGCCAGAGCGGGCGCCAGGTAGTGCGATGTATCGTGAAGCCCAAAACTGTGGCGGTCACCCAAGCCACCATACATCTCAACCCCGGCAACAAAATTCTGAGGGCAGAGAGTGCAATGCTTTGGAGACGCCTTCAAAGCGAGTGGCCGGCTGGCCCCGAGGGCATAGCCGAACTCCCAAGGTGAGTTCGAGAGATTCTTCGCGGCAAGCGTGTTTTCGGTGAAATTCCAGCCTTTGAAGGTGCTGGACAGGATGAGCTTTAGCTCAATTTCATGGATGTGTTCCTTGCGGGCTTCCGCGTTCGAGACCAGAAAGTCCGATTCCACGTCGTGACCTTCGACTTCTTTGAGAATCTTGTCCGCTCCATTCTTGTTTTCGTATTCGACATAGAGGACGGGATTGATCAGATGCTCGTGCTTTAGAACGCGAAAGCGATTCTCCCAGCGGAAACCCGTGAAAATGGTGCTGTCGTGGAACGTGGTCTGGCCATCCAAGTAGAACTCTGTGGTCCACCAGGCGGTGGCGCCATACTCAAACTCTGCCCAATAGGCGTGGAAGTTATTTCCATTGCGCTGCGTCCCAAAGGTCGAGAAGTACTCGATCTCGAGGTTGCCAGGCTCTTCGAGATAGTGATCATAGGCGACAAAGTAAGGATTTTCCTGAGCATGAACAGGCGGCGGAGAGCATATAGACAGCAGAGAAACGCCGAAAAGGCCAAGCAAAACGGGCCAACAGAACGAGGACACGGGATCTCCTTGCAAGTTATTTGCAACACCAAATCAGACTAATTCAGTCCGATATGTTTTGCAAAACAATTTCCACCTGAATTTCACAGTCCCGTTTCCCGGCCCCCTCTCCAATGTTTGCCAGGATTCGCTGAAGGCTACCAATTGGTGCGATTGGTGCCGCCAAGCGTGCTTCGCGCTAGAGCCAACGACCGCTGTCCCAGGCGCGACTCTCCAGCGGTTTTCTCTTTTGGCCTTATTCCGTGAAAGAGCATGGACAAAGGGCTATGGTGTTGTTTACCGTAGCTACGTGGCTTAATCCGTGCGTGGGGTTAGCCTTCTAAGGGGAGCGACATGAAGAGGCTATTGCTGGCGGCATTGCTGCTTGGGACCGTGAGCGTCGCGCGGGCACAGATAAGCGCGGCTCCTATGAATATCGACGTCAGGAATGTCGCCCAGGAGTTCTCGGCGACTTCCGGAGCAAAGGCGACGCTTCTCACCGACCTTGCCTCCGCCGACACCTTTTCCTGGCCGGCACCCAAATCGGCCAACACGTTGACGTCTCCCATTGTTGCTACGGCCCTCGCCTTGCCGCTGGACGCCGCGGAGCCGGCCTCGCCGGCAGCGCATCCGAAATTTCTTTACGGTGGCCGCGATGACTACCGCTGGGAATTGGGTCTTGGCGTTACCTGGGTGCGCTTTCGATCTTCGGTATTCAATGCCAGCGCTGTCGGAATCAACACTTCAGTGGTTTACTACACAAATGACTGGTTCGGGATCGAGGGCAATATCACCGCCGCCTTTGCCCCCACCATTTTTCAAAATGAGCATGTGAAGATTGCAACGTACGGAGCCGGCCCGAAGATCGCTAGGCGGCAAAAACAGTGGGAACCATGGCTGCACGCAATTTTCGGGGGCGCCCACGAGCAGCCGCAGATCGCGGGACAGGGCCGCAACTCTTACGTCATCAAAGCTGGTGGAGGAGCAGATTATCGCTGGAACCCGCGTATCTCGTTCCGCTTGGAAGGCGACTACGTACGCACCGGTTTTTTTCAAACAATCGCAGAACGACTTCCAGTTATCAGGCGGAATCGTATTCCATTTCTAAGCGCAGAAACTCGA
>Ga0207126_1112_pt1 | contig 14324 bp, 14 predicted proteins | sample Alteio_BWMinHeat_20_FD_153586 | JGI IMG/M metagenome (GOLD analysis project Ga0207126, IMG submission 153586) | Enriched cells from forest soil in Barre Woods Harvard Forest LTER site, Petersham, Massachusetts, United States -... | ecosystem: Environmental > Terrestrial > Soil > Temperate forest >...
GCGATTGATGGGCTGTGTGAGACGGTCGGACACGGTAAGCCGGCTAGGCGGGGACGAATTCGTGGTGCTCCTCGCTCAAGTCGAGCATGCCGAAGACGCAGCCTATAGTGCGCGAAAAATCCTCAGGGCGTTAGCGGCGCCTCATCTTATCGACAACAATAGTCTTGATATCAACGCGAGCATCGGCGTGAGCACCTACCCCAATGACGGGCAAGACGCGGAAGGTTTGATGAATCGAGCGGACAACGCGATGTACGAAGCCAAGGAACACGGCCGGAATAACTATCAGTTCTTCCGCCATGAGATGCATGCACGGCTTGCAGAACGGCAATCGCTGGAAGCAGATTTGCGTTGCGCGCTGGGGCGGAACGAGTTTTTGCTGCACTACCAGCCTAAACTTAGTCTTCGAACGGGGCAGATCACGGGAGTGGAAGCGTTGATACGGTGGCAACACCCGCAGCGGGGAATAATATATCCTGCGCAGTTCGTGTCCATGGCGGAGGAGTGCGGGCTGATTGTGCCTATCGGACAGTGGGTGCTGCTGGAAGCATGCAAGCAGGCGCAAGCTTGGAGGGATTCGGGACTCGGGGTTGTGCCTGTGTCGGTGAATGTGTCCGCCGCTGAATTCGGCGCCAAGGACTTTCTGTCAGGAGTTCGAGCGGTGTTGATTGCAACGGGAGTGGAACCACAACATCTAGAGTTGGAATTGACCGAGAGCGTGCTGATGCGTGACGCGGAGGCTGCTGTGGTCACGCTAGTCAAGCTAAAAGCCATGGGCGTGCAGCTGGCCATCGACGACTTTGGGACGGGGTATTCCAGCTTCACCTATTTGCGGCGTTTTCCATCGGACGCGCTGAAACTCCATCAGTCTTTCGTGCATGAGATCACGGCGGACCCGGCAGACGCGGCAATTGTCAGCGCCATGATTAATCTCGGCAGGAGCCTGAAGCAGCGGGTGATTGCGGAGGGGGTAGAAACCCGAGCGCAACTCAAATTCCTTAAGCTCCACGGGTGCGGCGAGGGACAAGGGTATTATTTCAGCCCTCCGGTGGTAGCCGAACGGGCCAGAACGCTGTTTGAGGACGGCATACAAGCAGGGGTGGTCCATTAGCGAGGAAACAATTTCCGAGTCGCGTGCCTCCCATCCAGTTTTGTTTCTCGCGGAATTTGTTGGGACACTTCTGGCTACCATGGAACAGATTCGAACAGGCAAGTGTGTGCGATATTGAACAGACAAGAATTTCTGAGCCTTCTAGCATTCCCGTTCTGTGTAGTGAAAACGGGAGTTTTTGTTGCAAATAGTCCAGCCGCTTCGTTCCGGGCGCCTCCCTGAGGTGTCGAAGGAGCCAAAGGGAAACGCCGTTTAACACTACGGGGATGATTTAGATCACCGTGGGAAAAACGTGGATGGCGGCGTTCCTGATGGCAGGTTTTGTGGCCGGATACGCGAAAACAGCTTACCCCACCTACATCGAAAACCATTGCAAACAGTGGCAGAGAACGGGAGAAGGTTTTCGTAAGTCGGGAAAACGTTCTAAACGTGCTGTAGGTGATGGAGGCAAGAATGGAAAAGGAGAGCTAGACATGAAGCCGTATATTAAGCCGAGACTGAGGTGTTTGGGCCTCCTGAGGGTGGTTACCAAGTTCAGTTTCTGAACGACTGGCAAAAACGACAAGCGAGAGCAAGGAGGGCTGGTTTAGCAAATGCAAACCGGCTCCTTGCTTCGAATAGCGCGGGGGCGACCTTCGTGCGAGCTCTGGAAAAAATGTAGAGGGATATAGGCGTATACGTGCGCATGGCTGTGAACCTGAGTAAGGCCTAGTGATTGAGAAGGGAGTAGAACGATGAAAGAGAACACAAACTTTGATAGCTGCCCTCGACGCCAAGCGCAGGTAATCGCACAGAAGGGGTCGGAGGAGGTGTTGCTCTTTAACATGGATGACGGGAGCTATTACGCGCTGAACGAAGTGGGGAACAGAATCTGGGAGCTGTGTGACGGAAGGCATGAAGTGGCGCAATTGGTTAGCCAGCTGGCGAAGGAATATGACGCTCCCGCCGAAATCATAGAGGGGGACATCCTGGAAGTGCTCGACGATCTACGAAGCAGGAATCTTATTGTCGAGTGCAGAGGGGCTCGTGCAGGTGTCGACGCCATCGGGGCGGTGCAGGGATCTCCATAAGCGATGGCCGCGATTCGAAATGTCCTTCTCGTCGGAGCTGCGCGGTGCCCCACCAACTGTCTTTCGTGGCGAAAAGGGATCCGACTTTGCTTCCACCCAATGGGCTTCCGTTGACAATCGACCTTCAGAGGCCCCCACAATGGCCCGTGATCTCCGTCGCCAATAAGCGCGTGTAAGGCAAGTATGGGCAAACGATCCATTCGCGATGTATTTCTCTTTTTTCAGGTGTTGTTTATTGCCGCCGCAGTTCCGTTCCTCCTACGGCTGAAATTGTCGCGAGTGGAAGATCTGCTGGAACCGAGAATTCCTTCGACGGCGCACCGAGATCGAGCTGACTTGATTGCTGAATACGTGGAGACGGTGATTCGCGCAGGCCGCCCCCTAGTGCGCCCGGGATGCCTCACACGAGGTGTAACGCGATATTACTTCCTCCGCCGGGACGGCATGGACGTGTCCCTGTGTTTCGGCATGGGCCGGGTCGAGGGAGAGTTTGTCGGGCATTGCTGGCTGGTCAAAGATGAAGTGCCCTTTATGGAGACGCGGGATCCGCGACCGCTGTATGCAGAAATGTACCGCATTTCCGCCCCAGCCCGCGGTGGCTTGATTCCCTCCGGGAGCAATAAGTTGGAGCAATTGAGGTCGTGAGCGATAGCCGTCGCACCCAAACCTATGGTTTCCATGGCCTGAATCTCAGGGTGTTGTCCTCCGCCGCAATCGCAACCTGCCTGGATGCTCGTTTTGAATTACTTCCCTCAAGTGGAGAGTGCGCCGAAACTATTGTTTTTGATTTCGAGACCGCCTCGAATTCGCAAGGGCACCGTTTTGGAAAACCGCCCGGGCGGGCAAAGCCTTTTTATCAACTGGAGCGCGGGGATGCCAGTTACTTCGAAGCCGAGGACCGACTCTACCTCTGTTACGAGGATCGCGTCCGGGTATTGTGCAACCCCAGCGTAGGTCACGCGCGCTTCTCGGTGCTCGAGCCGGAAATTGACAACTTGTGGCTTGCCTCTCATCTTCTGTTCACGATATGCCTGGTTGAAATATTGAAGCGGCGCGGGATGTATAGCCTGCATGCCGGGGGCTTCAGCGCGAACGGCAAGTGTCTTCTGATTCCGGGCACCAGCGGGGCTGGCAAGTCCACGCTGACGATCGCATCGCTTAGAGCAAAGTTTGATTACATGAGCGATGACATGGTCTTTCTAACCGAACGGGCGGATGGGGTTCGTGTCCTGGCTTTTCCTGAAGAGGTGGATGTCAGTGACTCAACGGCCGGCTTCTTCCCGGAACTGAGTTTTCTGTTGGTTTCTCCCCAGCGTAGTGGATGGCGGAAGCGGCAGATCCACCCGGCAAAATTGTATGGCGCGAAAGTGGCAACGGAGGCGCGGCCTGCGGCTGTGGTGATTCCTCGCATCGCGGAGGCTGAAACCAGTGTTATCACAAGGATAGATGCTGACAAAGCGCTCTTGGAGTTGGTTCCCAACGTGTTGCTCACTGAGGCGAAGTCTTGCGGGGCTCATTTGGATGCGCTGAGTGAACTCGTGAAGTATACGCCGTGCTACCGTCTCGAGACGGGACGTGACTTTGATCAGCTACCTGTTCGATTTCAGGAGCTGCTGGAGTCGTGATGCGAAGCGAAATCAGGCCGCAACAAACTCGGGAGCCACGAAGCGCTGCGGCTTGCCCTGAAGTGGACCTGCTTCTCAGTTGTGCCCGCGCTAGGATCAACCCGGAAATGTCACACAGGATCAGAGAAGCCGCTCAGAAAGAAATCGACTGGGTCCAATTCACTCGACTGGCGCTTCTTCATGAAACGCTGCCGCTCGCCCATCGGAACCTTCGCCGAATCTGTCCAGATATCGTGCCGAGCGGCGTGCTTGAGCCGCTACGAGCGCGCCACGAGGCGGACTCCGCGGAGGGCCGGCTACTTGCCAGAGAATTGGTCGGCATACTCGGCTTTCTCGAGTCGGAGGGGATTGTGGCAGTGCCCTATAAGGGTCCTGCGCTGGCCATTAGGCTCTATGGCGATTTGTCGCTCCGAGAGTTCGGTGACCTAGACATCATGGTCTGTGAGCGGGATGTCCTGCGGGCGCGGCATCTCCTGATCGACCGGGGTTACGCGCCGGAGCGAGTAAACACTGGCGAACTGAGTCAATTTCTACGCGAGCACCACGAAATGCTTTTTTATCGCATAGGTGGGAGCGTGCGTTTGGATCTGCACTGGCGATTCACAAATAGATCAGGGTGTATTGCAGGAGATCCCGAGCGGTTCCTGCAGCACCTAGAGACGATCTTGATCGCGGGAAAGGAAGTGCGAAGTCTGCGGCTGGAAACCTACTTGCTGGTGCTCTCCGTGCACGCGGCCAAGCACCAATGGGTACAACTAAAGTTGATCGGCGATATCGCCGAGGTTATGGCCGCTCCTGATTTAAATTGGCACTACGTGGCGCAGGAAGCAGCCGAACTGGGCTTAAAGCGAGTTCTGGGGACGGGTCTTCTGCTAGCGCAAGAATTGTTAGGGGCGGCCATGCCTGCGAGACTCGCGCGGGACCTGAAGATCGACCGAACTGCGAAAATGTTGGCTGCACAGGCCTCCACCCGCCTCTTCGAGGAGCCAGGCGAACGCTGGGGTTTGAAGGGAGGCATGGCTTCGCAGATTGAGCTCCGTGAACGCTTGCGGGACAAGATGAAAATGTTCCTCCGGTATTTCTTGCAAAAGCTTAAGCCGAATGAGCGTGACCATTGGTTTCTGCCGATGCCAAGCGCTCTCTCCGTCGCATATTACCTCGTTCGGCCGGTTCGCTTGGCCTTGGAGAGAATGAGTAGGACAGACCATCTTCCCTGAAGAATGGTTGAGGCAACGCCCTCCCGAGCCAATGTGCAGAGCCGTGTTGCGGACGAGAAGCTAACTGTCCCTACACATCCAACGGCCATATCCGCTGGGGGTGCAGCGCAGATTCATGCAGAATGAGACCGGGTTCGCTCCCCCCAGGCCGGCCTGGAGAATGTGAAGTGCGAACCCGGCAATACGTCTACTTCCCGTCGGAGATGGTCAAATCGACGGAACTTCCCGGGTGGCCGAAAGCAGCAACCGTAACCGTGTTGGTTCCGTGGAACAAAGCGGATGAGATATCGATCTTTTTTGTTTGCCCATCCGAAAGGTGAGTTCTAAATACGGACTCATTGACTCTAATCACCAGCAAGGCGACACCGGGCGTATCGTTCTGAAGCAATACCTTCCCCTCCGTATGACCGATGCCGTCGAAGCGAGCTAATTCCCGATGATTGAAGTTGAATCCTCCAGCGTGATGGGACTTAGACGCTGGAATTGTGATCGTGGCAAAGACCGGATCAAATACGGTTGTATTGCCAAGTAGATCGGTGACAGTCAGTTCCACGACGGCCGATGTCGACTGATCGATCTTGGTGGCGGTGACGCCCAGAACCTGGGTCGTTCCATTGTCGAATGATGGGATAACGACCGTAGCATTGTCTGTCGGGGGGGTGTTGACGACCACGGAAAACAATCCGCCTGGAGCTTGGACCGAGAAGACAACCTGTTTAGGCGGACCTGGCGTTGCGGTCAGTACGGTGACAGTAGGGAATGGCGCCGTGGGGGTTGAGTCCGAACACGTCGCATTTGTTGCGTTCGAGACAACCGTCCCGCCGTTTATGGCGGCGACGACAGAATCTCCTGCCGATGACGTTAGTGAGTGGGCCGTAATCGTGAATGTTGCTGTACCGGAAGCATCCGTGGTCGCGGTCCCGCTCTGGCCAGAGTCTGGACCGGTGATTGTAAAAGTCACGCTTGTACCTACGACGGGGAGCCCGTTCGACAAAACGACCGCGGTTTTGGTGATGAAAGAGCCTACGGCGCCGCATATGGTCGACGAGTCTACAGGTGATAGCACGATGGTCGGCACGACAGACGATCCCGAGCATCCGTTGACTATGGTTTCGTTTCCGCTGATGGTGACGGAGCCGTTTCTGGCCAGTGCCCGGCCCGTCAGGGTACCACCATTAAGCGTGATGCTCGTTAATGCCATAATATTTCCGGCAAAGTTGTTGCCCGTCTGTATGGTCGCGCTGCTGCCGACCTGCCAGAACACATTGCAGGGCGACGCGCCACCGGCAAAAGCCACGGTGGCACCGGTGGCGGTCGTAAGAGTGCTACCGATCTGGAAGATCCACACGTCGGTGGAGTTGCCGGTCAGAGTCAGAGTGCCATTCAACAGCGCAGCGGACGAAAAGCAGTAAACTCCCGGCCCTAGATTCGTATTGGTCCCTGTGCCCAGCGCGCCAGTGAGTGGCGTACACGACGACCTGCCTGCCGCGTCAAGGTACGCGGCTGTTAGATCCGTCTGGGCTGTTGTCAGAACAGCGTTCGCGGCGGTGTACAAAGTGCCGGTGACCTGAGTTGCCAAAAGTCCCGTGACCGTGGGTGTAGGGGAACTTCCTACATCACCGACAATCGTGGTTCCTGCGTCAGCGCTAACGACGCCGGCACCGGCTAGCACCGCAAAGTTACCCGCAGTTTGTAGGTTAGGTGCCTGGGCGTGAGCATTCAATGCCGATGCCAGGAAAAGCAATAAACAAGTGGCTGGGATTCTCATGTGTTCCTCCGGAAGATTCCATAAGGTATTTCTGAGTACGGAAGTCTTTGAAGGCATTACTTTGATGTCTCAAATCGGTAGTGTCTGTTCGTTCTTGGACACTTCTGAGGACTATGAGTGCAGTGTGAGAAACTCTTGAAGTACAAGTTCACGTCTCTGATCAAGACTTTGTGTGATCCGATCTCCGAAGGCTCCTCAGGTTCCATCCTTATTACAGCACTGCATTCTGGTATACACGGTCAGAAATAAATGACATGAGGAGCAGCCGAATGACTTGCGCCCTCGTTGGCACAGATCCTTGTTGCAAAGCCTGGAGTACGGAAAAGGTACCAGGAAGGCCGTCCGCAACAGTGTATAAAAAGCGACAGCGCTCTCTCTCAATAGCACGCAAAATGTGACACTGCGCATCGAGAAAGAGCGATATTTGCTGAAAGATATGGCGAGCTGGTCAAATACTTTGAATAGACAGCCGTATTATTGCCATCCGCCATTACGACGCAATTGCTATTGAGAGGTGATTATCAGCGTTTCATCGAGTTGGAACTGGGTTGGAGTCTCGGGATTGCGGGCATAGCTCGCAGGAGCAAAGAAGTGTCAAAATCTGCAGGACGCGCGGGCACGGTAAGAGTCTTTATCGCTGACGGCAGCCGAATGAGCTGTCAGCTAATAGCAGCGGCGTTGCGACGAGGCCGCTATCGGACGAAAGTAGTTGGTTACGCGACTGAGGCGGCTGGAATTCGCGAAGGACTCGACAAAAGCGAAGCGGACGTGGCAGTCATCGGGGCCCGGCTAGAGGAAGAAGCCCTGGCTGGTTTCGATGTTACGCGAGAGATATCGGCTTCGCACTCCAAGCCTAATGTCGTCATCATACTCGATTCGAGCAAGCCCACGATGGTAGTGGAAGCCTTCCGGGCAGGAGCCAGCGGCGTATTTTCCCGCGATCAATCGTCTGAGCTGCTTTGTAAGTGCATCCACGCAGTGCACCAGGGGCAGGTGTGGGCCAGCAGCAAGGAATTGCACTTCGTACTCGATGCCCTGGGCCCGGCTCTGCCAGCTAAGGCGATTTGTCCGAGAGGATCGGGCTTGCTGACAAAAAGGGAAGAGGGCGTTGTTCAGTTGGTGGCCGAAGGTCTAACCAATCGTGATATTTCCCAGCAGCTGAATCTGAGTGTGCACACCGTACGCAACTATTTATTTAGGATCTTCAACAAAGTGGGAACTTCGAGCCGGTTGGAGCTGGCCCTCTACGCCATCGATCGCAGAGACGGCGATCTTCAGCAGAATTCACTGGCTGCCATGGATGAGCCGCCTATAAGTGCAAGTCGGCCTATGTCCTCAGCGCGGGCCTGATTGGCACGGGCGGTATCTTTCCGTATGCGGCGAAGGTTAAATTAGTCGTGCAAGACGACACTCAGGAGGGAATTGTTGACGTGGATCTCGCCGTTGTATTGGATGAAGCCCAGTTTCCTGAATTTGTTCATGAAGAAATTGACGCGCGACCGCGTTGTCCCAATCATCTCGGCCAACGTCTCTTGCGATACTTTGGGAAGCACCTTTTCGGGTTCGCCTGCCGCGCCAAAGCGTGCGAGCAACAGCAGGGTGCGCGCCAGTCGTTTCTCGCTGGAGTTGAAGAGTTGATCGACCAAATCTTCTTCGACTCGGATGTTTCTTCCCAGCATATAAGCGATGAAGCGGTCGGAGAACTCGTGTTCCGAGTGGAGCACGCGAATCATCTCGTTTTTCTCGATGACGAGCACAGTGGTAGGTGCAATCGTGGTCGCGGTTGCCATGCAAATGGATAGGCCCGCAAGGCACCCTTCCCCAAAAAAATCGCCCGGTCCAAGGATTGCTACAACTGCCTCTCTGCCTACTTCATTGACGACAGTGAGTTTCACGCTGCCTTCCTGAATGTACATGACATGATTTGCGGGATCACCCTGGGTGGAGATGGTTTCTTTTGCTGGAAACTTGCTGACTGTTCTCCCCAGACCTGCGGAGTCGAGAAACAATTGCACATCGAACGCAGAAAGCCCTAATTTCGCTCTTTTGGGGGAACGACGGACCTTGGCAAGTGCACGTCGAGCTGCTGTAGATGCCATTCTCAAGGTTAGCATGGAAGCCGATTCTGCAGACTGTTCAATATTGCACACTCCGTGCTGGCCAGGCACGCGGCCTGAGCCTAGAGCTAACTCCAAGAAGTTCTTAGAAGTCGGGAAATCACCGGTGATTCCTCGAGTTCCGGAGGACTTTGCGTAAGGACCGGTGCACTTCCAGTCCCCCATCGTAGTTTATGAGTCCCGCCTTCCTGAATCGATTCATGAATACATTGACTCGTGAGCGCGTAGTGCCCACCATCTCCGCAAGAACCTGGTGACTCAGGACCGGGATCTCAACAACCGCTGCGCTTTTTCCATTCACGTGCGCCAGCCGCAGAAGCACGCGCGCGAGCCGTTGTTCCGCAGAGGAAGTAAGCAGATGTGCGACGTGATCCTGGTAATTCTTGACGCTGGACAGCAGATAGGCCACCAAGGAATTTGACAGCTTATTTTTCCTGCGGAGCAGTTGAAGCATCCTTTCTTTCTTGATGGTACGTATGGAGCTGGCGGTCAACGCCACGGCCGTGGACACGCGAAGAGGATAGCCCGCGAGGCAAAGCTCGCCAAACAAATCATTCACGCCCAGGATGGCGGTAACTGCGGAGGGTTGGTTTTTCGCTCGCGTGGTGAGGCGCACGCCACCTTCTTGAATGTAGAAAAGCGTGTAGGCGGGGGCACCTTGCTTGTAGATGTTTTGTTTGTCCCGATAGCGAGAAACCGTGCCGCCCAGGCTGTCTCCGGACGGGAAGCCATTAAGATGGGAAGCCGTCTTGCTCATTCGTTTCACAGGTCGTTCCACCCCGGCGGCGGTTGAAAGAACATTTATGGCTTCTCCGATGACCCTGAAGATTTACGATGTGCTTCTTGCGACGACTGGAAAGCTCTATTCGTGTGTTCAAGGGCTTGTTTGGAAAGCTCGCGTCGAGGTTCAGTCTGGTGATCCTCTTTTCCGTGGTGGGCGGCGGCAGCACGGTGAGTATGTGCGGCGAGGTCGTGGAATTCAGCAGCCTTTTGGTGCGAGTTACTTGGCATAGCGTTCCGGTCTCAGCGTCGGCGTTAATATGCTGTGCTTCCCTTTGTTTTGCTGTCTAATTGTGGACATACCGGCCTCAAGCTAAGGCTATTCGTGCGCTAGCTCGCCGACTTCGCAGCCGCGGTTTCCATGAAACCAAGCATCGCCTGCTTCAATTGGGAGTCCACTTCGTCCGCGACAGTCATCACATCGAGCAACACGGTGCTGAAATCCACACTTCCCAGATTGTTCTGCAGCGTATTAAAGATGGTGACCTGCAAGATGCGCGACTCTTCAACAACCATGGGGACAGAGTAGCCTTGCGTGCGCCGGAGAATCCCGTGCTCGCGTGCGGCACGGGAAATGGGACACGTGGCATTGGGAGCGAGGCGCAGGCGGCGCACCAGGTCGCCCAAGAGCTGGGGGAGATGGCCTGTGCGCTCCTGGTAGGTCAGGGAGATCGCGGTCAGTTCCTCGGTGCGCTCGACGCGGGACATCCAGTTCTGGATGGTTGCATTTAGATCACGCTCTAAAATAGCGGCGACTCGTTCCTTGTTCACCGGCATATGGGCCGGTGGATCCGATAGCTTCTTCTGGATGATCTCGGAAATCTCGGCTATGCCAATGGGTTTCACCAGAACTTGATCGGCCTGCAGGAGGAGGGCGGTCATGGCCGCCTGACGCACCGGATAGCTGCTGAGCAGCAGGGTTGCGGCGTTGGGCTGCGTATGGCGCATGGCATTGACGACTGTAAATCCATCACAAGCGTCGGGTAGGTGCAGTTCGGAAAGCAACACATCGAAATGCTCCGTGGAAATCAGTCTTAGGGCTTCGATTACGGAGGCGACGGGTACCACTTCATACGCATAACCTTCCAAGCCTTCCTGGAAGACAGCACGGATGTCGTCGTTGTCATCCACCAGCAGAATTCTAGATTTTTTCATCGCAGGCAAAGTGTTCCAGGCAAAGTCTGGCACGCAGAAGGCCAAGGAAACTGCTCAATACCGGACACAATTGCGTTTTGGCGGGGAGGAATTCGGGGAGATGGAAAATCCTCTCACTTCGTAATCGTGCCTCGGGTCTCTCGGAATCTTCTCGGCGCGCTCTTGTAACTGGCGTCATGGAGGATTCGCCAGGATTAGATGCACTCCCTCGTCACCCCGGGAAACGTGACGGACACAGAGTCCGACGCGCTTCCGTCTTATGCGCCGCACGCCAACATCATGGGTTTCCGGCACACGGCTCTCATCCAACTGCAAAAGATCGGGGCTTGAGCGGAATGTGCAAAAAAGAACAGTTATTGCGAAAGGCCTGTGAGAGTGTCCGATGCGATGCAAGGACCACCACAACGAGCTGTGATGTAGTCCGCAGATTAGTCAGGGCGAAGGCGCTGGAAATTTTGTCTTGAGAAGAGCAACGGAAAGCCCAGCGTGCTGGTCGATGTCGAAGCCCGTACGCAGATGAAAGGAGATTCCCATGGGATTGATCCTGCTGATTATCGTTCTGCTGCTGTTGTTTGGCGGCGGCGGAGGCTATTACGGATATCGGAGATGGGGGACGGGCGGAGGCGTAGGGATTGTCGGCGTGATCCTGATCGTCCTGTTGGTTTTGTACCTGTTCGGCGGAATGCGTATGTGAATCAAGGAGGAGATTTCAAAATGGCAAAGAAAAGTAGAGGCGGTAGAATGACGGCAGCTAAGAGGCGCGCCTCGAAAAGATCGGGTGGACGGGGCCCGATTAAAAAACGCGCAGCCGGTCGAAACATTATGAAGACCTAGGAGCGCATAGCCGTGAAATCTTGGCTGGCGATGCGGGTACGCGCATCCCGCTCCGGGCAGTAAGACCAAAAGTAGCCCTCGCCGGGACGCTGGCGCTCGATGGGCGAAGCGGGATGGATGCTGAAGAGAGATCCCACGACTCGTTGTGGCGCAATGCCGAGACTACACGTCCTAAGGATTACGTTGGAATTTTTTGAAGGGGCAATATTGCCATTCGTGAAAAGCTTGGTTTCGCCGTTCCACATATCTTCACCGCTTTTGATACTGCAGGCTCTGCTCATCCTCCTTTGCACCGCACCGACGGAAATCGTCGCGAGCCAAAATACCCCGAACAACGATAAACGGGAGGGCACGGTCCAGACGCAGATGCGCAACGTCACGTATCACTTTTCGGACACCGTGGTGGTGGAAATAAAATCGCTGAACGGCGAGCTCGTGCCCCTTGGCAAAAATGAATTCCCCATCTTCGATGACAAGGACTCGTTTAACCTGCGCATCAGCACGGCGGAGATCGCCATTGATTCGTCAAACCTGGCAAACGTTCTCAATTCCTATGTTTTCGCGCGTCCGCATTCTCCCTTGACTGGGCTATCCATCATTGTTGAGAAGGGGCACTTGAAATTGAAGGGGAAGCTCCATGACAAAGGGGACCTCCCGTTCGAGGCCGAGGGAATTCTCACACCCACTGCTGACGGAAAACTTCGCTTGCATTGCGAGAAAATTAAAGCCATGCATGTTCCGGTAAAAGGCTTGATGGATCTCTTCGGAATCGATCTAGGCGGGCTGATTAAAGAGGGCAAAGTTCCGGGTGTAAGGGCTGAAGAGGACGATCTGATCCTTGATCTTGAACAGATCCTGCCGCCTCCCCATATCGAGGGCAAGGTGGCCTCTGTACGAATCGATGGCGATAAAATTATTCAGAGTTTTGGCGGTTCAAATGCCAAGCCGGTAAAAAATATCCGCGCCGGAAATTACATGGCCTACAAAAATAATCGCCTCCGCTTTAACAAGCTGGTCATGAACGATGTGGATTTGATTCTCATCGACATGGATCCAAGTGATCCGCTCGATTTCTATTTGGAACACTACAAAGAACAACTTTCGGCAGGCTATACAAAAACCACGCTGGACTCCGGCTTGCGCGTGTTCATCAAAGACTTTGGCAAGCTGCATGTTGCCAAGGCGTTACCCGTCGGCGACAAAACGCCATGAAGTTGAAGCGCGGAACATCTCGACTCGTTGTGCGGCCGACTTCGGCGTGTCATCAGTTATCGCCGCAGCGATTACACTTGCAAGTATTACGCCCCCACTGGAATTCACCGCCGAAGTGTCTCACGAACTCGTTGAACGCCCTTGATGCAGGGCATTGCTTCCCACGGATATGACGGCGAGAAAGAATCTACCTGCCAAAAATGTCGAAAACGGCAAAGGACTCAACCTTCTGAGGAGGTCTTTCGCCGTCTTGGGACCCGGGCTGATCACCGGCGCGGCCGACGATGATCCGTCGGGAATCTCAACCTATTCCGTCGCCGGAGCAGCTTACGGATACGCCACGCTTTGGATCGCGCTGCTCACGTTTCCGCTGATGGCCGCGATCCAGCTGATGTGCGCACGGCTGGGCATGGTTACGGGGCGCGGGCTGGCAGCCGCGGTGCGGATTTATTATCCGCGCTGGGTGCTCTGGGGAGCCTGCTCGATTCTTGTCCTCGCCAACGTCATCAATATCTGTGCTGACTTGGGTGGTATGGCGGAGGCCACACAACTCATCACCGGCGTTCCATCCCTCATCTGGATTCCATTCTATGCGCTCTTCATCATTGCGCTATTGTTTTGGACTTCCTACAAGTTGATCGCGAAGATTTTCAAGTGGTTGACGCTCGTGTTGTTCGCCTATGTGCTGGCTTCGTTTTACGCCCACGTCGATTGGAGGCACGCGCTGGCGGTAACGTTCGTGCCCCATCTGGAGTGGTCACGCGGATTCTTGGCGGTGCTGGTGGCCATTCTGGGCACCACAATTTCTCCTTATCTTTTCTTTTGGCAGGCCGCGGAGGAAGTTGAGGAGGAACGGGCCAAGGGCCGAACGCTCGCCGAGAGCAAGGGCGCGACCACTGGGGAGTTAAGAACCGCACGCGCTGACACCATCGCGGGTATGTTTTTTTCGAATTTCATCATGTATTTCATCATTCTGACTACGGCTGCCACTTTAAATGCAAATGGGCAGACGAATATCGCTACGGCCCGGCAAGCCGCCGAAGCCCTCCGCCCGCTTGCCGGCGATGGGGCCTACCTGCTCTTCACGTTGGGTCTGATCGGCACCGGAATGTTGGGAGTCCCGGTCCTCGTAGGATCGTGCGCTTATGCGGTGGCGGAAGGAGCAGCGTGGCGCGGCTCCATGGCCGACACGCCAAGAAGCGCCCGCAAGTTCTATGCGGTGATGGCGGTTGCCATGGCGTTGGGCCTCGCTCTGAACTATGCCGGTTTTAGCGCCGTAAAAATGCTGTTCTGGTCGGCGGTAATCAATGGCCTCCTGGCGCCGCCACTGATCCTGCTCGTCATCCTCCTCACCAGCAACCAGGAAGTCATGGGCCGGCGGGTGAATGCGCCCCTACTCAGGTATTTAGGCTGGGCCACCTTTGGTGTCATGACT
>Ga0207126_1113_pt1 | contig 14313 bp, 9 predicted proteins | sample Alteio_BWMinHeat_20_FD_153586 | JGI IMG/M metagenome (GOLD analysis project Ga0207126, IMG submission 153586) | Enriched cells from forest soil in Barre Woods Harvard Forest LTER site, Petersham, Massachusetts, United States -... | ecosystem: Environmental > Terrestrial > Soil > Temperate forest >...
CAATGATGTAAAAGTTCATCGGGGGGAGTATGATCAGGTTTTTCAGGATATTCGGTGATCCACTTTCGAAAAGCAACCTGTTGCGGTGGTAATAGACGGTTGTATATGGCTTGTAACCATATCGGGACGGATTGCTGTTTTTGTGTTGCGAGAGGAAGTGGTGGAAAGAGCGGTTGTACTGTTTGGGGCTGTGCGGTTATGGGAGCAAATTTTGGCACTTTTCCATTGGCTTTCAGTGTGGTGAAGTAATGCGCAAGGAAGCTGATAACATAGAGCTGTGAGAAAAGCTCTCTACAAATAGGGAGTTTTGGCATCTGTAGTTTGATATAGTCTCTCATCAGATCATAGGCTTTGCGCAGTCTCTCCATAGCCGGTGGCTCTGAGCCATGCTCTGCGGTATGGGCACGTATCTTGTTGGCAAAATAAGGATCAGGATCGAGTGTATACATGACATCAAAGTCAGGATCGAGCAACAAGAGATTACCATGTTTGACGATACTTCGCTGCTTGGCAATGATACGAAATGAAGAGCGCAGGTGTGCAAGATCTTCTTCGAGTGCAGGTATATCGGGTAATTGCTGTTGTGGTTGCTCTCCTCGTGGCGCACGCTCTGTTCGTTCTAATGCAATCTGGATCTGCCGCAGCGAAAAATATTGCTCGCCGGGGAGCTCGCGTTGTATATATTCCTTAAAGCCGCGTATTTGATCCAAGAGGGACGTATGATCTTGACGGCGTGTTTGCCATGCCGTGACGGTAGCTTCTTCAAAATAGCCACCATTGAGCAATCCCTTCAAGAAGTAGTCTAAAAGGGAAATGACTCTACCCACGATGGTGTTTTCATAGGTGGGGTGCATGACAGGCACCAGATTGCCCTCAGCGTTAAAGTCGAGGCTATAAAAGGGGATCGTATCATGCTGATAAATACCAATAGCAAGCTCGCGCATAAGCTGGCGCAGCTCCTGATCGCTAAAGGGCGATCGTCCGTTGAGACTCGGGACAGCAATAACATGACTGTTTTCGAAGAGCGCATCGATATCGGAAAAGAGATTGGTAATGAGGCCAGCACTTGCTGCAACGCCGCCAATCTCCCCACCGCCATGTGCCTTTTGTGGCTGCTGATTATGCGGATGACAGCTGTTATACGAGGAGGTAAGGTTGTTGTGCTGGAGCTGTTCGCTAAAGTGTACGACATCATGGTTGCTCGAAGGTGGGGGAGGATTCCCATTACCTCCTCTACCGCCGCCATTCCCCCCGCCTGGAGGATCATCTGGAGGAGGGGGGTTGTTATCAGAAGGCGGCTGTCTCCTACTTTCTCGTGGCCAAATCTTGTGTTCATCTGAGCTACCGTGAGGTTTTATATCTATATGTAATCCTTCATTATCATTTCGATGGTAAAAATCAACCGTGACTTCATATTTATTTTTATCTTTTGGATGCACAAATACGATTCCATTCTGGTAGTTACGCTTCGCTTCTTCATTAACAGGAATTGTTTTTGGGTTATCTCTTTCGTATTGCACATCCCAAACATAGTGCCCACTCCTTATTAGAGATTGAATTTTTGAAGAATCCCTAGCTGCAACTGCGTCGACATGATCGGGATTTGTCGGCACGATATCATGATGACACAACCTTATCCATGCTGCTCGATTATCCTCTTTTGCCATACCTTGTGGTTTGAAACCATTCTGATACAACCACGTTAGTGATTCATATATTGTCTTCCTGTTAAACGTCCTTTCAGGATTACTATAATCACCAGGAGATCTGGGTATACCATGTTGCCACCCAGCTGCTTCCATGTGTGGTAAGATATGAATAGTATTTCTCGTTTCTTGAACTACCATTTCAAACATGGTAGGATTACATGATAAGAGTCGACTGAGTAAAGAAATACCTCCTTCCTCTGGTTGTATGCCATTTCGTATTTGCTCTGGTTTGAAAATTTTAATAGTCCCATCTGCATTTTTAAGAGCTGCACCTAATCCCTCTGTTGCGTGTAGAAAAAGATACAATAGCTGCCCATGACGATTTGGACGGCATATTTGTCCTAATATCAAAGGAAGAGTAGTAATTTTCCTTGCAAATGGAGTTGCTACTGCAACAGATTGAATATCTACTGATGAGACCATAATATTACTCCTTAAGTAAAGCTTGAGGAAGCTGTAATAAAATTTTTGTTGATATATATTTGTTAGAAGGAACAGTGGTCCGTTCTACAAAAATACCCGTTATTGGTTCATATTCATCGTGTGTTGGCATCATAAAACGCGGGTCATACTCCAGCCCTCCATGTGGGCCTTGTACTGGATACTCTCGAAGTTGCGTAGAGGGTTGTGCAATATATTCTTCGACTGTTTTTTTATCGAAAAGATACATACTTTCATGAATGCACATACTATAGAGGTGACGATTGAAATAAGCTAACAGATACTCCCAGCCAAGAGAATTGGCTTTAAAAATCCCAGTATCATCTTCTACTGTAAATATCACGACAACGTGGTTCGGAAGTGTATTATATTTAATTAAACGCAAGTATCGAGGCGGTTGATAGTATTTTACCTGTACGTGCTCATATTTACTATCACTATCAGAATTAAAAGAAATAAAAGTTGTTTTAACATTCTTGCTATCAATAAGGATTTTCTCATATTGTGCCTGATCAGTCGTGAACCAATAGTCTGGTTCACATTCCAGTTTTGGCTTCCTAGGAATTTCCAGATTTATGATTTGCTCCGGATTTTGTGAGAACGAAATAATGTTTTCCATTAACCATAAAAAACCACTACAATTGGCTTCGATGTGGTCAACTTCCAAATATACCCACGGTTGCGTATCTGGTTCTAAACAAACAAATTCCATAAGGTCACAACTACCATCCTCCCACGTGCCAGTAAGCCGAATTTTTGGAAATGAGAGCAGAGTAGGCGGATAAAGAGGGCTTGGTTTTGCTACAAAAAAGAGATTGCAATGGTGCATCGAGGTGTATAATAATTTTCGAAATTGTGTAAGGCCTAACTCATTCAGATGAATGTAAATATTTTCTTTATCTTTATACACCTGAAAATGCAATCCTTCATATTGTCTTCCGATATGGACAAATACCTTTTTAGCAACGATATTGCGATTCTTGTAGGAAGGAAAGGAGGCACTATATGGAATCGGATCCTGTGCAGCATGTGCTTTTAAGCAAGATATTGAAGGCGTATGCCATTTCCATTGTTCATAAGGCCATTGAGGTAGTTCATACCTGCCTTCTTCATTGCTTATAGTATCAATTGCATTTAGGAGTGCCTGTAGTCCTCCTCGATTGCCATTGCATGTTACTGCATCTGTAGAAATTTCAAATTGTAAAAAACAAGACCGCGCTTTCTCAAATTTGGCTACGTCAAATGTGTTGTGGTCGGAATTCATGGTGAATAATCCTTATTTATATTTGTTCTCTGTATGAGGCTTTTATCGATGAATGAATGGAATCCTTTGCTTGGTGTTGTAAGAGAATTATCATAACACGCCATATGGACTGGATCATATACACTATTGACGAGTGCCCCTCTCCACACCCATGGCCATACAGCAGATTCTGGCGAAATAGATCCTCCATTCACAGGTGCGTTCTTCACTCTTTGTAAAAAAGCGCCGCTAAATTGATATTCATCACATGTCCATAAAAGATTTCTTGCTTTCGTAAAGAGTGATAATAACGCTTCTTCAGATCCCGAAATTTGCCAGCACATATCAATGACATCTACAGAAAGAGGGGTATTTGTAATACATACTTTTGCACATTGTAAAAGAGGAGGGCCTATACGTCTTATACGTAGCTCTGATCGTTTACCAGGTTTTGGTTCGCTATAATGTATTCTTTCGCAGTCTATTTTTTTATTCCCAATATAAGGTATCTGAAATTGCGTTTTTTTCTCTCTAACAGCCCTTTCAAGCAGATATAAAAATGTTTCTTGTCCGATTATATTGCCTTTAACAACACCTGGTTGCGCCCAATTAAAGTCTGGGTCCCATAATCCAGGAATGACATGTAGCCAGGGAATGCTCTCAGTATCACCAGAAAATCGTACAAATGTCATTGCTGGAATGATACCATCTTCTTTTCTTGCAGCGGCGCGCAGGGTCTCAGAATCACAATAGATGTATTTTTCTTCAGCTAGCAATGGATTGCGATAGCTAATGTAGGACCAATATTGCCCATAGGCAGCTTCGGTAAGAGCACGCAGCCAGTCCTCCCAGCCTCGTGCATCCACATGAAGAACAGCGTGCTTATCGACCCATTGTGCATGCAATATGCGTTGCGGCGTATCTTTATGCCAACAGATTTCAAGCGATGGTACTAATGAGTTGCGGATATAAGCAGGAGGCAGTAATCGAAATGGCGTTGGGTCATCTCGCCCAAGCTGTTTCTTCAAGTCAACATCAAGCAAGCTCAGACACATATGAGGGCCCGGTTGAATAGGTTGTATAGAAAAAGGCACGCGTGGATCAATGTCTTTGTGTGCAGAGAAAGAACGTGCTTGATGAAGTGCTTCTTCAAAGCCTTCTTTATCGCCAAAGAACACGAGGCAAGATCGTTCAGGAGTATGCTCAATCTGGAAAAACATCACTTCACCATAAATAGCACATGAGGATCACACACACATGTGGGGGTTCAATTATATCACACCACGATTAAGTGGCAACGCTTTTTTTCTCAGCGCACACAAATTCTACCATAATCGATAATGTCAGTGTTGCAAATATACCATACGCTATTCTATCCTTATGTTGTTATCCATCCGTGGGAAGATGAAAAATGGCAAAAAACAACAAAAAAAGGATACGAAGCATTAGTGAACTTCTTGTAGAATCAATAACCGGAAAGCTCGCTGATGATGAGCTTGCTTATGTAGTCCAAAAACTCAAAGCTTGCCAACCTGGTAACGATGAAAATCTTTGGGCCTTAATAAAGACTGTAGGATGTGCAGGCGCATCACAGTATAGAAAATTAATAGAAAGCTTTCTACATTATCCTTCAATGCCCTTTGCGGCATGTACAGCGCTTCGCGTTTTGCAGTGTTGGGGATACATTGAGGCATACAGAGAAGAGATAAAAAAATTTACCATAGGAGTAGAATGGGATCGAGACCAAGAGGTTCGCTCAACCGCACTACAGCATGCAAAATATGTACTGAGGCAAGGACGTGGGTTCGATCTAGAATTACTCGCTTTGTTAATTTATTTTTTTGAAAATCCTTGTGGAATAGTGGAAGAGGAAGCGACTATATGTGAAGCAATATGTTATGGATTTGGAAAAGACATGCAAGATATTCTTAAGAATAAAAAAGATTTATGCATCATTGAACAAGCACAGGCGCTCATACGCACTCAGAAAATACCTCTTCCAATCCCTCTTTGTCGTCCTAATTGTTATGATGAAGAATATGAGTAAGCATCTTTGAAGCAAGGTATTGCTCCTTCAATAAGTTTGGTAAAACATACCAAAAGCATTGTGAATATTGCAATCAAATCATGCTATTGTGTAAAATCGTAAGCGCTTTAAATAGGAGGCTTAAGATATGAACGCAGATTCAATTTTTAAACAATTGCAGCAAAGAGAGCTTTATCCAATAGAGCGATTCTATGAGCCTCAGGCAAATAGGATATTATCCCTGCAAGAGAGCTATCAGGACTCGCAACGGAGATATCAGGAAGTGTTGTCAGTTAATCAGGAAGTGTTGGCTCGCTCAATGGCATCTTGTATTTCAGCATCCAAGAACTCCATAATAAGTACGTTCCAGTCTATTTTTCCTAACAGCTCCATAAACACAATCACACCTATTTCTAATAAACAATTTATTCAACAATGTGTTACAGAAGTGCAATCGCAATTGGCTACCTCATCACAACAAATTGCTGTAGCATCAAGACCAACGACAACGGCAAGCCAGAACGGTCTTAGACAAGTCGTTGAGGAAAGCAACATGCATCCTTCTCTCGCTTTACAACCCGTAAGAATTTTGGAGCAGCTACCGTCCGAATTGCAAGGAATAATAGGAGCGTGTGAAGTGCAATCGCAATCGGCTACCTCATCACAACAAGTTGCTGCAGCATCAATACCAACGGCAACGGCAAGCCAGAACGGTCTTAGACAAGTCGTCGAGGAAAGCAACACGCATCCTCCCCTTGCTTTACAACCTGTAAGAATTTTAGAGCAGCTACCCTCCGAATTGCAAGGAATAATAGGAGAGTATTATGTTGTATGTTTTCAAGATGTCATAAACTACATCAAGCAACTTGCGCCAGATTACCAGGTAACTACTTTTAATCGCATGATGTGTTCTTCTAACAGCGATGCAAATGCAATTATTATCAACTACCTTTTACGCAAAGCGGATTTCACCGTAGCAAATGTGAATGCAGTGTTGATGCAGGATGATTTTCTCAAAACACTGTATCCTTCAGAAGCTGCAAGAGCGCATTTTATGGAACATAGTTTTACACAGGCTATGCGCCAGCTACGCAGTCTTGATTGCAGTAACTTTAACAATTTTACTAACTCACAGCTACAGACGTTATGCAGCGCATGCTATGATCCAAATGCAGGGGTCAGTAGGCTGCAAAGGCTGAATCTTTCTGGTTGCTACCAATTGAGTAATGAAGGCTTACGTCATCTTTCGTCACTCATCAATCTTCAAGATCTGAATCTTGGCCACTGCCCCCGAATTTCAGACCTGGCCCCGCTCAGCACACTAACTCAACTTCGCACACTGAATCTTTGGAATTGTCTCCAAATCTTAGATTTGGCATCGCTTAGCACACTTACTCAACTCCAAAGCATAAGTCTTGCGCGCTGCCAAATCTCAAACTTGGCACCGCTTAGCACACTTACTCAACTCCAAAACCTAACTCTTCGGCATTGCATCCAAATCTTAGACTTGGCCCCGCTCAGTACACTCACTCAACTTCAAAACTTGGATTTGGGTGACTCTGCACAAATCTCAAACCTGACCCCGCTCAGTACACTTACACAACTCCGAACACTGAATCTTAGGGGCTGTAGGGGAATCTCATATGCTGAAAGAATTGCGACGGCAACTACCAATAAGTATAAGGTCTTTTTATAACGAGGTGTCAATAATAGGGATTGTTAAGGCATAAGACACGCGTAGTGATCTCGATTTGTGTCGCTGCTGCCGCAGCTCTATTTTTATTTCATGCACTGTAACCCCCATGTTTCGCCGGCCGTAGTGCGAGCGCGCTACGGCCGTGCTCCACGCGGGGCTAATGAATGCCACCACTGCCGTGGTGGGGTCCATATTGGTCACACAACTCGGAGACTAAAAGATGTGTGGTAAAGTATGTGCTCCACGCGGGCTAGAGCGGCAAATTTCGCTACTACCGTGGCGAGGTCCTGATTAGTTATAAGTTTCTTTAAGTTAACATCATGGGGACTCGGACTCGGGAAAAACCAGAGGGCTCTGTTATATGGAAGGGTAACGCCCTGGGTAAACGAGCGCCCCCCACATGTTTCCTGAAGGGCAATCAGGGTATAGGATATACAAAATGTGTCGGCCTTTCAGGCCTCTATTATTTTGTTTGGTGGCCAGGCCTTCGGCCTGGCCACCCAGACCCAGGGCTTCGCCCTGGGCTATACATATTTCGGCCCTACGGGCCTTAGAGAGGCCATTTAAGGCTGACGCAAGCAACGAATTCTTGAGGTTACACGAGGAGTAGGCTGATTCGACGGATGCGGTGATTAAGTTGTTGTAATTGCGTTATGCAGGTCATACTCAGGGCCGCAGCATTGTGTGTACGAGTACAGCTCTCTTGTGTAAGTGGGAGCACAGAACATGCCTCTATACACTGCCTCAGGCGCTGTATGGTGGGTGTCAGGGAGCGTATAGGAATTGCGGTAATGGTAGAGGACTCTAGTGATATATGCTCTGCCTTTTCTTTTGCCTCAAGTTGCCGTTTCAGCATTGCCATATCTGGCACTATCTGTGAATTATATAGCCTCAAATAACGGCTTTGTTCTATCAAGATGTTATAGAGAGCAAAGTTATGTGTGTGTGCAGGTGGTGGCATCATAAAATTCGTGCCTGTCTGTAAAAGAGGTGAGGCAGTATGTGTGTATACTGACGCAACACGCGCTGCAACTCTATTCACTTGTTGCTCAATAGTTGTAATAGTAGTATGGTCGATAGTGAGATCTTCTATTATTTTATTGATTTGTTCTATATAATCTGCCTGTGAAGCTACCTGTGGTTGTTTTGGGGACTCTGATATGACACGAGGAGAAGGTGGTGTATTCTGAAATATGGAAGGATTGTTCTGCATGATGGCTTGAGACGAGATCCACTTGGGTACATATCTGCTATACGTACAGGGTCTGCGTGTGCGAATACGTGACGTGTTCGGCAGCTGTGACGATAGGAGTATCCTGAATCGTGAGGTAACACATGTGCAAGTAGGGATACTGTCACTGGCTGCAGGGTGTCTTGAGGGTATTGTACAGGGGCTGCGTGGTACTGTCATAAAATACTCCAAACATTTTCGCATATTGGCTGTAAAATGTAAATAACCCCTCGGATTTCTTATTGAAAATTAAAAATTTAAATAAATTGAATAATTTTGTATAAATATGCTATACTGTCTCTGTGTTTTAAAATAAACACAAGGAGAAAATATGAGTAGTAGTACAAGTGGTTCTGTAGTCCTCTATCGAGGTACCGCAGAAACCATTCTACAGCATGCTGTGCAACATGCAAGGATGCGGCAGTATCGGCCATTCATGCCCAAACGATTAACTGCCTTAGTGGAACAAAGCCTGCGCCTTATTGAACGAGGCAATCGCTTGCATGCCCGTGATACGCCTGCGGCAGTCATTTTACAAGCTGCACATGATCATAATGCTATGTTTGCCAACAAGATGTGGCTTGCACAATTAGAGAAGCTTACAAAAACATACTATATTGCGTTGCACATAATCGGTGATAATGAAGAGCTCGCTTCCACAATACATGCAATGAAACAAGAAGTGGGCGCTCGCCGCATAATGACAGCAATAATACGGGCCCATGGTATTACTGATACAGACACATCTGAGTATTGTCTTCAATTCGGTACCTCTTATTACTATACGACGCCTCAAGCAAGCGATTTTGCAGATATCGATCTAAGTGGAAGTATTATTCTCGAGGCATGTCGTTCAGGTAATAGCCTTGCAGAGCAAATTGCAAGCTTGCAACCAAGATCGGTGTTTGCACCGCCGCATACTTTTTATCTATCTTGCTATGTTCCCTGTTGTGCAACCCATGGTATGGGAATCTTTGCATTTGATACTGCAAACACTATGGCTGTAAAAAGATTTAGTCAACAAAGTGGCATTGTTACTAGAACATCTCTTTGTTCTGCCACTACAGCAAACATCGAACAAGCACTGCAGATTTTGAGACAGCACGCAATAGTAGCCGCACAGCAGGGTAATGCGAACGCTCAGGATATGCTAGGACATGCTTATAAAGATGGTGGGTGGGTTCCACAATCACACGAGATAGCAGTGGAGTGGTATAGAAAAGCTGCAGAACAAGGATTTGTTACTGCGCAGTATAATATAGCAGCAGCGTATCGAGATGGACTTGGCGTCGCGCAATCCCATGCATTGAGTTATGACTGGTATAGAAAAGCGGCAGAACAAGGATGTGTAAACGCGCAAAGCGAATTAGGCATAGTATATTGGGATGGTAGAGGTATTACAACTTGCTACGAGAGAGCCGTATTCTGGTTTAAAGAAGCGGCAGCTCAGAGTGATGCTGTCGCACAAACGAATCTGGGTATGGCTTATACACATGGTTTTGGCGTTCCACAATCACACGTGAGAGGAGTAGAGTGGTATAGGAAAGCTGCAGAACACGGATATGAGGAAGCACAATATGCGTTAGGCGATGCGTACGTGAACGGTCAAGGTGTTGCTCAATCAAATGCAGATGCTGTATATTGGTATAAAAAAGCAGCAGCACAGGGACATGCAGGTGCAGAGCAGGCTTTGCGAGAAATAGTAATCCCATAAACAACGAACTCTTAAAGTTACACGAGGCATAGGCTGATTTGTCGGAAACATAGAAAGATTTACCACGCACTGCGTGGCAAATTTAAGGTACAAACTATGGATAGCCTCTCAGAAGCGTGCTTCTGAGAGGCTACTATTAGTGTGAGTGTTGTATCACTTGCACATCGTGTTGAGTATATCCTTGCCACCCTTATAGAGTACAGCAAACAACCCGATGCCGCGCGCTTTTGTCAACGCGCCCCGCATTGAGGTGCGCCATTCAAATGGCATGCCATTTTGCAAACGCGTCAAGGCAGTGTCTGCAGGATGCCCAGCAAGACTACCGAACACACCGCCAAGCCAGGCCGCACAGTACTCTGTCACCTTGTTGTCGCCAATGACTCTCTTCATTGGAGTGGCCAAGTACTTCGAAGCTGCAAGACCCGCTACAAAAAATGTTTCACGAAAAGCAATGGCCTTGCATTGTTGTGCCGAAAACCTTTGCCAGATATCTCTCACAGATAATTCCATAGTACGCCCATTTATGATGGCGAGTGCCGGTGATAAGAGAGTGCCCGAAACTGCAGAACCTGCCAACATTGTTGCCATATTTTCAGTCTCTACAATACCGGTTCTTATTAAAGCATGCTCTGTACCTTGTTGCACCAAGGACTGTGCCATAACAGTCCCTCCAATTTTAAGTGCGTCTTTTCTTCCTTGCCTTACTCCTTGAGTAAAGGTAATACGCGGCCTTGATGTGCCTATTTGCTGGGCACTTTTAGCAATCAAATCGCGAAATACTGGAAGAATTGCAACGGACGCTGCTGTAAAGGGATTTACCACATAGGTTGCTATTGTGGACCAAAATCCCCTTGGTGGCTGCCCATTTGGTGCAGCCGATGATGATAATATTGACATAAAAAAATCCTGTCTTAAAAAATAAAATAATAATATTGCAAGCGTGCTTAAAACGATGCAATTAAAAAATAAAAGTACTGTTATGTATGATATGTTGATTCGCTTATTGGCGAATCAGATGTGTAGACAGGATAGTCAGAGCAAAAAACACAAAAGACGACGAAACGCATTCATTGCAGTATGCGCCTCGAACTTGTTCAGAAAAAAGATAAGAACATGTGTTTTTTGTCTTCATGTATTATATCATACTAAAATCGCATAATATTTTGCAAATGAATACATTGACTAAGACTGTGTCAGGCTGGTTTCCTGTGTCGGCCTTACGAGGCTGACAGGAAATCCTAAAATATGCAAATTCTAAAAATCGAATCAGCCCTACAATATCGCGTCAACCCTGCGGTTTTCAAGGGGGGGTAGATTTCCTGTCAGCCTCTACGGGCCTTATAGAGTTGGTGTACACATAAAAATGGTTTTAGAAAGCTATGTAGAGTCGTTTTTAAGAATTTCACAATAAACTCACGCCAGCTAATATGGACCCCACCGCGGCAGCGGTGGAATTCATTAGCCCCGCGTGGAGCGCGGCCGTAGCGCGTCCGCGCTACGGCCTACGAAACGTGGGGTTACAGGTGCATGAAATACAATAGAGCTGCGGTAGCAGCGAAACCTATGCCCTCGTTCTTCATACCGCGGAGCGGTATGAAGAACGAGGGAACAATCAATTATTCCGATTCCGGGCCGAGCGGCGCGTGAGCGTCCGCTCGGCCAACGGGTTTATCTATTATTCCGAATTTCCGTGCCCGAGCCCGTGCCCGTGCCCGTGCCCGAATCACCCCAGTCGAAGCGCTCGCGAAGCGATGCGAGACTGGGGGAACAATCAATAAATTCCGATTAACTACCCTGGTCTTCATGCCGCAAAGCGGCATTGGAGACCAGGGGAACAATCAATAATTCCGATCAACTACCCTGGTCTTCATGCCGCAAAGCGGCATTGAAGACCAGGGGAACAATCAATAATTCCGATCATAAGTCGCACATGGCGTGGATATAGACAATGTATCGACCATTCAGGCCTCTATTATGCAGATAAAGAAATGCCAGCTCGTTCCTTTAATTTATTCAAAATATTGATTGCCGCGCCGGGGAGCAAAGAAGTAGAAGAAGTGCTGCTTCTCAACAGCGTTGCTGCTGCTCGCTGCATAAAACTAAGATCTAAACCAAGTGGATTTCTTAAAAAATCATTATCAATATCAAAAAGTCCCATTTGCCCTATAGGCCTATGTATAAATGCTTTATACCGCTCTTGCATTTCTTGTTTATTTTTTGTGTTAAACAAATATTCTAAACAAGATATTGACTCATCTTTACTGAGATTTTTATTTTGGTATCTCAAAAAGCCAACTTGTGCAAATCGCCTTCCCTCCTGCACCCTAGAATTAGAATGAGTATAAGCAGGTACATTTCTTGGAGGCCGGATAACTGATACAGGTTGTGATGCAGATACTGAACTTGGAGATGGTACCTGTGCTCGCGCCTGCTGTTGGGGTTGTCGCACTACTACCTGAGGGAGTGCTTGGATTGCAGTTTGGGCTGAAGCTTGGTTTGGCCTTGCAAGTGTTTGCCGGCAAATGTTTGTAAGCTCATTTGTATTGCGCTCTACATTTGCTGCAACAGAGTGCCTATTCCGATCATGCAGTTTTTTTTCTGCAAGAAATGTTTTTTGGCTCTCTTGGGCTGCCAGCTCAAGTGCTTTATCATATGCAAGCCCGCCATTTACATCAATATTCATAATAATACCTCGTAATTATATTTATTAATAAGTAGGATTATACCAAAATAAATGATTTCTGTTTACAAAAAAATCAAAAAATATCCGATTTTCCCTGTAGGTTTCCAAGCATCTTTTCATGTAAAACCATGGCATACAAGGATGAATTCTGATAGGATCCATTTTTAAGGAACACATGAAAAAAGAATATCGCTTCGTCTTGTACATCGGCCTGCTCAGCCTGTTTGCGGATATGACCTATGAAGGGGCAAGGAGCATTACTGGTCCCTATCTTGCGACGCTCCATGCCTCTGGGCTTATTGTAGGCATCGTAGCAGGTCTTGGTGAATTGATTGGATACTGCCTGCGCATTATATCTGGATACGTAAGCGACAAAACAGGAAAATTCTGGCCCATAGCCATTGTAGGCTATTTTATTAACCTGATTGCAGTGCCCCTGTTAGCACTCACAACACACTGGCCAAGTGCGGCCGTCCTGATCATTACCGAACGCTTCGGGAAAGCTATTCGCGTTCCCCCAAAAGATGTCATGCTCTCCTTTGCCACGAAACGTATGGGGCGCGGCTGGGGATTTGGCATCCAGGGCGCTCTGGGGCATATTGGCTCCCTTATAGGCCCTCTTGCTATTGCATGCTGGCTTTCTGCAGATGGCAGCTTTAAGTCTTCCTTTGCCTTCCTGGCAATCCCTGCTGCCGTCGCTTTTGTAGCACTCCTACGGACACGATCCTTATACCCCAATCCTGAGCTTTTTGAAACGGCGTCTCCTGAGCAGCAAACCGTAAGCACTGCAAACTTTCCAAAAGCCTTCTGGCTCTATCTTATAGCCATTTCGTGTGTTGCCTGTGGCTATGTTGATTTTGCCTTAATTGCCTTTCATTTTCAAAAAGCCGGGATTATCCCCGCTGCGTGGATCCCAGCTTTTTATGCTGTAGCGATGGCCGTCAATGGAATATCATGTCTCCTCTTAGGTAAGCTCTTTGATATAAAGGGAATTCCCGTGCTTCTATATGGCACTGGACTTGTGGCATTTGCCTCCCCGCTTGTCTTTCTCGGAAACTTTGCCGGGGCACTTATAGGCATGGTTTTATGGGGCATGGGAATGGGTATGCAGATGACCATCATGCGCGCCCAGCTTGCCAACCTTATCCCTACGCAACTTCGCGGACGCGGCTATGGCATTTTAAACATGGCATTCGGCCTATTTTGGTTTTTAGGATCGGCGCTCATGGGACTCATGTATGACATTTCAATACCATTACTCGTGGCATTTTCGTTGGTTATTCAGCTGATAGCCATCCCCTTCTTTAAACGCAGCGGTCATGTAATAAATTCCAAATAATTATCTTGAGTAACACATTCAAAAGAGGCTCCTGGATATGCCTCTAGCCAGGTTTTTTTTGCTTTGGAAAAACCATCGCTACTACCCCATTTACACTCATACCCGAATAGCTTTCCTTCACGCTCTTCAATCCAATCAATCTCCTTTTGATCGTAGGTGCGCCAGAAAAAGTTATTGCTTAAGATGCGTTTATATTCTTGTTTTTTTAGCCGCTCGCTGATAAGATAATTT
>Ga0207126_1114_pt1 | contig 14279 bp, 13 predicted proteins | sample Alteio_BWMinHeat_20_FD_153586 | JGI IMG/M metagenome (GOLD analysis project Ga0207126, IMG submission 153586) | Enriched cells from forest soil in Barre Woods Harvard Forest LTER site, Petersham, Massachusetts, United States -... | ecosystem: Environmental > Terrestrial > Soil > Temperate forest >...
ACTCTAAAAATAGAGACTTCTTATATAGCTCAAATATGCAGAAATCTCTTTACACGCTTTTCTTATCACTCCCTATTGTACTCTCAGCTCTCTCTGTAACCCAAATCGACCTCACGCGCCCAACTCCCGCAGCAAACAATCCCCAAGCTCTTGTGATGAGCCCAGATGGCAAAGAGGTCTTTATTGCAAATAACAACAGCAATACGGTAAGCGTTGTTGACACAGCTTCTAAAGATGTTTTTCAGATCGATCTGAAAATTGGAAACCCCGTTGCTTTCGGGCCGCAAGCTCTTGCAATCAGTCCTGACGGGGCAGAGATCTATGTCGCCAATTCCGGAAGCAATAGTGTCAGCGTGATCACAACAGCTTCAAAGGCAATACTCCAAATCAATCTAGCAACCGGATCGGTTCCTGGAGAAGCTCCAAGCTGCCTTGCAGTAAATCCTAATGGAAATGAAGTTTATGTCGTCAACAGTAAAAGCGGAAGTGTGAGCGTTATTGCAGTCCCAACCAAAAATGTCCAGCAGGTCGATCTTGAAACAGGGGCTTCTTCTGAAAAGATAATAAATGCCGTAGCAGTGACTCCGTTTGGAAGCGAGGTTTACATAACAGATAGCGCACATAATCGGGTAACTGTTATGGACTGTCTGACAAAAAAAATCAGACACGTCAACCTGTCAACAGGAACTGTGCCTGCACAAAGCCCAGTGGCGCTTGTTATCAGCAATGATGGACGCAGAGTCTACATAGCAAATCGAGATAGCAGTAGCTTAAGCATCATCAACACAGGCACTAAAGCCGTCACTCAAGTCAATCTAAAAACAAACCAGTTACCAGCGGACAGTCCTGAAGCTCTTACCTTAGCACCAGATAACATCGAACTCTATATTGCAAATAGAAAAAGCAATACCGTTAGTGTCTACAATACGCAAAATGGGTCAGTTCGCCAGATTAATCTCACCACTGGAACTCCAGAGGCTAGAGGACCTTTAGCAATTGAAATTGATCCCGAAGGAATAAATGTTTATGTAGCACATACAGATAGCAATAGCGCAAGCATCATCAACACAGCAACAAAATCCGTCCGTCAAGTCGACCTATCTCCAGGAGAGAGGCCTAAAAATTTAGCGATTACGCCAAATGGCAATGAGATCTATTTCATCAACTCTAAAAGCAACAGTGTCAGCGTGCTTAATATGAGCCGTCAGGGCAAATAAGAAGCAACTATCTGAAGGTAGGCAGAGGTTCTTCCCCAAGGAAATGTGACAGAAAACTCTTTTTTTAAAGAAAAATTGCCAGGCAGCGGTTCACTAATGCTAATGATGCGCGTTCCTTTTTTTAATCTGCCCAAAAGAGCACTTAATCGCTCGACCTCTTCATCCGTAAGACAGGTCCCATACAAATAGATCACCGTGGCGGAGTGCAATTGTGCAAAAAATAGATCCTCACAACTAAAGGTCACGCGTGGAAATTTTTCTGCAATAGCATTTCCTTTCTCAACAAATTCTAAAATAGAATCAATCCCATGCGCTCTGCAGCCCGTCTGATGTGCCATAAAAAAAACGCCACGCCCACGTCCGCAGCCTAAATCAACAAAAAAATCTTCTGGGCAAATTTCAGCCTCTTGCGCAATTTTTGCCCATGTCGTTAAAGGCGTCTCCCCATATAGATGGACATGTGTAGCGCCTTGACTCTCTAGAAATTTACGACAAACTCGGTATGGATTTGCCCCTTTTAAAAGAGCCCTATCGCAAGAGGCAAAAGAGCTGTTTGGGTAATAAAGGCGCCGCACATCAAACGCTTCTTTCAAAAAAAAGAGAGCAGCACAAAGCGGGGTCATATCTTTTGTGTGGCAATTAAGCGCACAATCTCTTCATCTTCAACAGGATCAAAGTGGCGATAGAAGCTTCCAATCGCATCAAAAAAAAGAGGAGAGGTGAGACAAACGACCTCATCTACCTCTTTTGCTAATTGAGAAAGCGTCTCTTCTGAGGCCACTGGAACTGCCAAAATTAATTTTCCAACACCCCGTGCACGTATCGTTTTAATCGCAGCTAAGACACTTGCTCCCGTTGCAATACCGTCATCGATCAAGATGATCTTTTTGTGCCGGGTATCTGCAAGCGGCACACTTGTGCGATAAAGGGAGGCTCGCTGCTGTGCGATCAACTTTTCCTTGTGCACCTCTTTGGCCAAATACTCTTTCGTCACTTCAAAAATCGCAATGAGATTTTCATTGAAAACCCCCTCCCCTGACTCGCTCACAGCTCCAAGAGCAAGCTCTTCATTGCTCGGCGCGCCGACTTTGCGTACAACGATTGTGCTAAAAACCGCGCCGAGCTCTTGTGCCACTTCTGCTGCGACAAGAACGCCTCCGCGAGCAATCCCTAAAATCAGAAGATCATCCGCTCCTTTATACATGAGCAACTTTTGAGCAAGGAGTTTACCGGCTTCTAAACGATCTTTAAATAACATCTTTTTTCCTCTCTCCATAGACTAGATGGATCGACTATTTTTTTAAATGAATGATTTTGATATCCTAAACTCGACCTTGCAACTTTTGGGGACCGCCTGCCTCGTCTATTTGCTCTTGGCCGTTTGGCCTATGGCCAAACTCAGCTGTTTATTTTCTAAGGAAGAGGTTAAAAACCCCTTCCTTAGAAAAAAACCGTGCCAAGAACAAATATCTCGAGGCCTTCGGCCCCCAAAAGTTACAAAGTCGAGCTAAAGTTATGTATTTTTTATTTACCATCTGTACGGTTGCAGCTGCCATTTACGGTTATTTCTGGATGCATGATTCGGTTCCAGACCTCCATGTCGTTCAAAAAGTCGAAGAGATGATTCACAATAACTCGACATTCAACACCCTTGAAGTGCGCTACAGTGCCACTCAAATCATGGAATCTCACCGCAAAGAGCTGCTCAAAGACCATCGGTATCAATATCTAGAACCGGTTCTCAACTTCTATCCGTATCTCCTTCTTGAAGTAAAGTATATCTTGTCTGATGAAAAGACAAATGAAGGGGTGATCCTCTGGGACTTGGCAGACGGAGAGATCGTTATCGACACAAAATCGTGGGAAAAGACCCATGGCTTTGGCGACTGCATCCACGCCGACACACAGCGACACGAATTTAAAATCCTGAACATTTTGGCAAAAAAGGGGGGCTCTATCGATCGCGATGGTCTCTCTAAAGCGCTCCATGTAGAAAACGAAATTCTCGATAGCTGGATTGACAGCTGCCGCAAAAAAGGGCTGATTGTCCAGTCAGGAAACCGGTATCGCCTTCACCTCGAATCGCCACGCCTCAAAACAATTCCAGAGACCAAACTCGACGATTGGCTTGTCACAAAACCGTGCAAAAACGCTATCCGCTCCCCTAGACGCTTCTCTCTCACGCAAATCCAAAAAATTGCGAAAGCAGCTTTTGGCAGCGACTTTGCCATCCGCAAAACCTCTGACGTCTACCTCCCCGTCCATAGTATCCCCGTCCAAAACCCCGACGGCTCGATCCACACCACCCACTGGAACGCCCTCAACGGCCGTCCTATCTCGCAAAACCACTTCGTCGACTAGAACGCGCCCTTAAAAATAACTTTTAAATCCAGATCATGTGATCAATACGATAACTTTCTTGCTGCAAAAAGGGTGAAGAGGTAAGATTTACACTCTAACGTCGTGGAAAGATGGCTGAGTGGCCGAAGGCACGTCCCTGCTAAGGACGCGTACCCTCTGGGTACCGTGGGTTCAAATCCCACTCTTTCCGAAATTTTTTTAAGAGTAGCCGAACCCATGTCCGGAGAATCACATAAGGCGATCACCCCTCCTCACTCCAAAGAATCGGAGATGATGGTTCTCGGCTGCATGTTGACAAGCATCAACAGCCTGAATATTGCAGCAGATGGTCTTGACGATTCCGACTTCTACTTTACCGAACATAAGATCGTCTTCTCTGCCCTTAAAGGCGCTTATAAACAAGACAAACCAGCTGACGTTCACCTCATCTGTGAAGAGCTCAAACGACAAGACAAACTCTCTAGCGTTGGCGGTGTGCCTTATGTGACAACTCTTGCTCAATATGCAGGGACCTCTGCTTATACCGAAGAGTATGTCGATCTTGTCCGCAGCAAATCGATCTTGCGTCGCATGATCTTAGCTGCTCAAGAAGTTGAAAAAGAGGCTCTTAAAGATCCTGAAGATGTCTTAGCAACACTTGACACCGCACAGCAGAAATTTTTTGGCATCAGTCAAGTTGCAAATCCAGGTTCTGGAATTTTACTCAAAGAACTTCTCTCGGGAGTCAAATCAACCTCCACCCTGCCTTACCTCAAAGAGCTTCAGGCACGTCAAGAGGAGTTCCAAACAAAGGGCCCGGGTGACCCAGGAATCACGGGAGTTCCAACCCACTTCCTTGATTTGGACAAGATGCTCAATGGCTTTTCCAACTCTAATTTGATGATTTTAGCTGCGCGTCCAGCGATGGGGAAGACAGCTCTTGCCCTCAACATTGCAGAAAACATCTGTTTTAAAAACGGGCTCGCTGTCGGCGTCTTCTCTCTTGAAATGAGCGCAGAGCAGCTCTTGCACCGGATGATTTGCTCTCAATCCGAAGTTGAATCCGATAAAATTCGTCTCGGCTCTCTCAATGGGACGGAGTATCAAAAAATTGTCGGAGCCGTCAACAGAATGAGCCAAGGGACGATGATTATCGACGATCAGCCCGGGCTTAAAGTCACCGACTTGCGCGCACGCGCTCGCCGCATGAAAGAGATCCATAATATCTCCTTTCTTGTGATCGATTATTTACAACTTATTTCAGGATCGGGCTTGTCGAGAGGATCGGAAAACAGGCAGAATGAGATCTCTGAAATCTCGCGCATGCTGAAAAATTTAGCGCGCGAGCTCAATATCCCTATCTTATGTCTCTCTCAGCTCTCACGTAAAGTCGAAGAGCGAGCAGGCCACAGACCTCTTATGTCAGACTTGCGCGAATCGGGCAGTATCGAGCAAGACAGTGACGTGATTCTCTTTTTGCTCAGACGGGAGTATTACGATCCGTATGACAAACCAGGGCTTGCCGATCTCATCATTGCTAAAAACCGCCATGGTGCGATTGGTGATGTTAGCTTAACCTACCGCAAAGAACTCGCTCAATTTGCAAACTACTCCCCACTACAGAGCGGGAAAAAAGAGAATGCCAATGCAGAAGCATTTTCTATGTTTACACCTAAATAAAGGAGATCCTTAATATGTCATCTGTAAAAAAGAAACGCAAATATAAAATTGCAAAACACAAAAGAAAAAAAACGCAGCCGCAGAGACCGTCACAAAACATAATAGCCATCTTGCGTCACCTGCTTTGTTTGGAAAATTCGAAGATTTTCTCGCCGATTTTTAGAAACTGCAAGCAGTTTCGCATCGTGCGAAAGCGCCGACTCTATACCCAAATAACTTGAAAAGTTGGAAATTTGGCAAGGAGGCGCCCCAAATTTGGCCAGGCGAAGCCGACGCCGAAGCAGCTAAACTTAAAAAGTTTAGCGATGCAGGTGGGGACAAATTTGGTGGCTGTCCGACGACGCAAAAAACCAACTTTTCAAGTCATTTGGGTATAAAGAGTCGGCAAGTGAGCAAGATAAAAAGCTGCGAGGAAAGAACGAATTTAATAAACAAATGAGGTTGCGTAAGAGGGCTAATATGTGGACCTACCCAGAAGAGTTTGATGTTATTGTCGTAGGTGCAGGTCACGCTGGCTGTGAAGCTGCAAACGCCGCCGCGCGCTTAGGCGCATCAACTCTTTTATTGACGATGAATCTGGATACCATCGGCAAAATGAGCTGTAATCCAGCCATCGGCGGGACTGCAAAAGGCCATCTTGTTCGGGAAATTGACGCCCTTGGTGGCATTATGGGTAAAGTAGCCGACCAGACGGCCATCCAGTTGCGAATGCTCAATGCTTCTAAGGGCCCCGCTGTCTGGTCACCACGCGCGCAGACAGACAAATTCGCCTACCAAATGGCGATGAAAGAGCGGCTAGAAAAAGTCGAAAATCTCTTTATCAAACAGGGCACAACCGAGGAACTGCTAGTCGAAGATCAGAAGATTGTAGGCGTTTCAACCCTTGAGGGTATTGCCTATCGAGGCAAAACCGTTATCCTCTCGGCTGGAACATTCATGCGCGGACTTTTGCATATCGGGCAGACGCAATATCCCGGAGGAAGATCTGGCGACAAGCCATCAGTTGGCCTCTCAGCAAGTCTTGAGAGTTTTGGCTTTGCACTTGGAAGACTAAAGACCGGGACTCCGCCACGCGTGAATCGCCGCAGCATCGACTTTACTAAATTGGAAGTACAGCCAGGTGATATGGGGATCCGCTTTTCGTATGATCCAGAAGAGCACCCACCCATGCAGCAAGTGCCATGTCACATCACGTACACAAATGAAAAGACAAAGCAAATTATCTTAGATAATTTACATAGATCTCCGCTCTATTCCGGTCAGATCAAGGGTGTTGGCCCTAGATACTGCCCTTCAATCGAAGATAAGGTGAAGCGGTTTCAAGATAAAGAGCGCCACCAGATCTTTTTAGAGCCAGAGGGTCTAACAACTGAAGAGATTTACGTCAACGGGATCTCCTCTTCACTCCCCTTTGATGTGCAGCTTGCCCTGATCCACTCCATCGAAGGACTTGAACGTGCAGAAATTATGCGCCCAGCGCATGCCATCGAATACGACTATGTGACAAGTGGACAGCTCCTGCCAACACTTGAGACAAAAACCGTTTCAGGGCTCTACTTTGCAGGCCAGATTAACGGCACAACAGGGTATGAAGAGGCAGCAGCCCAAGGCTTAATCGCAGGGATTAACGCCGCACGTCAAGTCGCACATCTACCACCCCTCATCCTACAACGCTCAGACGCCTACATCGGCGTGATGATCGAAGAGCTCATCTCCAAAAGCTTGACAGAACCGTACCGGATGTTTACTTCACGCGCCGAGCACCGCCTCTTGCTCCGTCAAGATAATGCTGACCTAAGGCTGCGTCCTATGGGATACGCGCTTGGCTTAATCACAGCGGAGCAATATAAAAGAGTCGTCGATAAAAAAGAAAAAATCGAACAGACTCTGATCCAGCTAAAACAGAAATTCAAACAGATCGACGGTCACGGCGTCTCTCTTGCGCAACTCTTAGCGCGACCAGAAAAGAGCTACGAAGAGCTTCTCTCACTTTATCCCGATGTAGTTCCTGACTGTGGCACAGAAATTAATCGACAAATCGAGCTACAGATCAAATACGCCGGATACATCCAGCGCCAAGAGGTGGAAGTGGCTAAACTCTCGCACATCGAAAAGATCCGCATCCCTCAAAACTTTGACTATAAAGCAGTAAAAGGTATTGGTGCAGAGGCGCGTGAAACACTTCTCCGCTTCTGTCCCGACAATCTCGGCCAAGCGTCGCGCCTCTCTGGTATTTCTCCAGCTGACATCTCAGTCCTCATGGTCGCCCTGCAACAATGATCTACCTGCTCAAACTAAACTGTTCTATTTACGATCAGTTAATTCTAGAAGAGAGGCTCCTGCGTAATGACACACGCAACTTTATCATTGTCAACCAAAGCTCATCCCCTGCGATTGTCATGGGTATTTCCGGTAAATTAGAAGAGCTGGTTAACCAAGAGCTGTTACAACAAAAGCCCATTCCTGTGATCCGCCGCTGTAGCGGAGGAGGTACTGTCATTGTCGATGAGGAGACGCTCTTTGTCAGTTTTTTGTTTCAGGACGATTTTTTTAAGGGGCAGCTCTTTCCAGAGCCGATTTTAGAACATGCAGCAGAATTTTATCGTAGCGCTTTTCCTGAAATTACGCTTAGAGAAAATGACTTTGTGATCGGCGACAAAAAATGTGGTGGCAACGCGCTCTACATTAAGAAAAAGCGTTTTTTGCTCCACACCTCATTTCTGTGGAACTATAGACAAGACCATATGGACTACCTCCTGCATCCCAAAAAGACGCCACACTACCGCGAGGGAAGGGATCATAGCTCCTTTTTGTGTCGCTTGAGCGATTTTTATGAGGGGAAGGAGATCTGGCTCGAACGTTTAGAGAAAAAAACGGTGCAAAAGTATGGGACAATACCTATGTCCGTGGATGAACTTGGTGTGTATAAGGAAGAGCGGATAGCAACGGTTCTGTTGTAAACAAGCCAATTTTTGAGCCTCGTTAAGTATAATTAGACGGGCAAACTGCCATATCATACGAGGGAACCTCTTCAAATTGCTGTTGTCCTGCGTTATTATGCGCGCGCCACATCCACTCTGCACGAAGCCTGTCATGTTGAGTTCGTAGTGCATTCAAAGATGCAACTAATCGGGAATTCTCTGTTCTTAGATTTTCTAAGTCTAAGCGGTGTTCATGAATTTTTTTCCCAATCCTAACGCCATCAAATATCAGAACAGTTGCTAAAAATACAATCGGCGCTGCAATAGGTGCCACAAAAAAGAGGCCAAACATGAGTCCTGCTGCGAAAAGGCTTCCAATTATTTTTATAATATTGCAGCCACCAGCATTCGCGACAGAACACACATAGTTATGGAAACATAAAAGAGTCACCGCCGTAATGGTCATAGATATGGCCATAATACTGGCAAAAAACAGAATTAAAAAAGAAAATGCAGGCACAGCAATTAACGTTATAGCAAAAGCTATAGCGGCGAGAGTACTAAGGTCTTGTACCCCTTGTCCCACTTTAGAGAAGCGACAAGGCGCGGCATGAAGAACGTCCGCTACTCCACGCCCTGCATAAGGCAAGAAACTTGCTACAGCTACATAAGGCAGTAATCTTTCTGCGCCCATCAAAACCCTCTTTGTTTGGTTCTGTATAATAATACAAATAACAAAATAAAAACAGACAAAAATTTACTTTACGTCTGGCAGAGAGATTAAGTCTTTGAGTGCCTGCTTTGTCGCCTTGCGGCCCATAACGGCAATAGACTCGGTTAAAGGGATTTTTTTAGGGCAGACTTTGGCGCAGTTTTGCGCGTTGCCACACGAGGCAATGCCTCCCTTCTCCAGGAGCGGGCGCACGCGCGTCTCTTCTTGAAGCGCGCCGACCGGGTGTGCGTTGAAGAGGCGGGCTTGAGAGATGGGAGCGGGGCCTATAAAGTCAGAGCGATCACTCACCTGAGGACAGCTCTCACTGCAGCAGCCGCACGTCATACAGGTAGAGAGGAGGTAACGCACCTCTTGCTCTTGTGGCGAGATTTTTGGGCCAAAACCGCGATCGAGCGCATCATCGGCATCGATCCAGGCGCGGACTCTTTTTAGACTCTCAAACATGCTCGTTCTATCCACAACAAGGTCACGCACAAGCGGGAACTTGCTGAGAGGCGCTAAGATAATGACGTTTTTCTTTGTCTCATCCAGAATCTCTTGAACAAGGGCTGTGCACGCCTGGCGCGGCCGACTATTCACAAGCATACTGCAAGAGCCGCACACCTCTTCAAGACACCCATTTTCCCAAGCAACAGGAGCCACTCTTTGACCTTTGTGATTCACCGGATTTTTCTGTATCTCAAGCAGTGCAGAATTGATATTGAGAAAGGGTCTTAAAGTGAGCTCAAACTCCTCCCAATACTGTTTTTCTGGGATCCCGCGGTAAATCTTTAAAATATATTTAGTCATAATGGTAGCGCAATGTTCTCTGGCATATTTTCAAACTCAGGAATCGCTTTTTTAAACTTCGTATAGACCCGTTTTACAGGCTTAAGGTGTCTTAAGTCAACAGGCCTATAAGAAATATGTGGCATCCTCGTCTCTTTGTTGTAGCGCGCAATCGTCGTTTTAAGAAAGTTCACATCATCGCGTTCGGGAAATTCAGCCTTGTAATGTGCGCCACGAAATTCATTGCGCAAAAGCGCTCCCTTTGTGATCACAGCTGCCAAGTCGAGCATAGGACCAAATTGTGCGGCAAAGATATAAGTCTGGTTAAGCCTCTGCCCCCGATCGTCAAGAGAGATTTTCTCATAACGCTCTTGCAATTCAGAAATTTTATCAAGTGTCTGCTCTAAGTCTTTGTTATTGCGTTTGACAGTGACATGCGCCACCATCCACTCGGACAACTCATCGTGCAGACGGTGCACATTCTCTTTCCCTTCCCTTGCAAGCAGATCTTGCTTAAACGCCTCTTCCTGGGCTAGGGCCTCTACAAAAAGATAGGAAGGAAGATTTTCGTTGCGCACTCCCAAGTCATCGAGATAGCGCGGCACCTCCAGGCCTGAGACTAGCCCTGCAAAAATACAAGAGAGAAGGGAGTTGGCCCCAAGCCTGTTAGCTCCGTGGTACTGAAAATCGGATTCTCCGATATTGAAACAGCCAGGAATGCTTGTCATTTGACGGTATCTTGTAAAACGATCGGAGTCATTTGCCGCTGGCCAGTCGACCCAAGCTCCACCCATCGAGTAGTGAACGGCTGGAAAAATTTTCATCGGGACCTTGCGTGGATCCTCACCTGTAAATTTCTGATAAATATCGAGGACAGCGTCAAGCTTATGCTGGGTCTGTTTTGAGAGATGGGAGACATCTAGAAAGACCTGCATCTGTCCATCGATGCCAAGACCACGCTCACAGACACGCAGGACCTCACGCGACGCAATATCACGCGGTACTAAGTTTCCAAAATCAGGATAAATATCCTCTAAAAAGAACCACGGCTCTCCCGTCTTTCCACACGAAATTGTGCGCCCATCTGGCGTATCAATGGACTTTGATGCATCGCCATAGACCCAAAGTCTTCCACCTTCGGCACGGGCAGACTCGGAGATCAGACGGAGTTTATCTTCTGCAGGAATTGCCGTTGGATGGATCTGAATAAACTCTCCATTGGCATACTCCATTCCTTGTCGGTATAAGCGTCCGTTGGCAGCACCTGTACAAAATGTAGAATTTGTCGATTTTTTGAAAATCAGACCAGGTCCGCCAGAGGCAATAACCACTGAGTCTGCGCGTAAAACTTGCAGTTTCATGTTATAATGGTCCATCATCACAATGCCACGCGCGACGCCCATCTCATCGATAACAAGGCGCATAAATTCGTGGTTCTCATATTTGACAACAAGCCCTTTTGTTTCGTAACGGCGCACTTGTTCATCTAGTGCATAGAGCAACTGCTGACCTGTTGACGCCCCACAAAATGCTGTGCGCCGATAGAGCGTTCCACCAAAACCACGAAAGTCAAGATTCCCTTCAAGAGTTCGATTGAAAGGACAGCCAAAACGATCCATCATGCGGATAATACCGGGAGCTGCAAGACACATTTCAACAACGGGCGGTTGATCAGCTAAAAAATCGCCCCCTTTAATCGTCTCGTATGCGTGGATATAAGGAGAGTCATTCTCTCCCTTTAAGTTCATAGCCGCATTAATCCCTCCTTGTGCACAAACAGAATGGGATCTCTTAACTTTTGTGACAGAAATTAGAGTCACATACAAGCCCTGTTCGGCAAGTTTCATGGCACAAGAAAGACCAGCAAGTCCTCCCCCAACAACAATCACTTCTTTTTTTGCTTTTTTAGTCATTTTTTTAATTTTTTAAGTTTAGCCAATAGGTTCCCCAGATCGCAACAAGGCCAAATAGGGCAATTAACCCCATGACTCCCCAAGCAAATCGACTCATTTTACGTTGTGCAGCAACATTTAGAATAACACCCCAGGTAATGAGAAACGTCCAGAATCCATTAAAAGCGTGAAAGGAGGCCGCGAGTACAAAAATCGTATAGAGAACGGCATAGATTGGGCTTTTAAATGTATCGCGAACAGCAAGCAGTGTCGCCGTACCAAAATCGGGGGCTTCGGCAACCATTCGATCAGGTCCAATCGGATACCTGGTAATCGCTTCTATCCAGGCGTGCTTCTCTTCAAACTGTTGAGCTGCAATCACAATCATCTGTTTCTGTTCATCAAACTCATGGTCCTGGGGAAATGAGCGCACAGCTTCGATTAACGACTCTTCGTTACTGGAAAAAGAGAGCTCTGAACGCAATGCTGTCAATTGCTGTGCATTATAGAGCGTAACGCCAAGTCTATCCGCCACGCTATAGAGACCATTATCAATTGAGACAGGGATAAAATAGACCTTAGATGCGCCTTGCTGCACAGATGTCGGGTAGTCGATAAATCGAAATTTTGCGACGTGACCAATAATTCCCAAAAGAAGAATCCACGATGTGATCCGCTGCCAAGAATAGGCGCGATTACGCCCGTATTGCAAAGAAGGCTTTGTGCCGTCGGATAAACGGCTATTACCTTTTGCCATCAGGAGATAGCGCACACCCCAGACCATGTGAATCAGGAAGGGGACCCCCAGTAAAAAGCCTTCGATAAAGGGTAGATAAGGCAAGTTGTGGAGCCAATTGACCATCCGTACAAATCCTTGACCATTCTCTCCAAGTAAAAGGGCAGCTTGAGAATTGGTCAATAGATGTTCCATTAGAAAAAGGACCATCCATAGACCCATTAATGAGTGAAGGCGCCTCCAGACAAATTCTTTGGGTATTGCGTTAACGGCCATTACATGCTCCTTGAGGATTTTTGTATTAAAAACCTTTTTTCACTATTTGACAAAGAAAAAATCTATAGGTTCATGCGTTGAAAGAATGCGCGGCTATTGTGAGTTGTCTGTGCAACAAAGACGTCAAGATTTACGCCTTTGAGTTGTGCAATACATTCTGCCGTCTCTTGAATAAATGCCGGTTCATTCTGCTTGCCTCGTTTACTGTTTGGAGCAAGATACGGCGTATCTGTCTCAATGACCAGGCGGTCGATCGGCACTTTTTTAGCAACCTCTTTCAAAAACTCCGACTTTTTAAAGGTCACAATTCCACTAAAAGAGATCATCCAGCCACGCGCAAGGCTCTCTTCTACCTCTTCTTGCGTCCCTGTAAAGCAGTGCACAAGAAGAGCTCGGCCTGCGTAATGCTTGTCTGCAAGTTTGAATAGGTCAGAGAAGGCGTCTCGACAATGGATCACAATCGGTAAATCGACTCTTTTTGCAAGCTCAAAGTAACGAATTAAAAACGCTTGCTGTAATTCCCTCCTTGAATGTTCATAGTGATAATCAAGCCCTGTCTCACCAATGGCCACAAGCCTATCTGCGTGCTTTTCAACAAAAGGGAAAAAAAACTCTCCCTCTCTCTCCACATCATGCGGAGTTGTTGCGGCAGCATTATAAATCCACGGGTGGAGAAGCGAGAGTTTGAGTCCCTCCTCTAAACTTTTCAAGTCAGTACAGATGTTAATAATCGTTCGGATCCCTGCCTCTTGCGCGCGCAGCAAAAGAGGCTCCAGAGGTCTTTCTAAAAGAGGCGAGGTCAGATGAGCGTGTGTATCAATCATAGTTGTAATTTAAATGTATATTAGACTAAGATCGGACTCAAGAACCTATCCCTTAATGCGCACAGACTGCTTTTTGAGTTTTTTTCCGCATCTTTCGGAGCAATGCAGCAGTCTGTGCGCATTAAGGGATAGGTTCAAGAGGCGCGTCTTATGTCCTATCTTGGATCTATTCAGATTTTTGTTACAGCGTATGCGCAATCCGATTTTTTTGGTAAGCTCATTTTTTTGGGGCTTTTTCTCCTCTCTGTTATTTGCTGGGTCGTGCTCATTCAAAAAATTCGTGCCACCTATAAAATTAGTAAAAAGAGTCTCAAACTTAAAGATCTTCTCAAAGAAAATCAGAAACCGCTACTCACATTAAATATTCAAGAGAGTCATCCCTTTGCCCTCATCTTTCTCTCCTTAAAACAAAAAACATTACAACTTTTAGAAAAAAATCATTTTTTTCTAAAAGAACAAAATCAAGAAGGGGTCTATCTCACTCCAGCCGATCTTGAAGCGATTGAAACACACGTCTTGACAAGCGTCTCTACAGAATCAAAGTTGATTGAAAAAGATCTCTTTATTCTAGCGGTCATTGTTACACTCGCCCCCTTTCTCGGCCTTCTTGGGACAGTCTGGGGAATTCTTGTCACCTTCTCCGCACTTCAAGGCGGCGCTTCCAATTCCAACAGCCTCATCCTTGGTGGCCTTGCAACGGCACTTGCCACAACAGTTCTTGGCCTTGTTATCGCCATACCCGCTCTTGTCGCCTATGGTTATTTAAAAAACGCCTCTAAACGTCTCACATCTGAGATGGAAGATCTCTGTTATCAACTTCTCTCTAAGGTCGAGTTGCAGTATCGCAAAATGGAATAACCTATGCGCAGAAAAAGAAGCAAAGAGATGGGAG
>Ga0207126_1115_pt1 | contig 14267 bp, 17 predicted proteins | sample Alteio_BWMinHeat_20_FD_153586 | JGI IMG/M metagenome (GOLD analysis project Ga0207126, IMG submission 153586) | Enriched cells from forest soil in Barre Woods Harvard Forest LTER site, Petersham, Massachusetts, United States -... | ecosystem: Environmental > Terrestrial > Soil > Temperate forest >...
GTATGTAACAGGTGCTGAAGCCCACGTAGCACGCGATATTCATTTTGATTGGGCGAGTCGCTACTGCTTTATTATTGCCAAACCTAAATATTCTACGTTTCACGTAAATGGTGGGTTAAAAAAAATAATTCATGCAGCTGGCATTGCACTGGATAATGTAGATGAACCGTCGCGGCTTTATGTTCAAGCTACACCTAGAATACCTCTATCGATGCAAGAAGCTTGCGATGTGGTAGCTATAGAAGACGAGATGCCTTTTTATGAAGCTTTAAGTGCAGTAGAGGGAGTCATGCAAGTGCGCTCACATGTTCGATTTACACACACATCCAGACGACGTGGCTTAGAGGATAGTATAAGCGTTATTTTTGAGAAGGCAGAGTATGGAAGCATCTACTCTGCTTTCCAAGCAATACAACGTGATCCACAGCGTGTTAGGCATGTTTTTACTCAAATACTTCACACTACGGCTCATATGCATCGATTGGGTGTATTTCATGGTGATATCAAATTCCCCAATATTCTTCTTACGAAAAACGACAAGATACGGTTTACCGATTTTGGGCTCGCAGAGTTTCTGCAGGGGAATGTCAATAGCGTTGAGTCAATCATTACCGAGAAGAATATATATGGAGAATGGTGCTATACTGCTCCGGAAATAATACAGCGCTCCTTTCAAAATACCATTCAGGGGCATAAAAAGGCTGAGAGCTGGGCTGTGGGATGCCTTCTTTTGGAGCTCTGGACTGGAAAAAGGCCTGAATGGATACAGATGCTACGTGATCTTGGAGAGACAGGAACCCCAACTCAAGATCAAATACGCGCTATGAATGATGAAGTACAAGGCGTCATAGCACGAATGAGTGCCATAATATGTGATCCAGAAGCCCAACCGCGAGATAAACAATACGCGTTTATAATAAAAAATTTATTATGTTGTGATCCTCATCTTCGTATGTCGGTAGAAGAGGTACAGAATTATTTCCGAAAGTCTGATGTTCTCAGACGTATTGCAATGACATGAGGTGCTTGACAAATTGTGCATGAGTATATAAGGTTACCATTTGGCGGCAGCCTTATACACTTTGGCCCTACACGGTTCTGCCAATTAGAGTCTTATTGCAGGAACGAGTTATTGAGAATTCAGTGACAGAGCTGCCACACACACGCCAGAGGCTAAAATAGCCGTCCCGACTGGCAGGCCAACAGCCGTAAAAGCTCCTGTGCCAAGAAAGCCAGTAGCAAGGCATCGAAATCCGGTAGAGGTAGGAAAGACGCGTTTCATGATCTTGTTGATAATCGCAACACATCCTAGACCAATGCCAAGAGCAGCAGATCCAGGTTGATTCTGTAGATTCCCTAGATTCTCTGCAGCAGATCCAGGTTGATTCTGTAGATTCCCTAGATTCTCTGCAGTAGGTCCAGGTTGATTCTGTAGATTCCCTAGATTCTCTGCAGTAGGTCCAGGTTGATTCTGTAGATTCCCTAGATTCTCTAGTGTGCGTGCTTGAGATAGTATCATGTCACCCCTCAGTTTAACAATCTTTATGAAACTAGGTATTGTGTCGCTGCATAGGAGGGGGTCTGGAATGTTTCGATGCTGGCAATATACCGTTAGTTTCCCGCTCACATCTTGTATGATGCCGTTTTTCCTCAACCCAAACTTGATCGGAAAGCCTATTATAGCCTGGTATACCACGATGGTTATCGCCTGTACCATATAGCGAATTTGGGAATGCCAATTGATTATTCATAAAATCTCCATTATTTATATATTTTAATTTATAACAAAGTAAAATAAAATTTACTGTTCCACAAATTATACAGTGAATTTATATTTTTTCGCAACAATAATTTCATTTTAAAGAGAAGGCGCGATACTATGTGCTATATCTCGATGATGAGCATGTAAAGTCTTTCGTGTCATTCGCATATGCATATATTGTGGTACGTTGTTAACTTGTCCAAGATAGGTGCTAAATACCAATGGAGTAGCACCTGGGTACGTACTTCGACGTATAATCCAGCTATTCTCTGGTCTTGTTTGTATGAAATTTTCAGCTGCAATCTGCGTTTCAATGTTATGAATCCGTTGTTTCATCTCATTAAACAAATTGTATGGCAATAGGCCTCCTATACCGTTGCGCCGGCTTTCAGGAACCTTGGCACGAATATATAAATATAAATTATTATATTCATTGAGAGTGTGGTTATATGTCTCGTCGAATTGGTTGTTTATAAATTTATTAACCAGAATATTTTCTTTTGATCTTGCTTGGGTAATCTTTTTTCGAATATGTGAAGTTACTACAAAATATTCGCGAGGATACCCGTTAGGTACGTTAAGTACTACAGCTCCAAGCCCACTCCTTGTTAAATAGTCGTTAATACCTTACTATGCTGTTGTAAATTTTAATATATTAACAAAATTATTGCTTTTTCCGAGTGTACCAAAAAAATGATAAATGTTCAATTGATTTTAATATCAATAATTTTCTTTAAATTTGTTGCTCACCAAGAATTGCTGCACATTTTTGCTGCACATTTTCGCGCTTGCAAAAAATGATTTTTTGTGGTCTCCTATTACCTATATCTAAGAATCAGGAGGCAGTTGCATGAAAACAAGAATAAAAACTTTATTGGCCTGTTTGGTGACATTATGGCCTACATTGGGTCTGCAGCAAGTGGAGGCATTGACCACGGCATGGTGGACAGTGTGTACGACAAGGGTACAGAAAACCCATGTCGCCCACATAACCATCGATAATTATTTTCGGCTGTCTCACCATCGTGGGGAGAATAATGAAATATTGCCCATTACCATAGGCCTCTCTTACGGACTTTTTAACTGGAATAATGTAAAATCCGAGATAGGTGTTAGCTACGTTGCACCAACGCGGTATCCTGTCTCTTTTGATACCAAAGTCGGTATCGAAGAGGAGCTGCTTTTTCCCTATTCACCAGGGATGAGTATTGGCATATTTAATGTGGGAACGAAGACACATGGGCAATACAAAACGAACCAGAACATCGTAGACGTCTGCTTTTCCAAGTCACTTCCTGCAGCTATGCTTATAGGGGGGACAATAACTGTCGGTGGCTTTGGTGGCAATCATGCTATGGGGAAAAATCGCCTGGGAGCGATGGTTGCCTATGATCGTGAATTTTGTCCTGCAATGGATGCAAGTGATACAGAATACAATAAGTGGAAATTCATTGCTGACTATGCCACAGGAAAGAATACTCAAGGTGGTGGTGGTTTTGGAGTCTATTATTACTTTACACCCAAGATCGGCCTATCAACTGGCCCAACATGGTTTAACGATCAGAGTATCTTTGGCAAATGGAAATGGGCAATAATATTGCAGGTCGATTTATAAACTGACGTCATGTGCGACTTTTCCAAAAGGAAAAGTTGCACATGACGTCAGTTGAGCGCTACTCTTACTGCTTCTTCGGCATGTAACAGCGCTGTGTCATATACTGGAATTCTCACGTCTTGCGCTGTGATCAGCATACCTAATTCTGTACAGCCAAGAAGTACGGCCTCCGCACCTGCGTGCTCGAGGCCTTGTATCATCCCAACCAGTTCACGTTTGGAATTGACTTGTATCTTTCCTTGGCACAGTTCATCATAAATAATAGTGTCTATACGTTTTCGCGCTGTCAGTTCAGGCACCATAACCTCTAATCCAAATTTTTCCATTAATCTTGCTGCATAAAATCCATCTTCCATGGTGAACTGTGTTCCAAGAAGACCGATTTTTTGGATGTTATGTTGAGATACTTTACTGCCAGCAGCATCTGCAATATGCAGAAATGGAATAGTGATAGCATGTTCAATAGCAGGCGCTGCTTTATGTAATGTGTTACAACAGAGCATCACAAACGCAGCGCCACTTGTTTGCAGACCTGACGCAGCATTGCCTAAAAGCCTTCCGATTTCATCCCATTTGCCTTCCTGCTCCAACGCAATGATAGGTGCATAGTTCACACTGTGAAGTATAAGTTTTGCAGAGTGTAGCTGTCCTAACTTTTCCCGCACTGCTTGATTGATCAGCTTATAATAAAGAACAGTGGATTCCCAACTTGTGCCACCAATCATACCAATGGTTTTTTGCTTTAGTGACATATCACAAACCTCATACACCACCAGTATGCACCATGCTAGAATTGTTTTCGAGTATTTTGGAATATAGAGGGGATTACGTGGAAATAGATGCATTTGGCGATGGTATTTCCGTCATGTGTTCATTTTTCGAAAGGAAAATGAACACATGACGTACACATTTCATAATGCCTTTACAAGCCAAAGAACCAGATCATCATCTATTGGATAACAAGTACCAGGTATGGCTGCAGCAGTCTTGTAGGTGACACCATTACCGTCAGGTACATAGCCAAGCTTACAATACAGCGCTTGGGCCGGACCATAATCACGATATAGACCTACTCCGATGCCGATTTTTGTATAGTTTTTGCCATGTGCGATATTCTCCAAATAACGAATAAGTAGTTTCCCATATCCTTGATTGCGAAATGACTCCAAGATCAACACATCATGTATTTCAGGTATCTTTGCCTGTTTGAAAGGGGAGTATTCAGGCGTATAGAGCAAACTCGCATATCCAATGAGTTGTTTTTGTTTCTCTAATAGGTATACAGTTCGGATATGCTTTTGATGTTCCTCAAAGTAACGTGTCCACTTTGAAGTGACTTCATGTTGTGTAGTCCATGGGAAGCAGAAGGTATCCACTAAAACTCCAATATCGGAAACTGTCATTTCACGAATAGAATATTCGGAGAATTTTGGCTTTGCCAATGGCGATAGCGCTGCAAAAGTGCCCTTAATACTCCACAGCCACTTGGCTGTTATGAACTATTGTAGCAGTAAGTGGAATTCGCCCCTTACCCTTTGTTTGGAGCATATTTTGAAATTTTTGCCATTCATGCATGGGGGGAGCATCACACTTTGCTCTAAAATCACCATCCACAGGGACACGATAGGATGCTTCACTTTTTGTAATGACAATTTGAGGGTGAAGATGATGTACATGCATATGGCGTACATGCATATAGACCATGCACCAGCATGCAAGCGTAAGAGCAGCATGGAGACTGCCACCAAAGACAGTGCTCTTATGATTGATATTTTCCCTCAGAGGTGCCCACAGAACCACTTTATCGAGCGATGCATGCTCCACTTGCACTCCCATCGCTTTAGTTATCGGAATATGCTCATAGAGATAGGCCTGCAATTGTTTTCCCATAGTGGAAAATCTACTTGTTTTTGTAGATACTTTTTCGGTTATCTACGTCGACGACATACACAATCACATTCTTATCATCGACTGTGTATATGATACGATAATTTCCACTCGCTATACGATAACCAGGTCGCGATTTCATTTTTTCTATCCATCTCGGCCTTGGATTTTTAGATAGTTCTTCAATTTTTTCAATGATAGATTGGGCGTCTTTTTTAGGAATACGGCGTAGTGTTTTCTCTATATCGATTTCAAAAATAATTTTATACATTTATGCCAGCCTAAGTCGTTTTTTCATTTCTTCAAGAGTGATTCCTCCTCTTTCCCTTAGGCTTTTTATACCTCTATCGAAGGCTTCAGCGTCTTGTTTTTCTTGAAAATCGCCAGAAAGCTTTTCTGCAATTCTATCTAAAACGCAACTAAGGATAAATTCTTTCATCGGAACACCAAGTAAAGCTGCAATCGCTTTTAATTCTTTATGTTTATCCGATGGAAAATCAATGGTCATACGTGTGATATCTGCATGATATGCTTTCATAATCTCACCTCCTTTTTCTACTCTTATTATACGAAAATGTGCATTTTCGCGCAAACAACATTTTTACCATAAAAATGGTTTATAATATTGGAATATGCTCATAGAGATAGGCCTGCAATTGTTGCTTCATGAGAATACCATGTTCAAAAATAGCAAGACATATTGCGCAGGAAGCCTTTGCAAAATCCAGGCAACGATATTATAGAGCCAAAATGGCGCATAGCTTGACCTATTGCCTAAGGCAAAGTCAACCATGCATTTTCCCATCTTCGCTGGTTTCCAGGTAAAGGGGAGCGGACGACTTAAAGCTTGTGTCTCTACAGGACCTGGATATACGACGCAAAATTTGAGCCCGGTTCCAAAATAGGTTAATGATAAACTCTCAAACGCTTTTGCAATAGCTGCTTTTGAGGCAGAATAGGCACTTGCACAGGGCGGTGCAAAGCGTGCATTGAGTGAGCTGGTAGCCACAAATTTGGCGCCTCCATTTGCTTGGCATATTTTTTCCCAAAATGCTACCCAGCCTAATACCCCAAAATAATTTACCTGCATACTCTTCTCGTGCTTTTCAAGATCAAAACGTTCGGGGCTTTCAACAGCTCCCGTGGTCATAGCAGCATTCAGAAAAAACAAAGAAGGAATGAGGGAGCTTTCAAGAATTTTACTTGATGTGTTTTCGATATGCTCCTTTTGTGAGACATCGCAAACCATTGGGACAAAGCTGTCTTGTAATTCTTCTTTGAGTCGTTGGAGCTTATCAGACGAGCGGGCAATGCCTATCACTATCCAGCCGCGTGCTGCAAGCTCGCGGGCAATTGCCTCTCCAATACCAGAAGAGGCACCTGTAACTAATGCGATTTGTTTTTTTGCATTCATACTGTAATCGTAAATGACGAAAGAAACTTCCAAAGAGCATCAAGTGCCTTTTCAGCATACCCTAGAACCTCTTTTTCCTCATGCGGTTGGACTAATCTTGTTAATAGCTCTTTTTCTACCCTTGAATGCTCTATATCAGCAGTTTCATGTACGGTAAAATATCGGTAGTTGTCAGGATGATGTAGGCCATACCATTTTTTTAAGCCTTCGATTTTGGTATGACAAATGGCAGGAATCTGACTTTCATAACAATACAGCACTGCAATACCGACTGCTACTGCGGGACGGCTACATGCTGTGCGAAACGTGTTAATAAGCTCTACAGTTTCCTGACGAGGCACATGAGACGCTATTTCTTCTGGGCCCACTCCAAGTGCCATAGCAAAGGATCTCCAGAGATCGGGATGATTTGGCTCGCCTGCTTCCTCGTCGATCAAGTTCTGTAAGAGGCATTTTCTGAGTGCGGCATCATCAGAGCGGCTATGCAAAAGAGAAAGATATGTAGGAAATGCTTTGACATGATGATAATACTCCTGAGCGTACTCCTGAAGGACTTGTTTTGTAAGATGCCCGCACGTCCATGCCTGATAAAAGCGATGTGACAGCATATGTTTTTGCTGAATCAATTGCTCGAGCTGATCGATCCATGCAATATCTGTTGTGTTTGTCATAAATGCCTCCGTAATATATTGGGACAAATTGTAGCTATTACGATGAATTTTTACAACCTTACTCTTGAGGCTTACTCTTGAGGCTCTTGTTGAAAAGATTTTTGTCTTCGTATACAATTCCCCTCATGATTGCGTAAATAACGCATAACATATCATGATTCTAGTCGGTATGGAGCCCGACACGGCAGTGTCGGAAGCTCATTAGCCCCGCGTGACCGAGGATGTGCGCAACGCGCACAGCCGAGGGAACGTGGGGTTTTGGGAGAGCAAATAAAAATAGAGCCACGGTAGTGGCGACACCTGGCGTTAAAACATAAGTATGTGAGGGAAAAATCACAGATGACACATTCATATCGAGTACATTTTTATCATTGTATTTGGGCGACAAAACAACGTCGTGCATTCATCATACCTAAAGTGCAAATACGCCTCTATACATACATAAATGGCATTATTACAAATCACTCTGGCACCTTGTTAGAAATTGGAGGCATGCCAGATCATGTGCATTTATTACTAAAGCTCGGCGATCTCCAGCCGTATTCTCATTTTGTTCGGGATGTGAAAGCTTGTTCCTCAGCATGGATACATAAAAATTTTCCTGACATGCAGGATTTTGCTTGGCAAGAAGGATATGGTTCTTTTTCTGTGAGCTACTCCGTATTAAATAGTGTACAAAAGTATATACAGAACCAAGAAAAACATCATAAGAATATGACATTCGAACAAGAATATCTGCGTCTTTTGCAATTGCATAATACGCCGTATGATGATCGTTTTGTTTTTGGCTAGAGTGTCGCTGCTGCCGCAGCTCTGTTTTTTTTACCCGTTTCCCAACCCCACGTTCCGTTCGGCCCGCGCGCGATGCGCGCAGCCTTCACTGCACGCGGGGCTAATGAGCTTCCGCCACTACCGTGGCTCGGTTCTGATTGGTTACAAGTTTCTTTAAGTTGGCATCACTCCAGCCTTTGGGTTTACGCCACTATTAAAGATGTGTGGTAAAGTATGTCGGTCACGCGGGGCTAATGAGCTTCCGACACTGCCGTGTCGGGGTCCATATCACCTAAAAGCATGCTATGTTTAGGTTGATTACCGCTGCCTAAGGGATTTATTTTTTACGTACGTCATGTACAATTTTACGTCAGGAAAATTGTGCATGTCGTAAGTATAGATTTGCATACATCCCACCCTTTGCCAGCAGCGCCTCATGTGTGCCTTCTTCTTCTATGCCATTATCCGTTAAGACGAGGATACGCTGTGCATTTCTCACTGTGGAAAGACGGTGGGCAATAATAAGCGTCGTGCGATTTTTCATAAGCTTCTCGGTTGCATTTTGTACTGCGCGCTCACTTTCATTGTCCAGGGCACTTGTTGCCTCATCAAAAATAATAATGGGTGGATCCTTCAAAAACGCACGCGCAATGCTCAGGCGCTGTTTTTGCCCACCGGATAGTTTGACACCGCGCTGCCCAATATCGGTTGCATAGCCGTGTGGAAGGGCTATGATGAAGTCATGAGCATTCGCCATTTTGGCTGCATGCATAATCTCTGCATCACTTGCGTCCAACTTTCCATAACGGATATTGTCTATGACGCTTCCTGCAAAAAGATATACATCTTGCTGTACAAAGCCTATGTTGCTTCTCAGTGACTTTATGCTCAGCGTCCTCACATTCTTCCCGTCAATGCAGATTTCGCCGTCGCTTACTTCATAAAATCTCGGAATTAAACTGCAAAGCGTGCTCTTGCCAGCGCCTGAGGGCCCTACGATGGCAACAAACTCTGCTGCACGTATATTCAAAGAGATGTTTTTGAGGATGTGGTCATGCTCTTCTTTATATTTAAAACATACATTTTTAAACTCGATATTGCCATCTACGTGGGTAAGAGGAGTTGCATTGGGTGCATCTTGTATATCAGGCTCAACCTCTAATACTTCCATAAAGCGAGCAAATCCCGTAATCCCTTCTTGGTATAAGCGAATGAAATTTCCAAGGCGCTGTATCGGTTCGATCAGGATACCAATATAAAGCAAAAAGGTCAGTAAATCAGCTACATCCATGTATCCCTTCACAATACAGACAGCACCAAAAATGACCACAGCAATAGTCATGAGCTGGGTGAAGGTTATGAGTCCATCATAAAAATAGGCCTCACTTTTATAGCTCTCTTTTCGGCTTGCAACAAAGCGCTCGTTTTCGTGTGCAAATTTCTGGTTTTCTATAGCTTCATTCGTAAATGATTGTACTACTCGAATTCCTGAAAGCGTGTCTTCCACCTGGACATTAATATCACCGATTCTATCTCGACTTGCTCGCAAAGCTATCTGCATCTTGTTGCTAAAGTAATAGCCATATAGAGCCATAATTGGCAAAAAGAGAAAAGTGATAAGAGCAAGCGTCACATTAATATTGAGTAAGATGACAAAGGCGCCAATAAAATTCACGAGTGAGATGACAATATCTTCAGGTCCGTGATGATACAATTCTGCGAGGTTAAACGAATCGTTCGAGATGCGAGTGAGAAGCTCCCCAGTTCTATGTTCATCATAAAATTTAAAGGATAGTTTTTGATAATGCTCAAATAATTCACGGCGCATATCGCGCTCCATAAGCGCTCCCATCACGTGACCTCGATAATCCACAAAGGCATGTGAGATGGCATGTACGCTAATCAGCGCAATCATTACGCCGCCCATGATATAGATGTGGCTGAGCGCCTCAGATGACTGCTCTGCTACTAAGTACTTGGTGATATACCGTATGCAGAGGGGAATTGCCAACGTTGCTGCAGAGACAATTAATGCACAAAGCAGATCCCAACAGAGCAAGCCTATGTATGGTTTATAGTATGAAAAAAATTTTCGCGCTCGTGAATTCATGGTAAAGGTTATGCACGAAACTGGAAATTTTTTCCAGTTTCGTGCATACATTTATAAATTTCATTCAGTTGGATTTTGCGCCCATGGTGGGATTGGCCGTGCATCGAAAAACAGCTCAAGCTTTGCGATGAGGCCATCTTGAAAGGTCAAGAGCGAAGCGGTACGCATGACCCCTATTGGCGGTGGAAAAGTGACATCATACACCATCATCACCTGATTGTCTGCTGCGAAGGTGGCACGTATAGCAAGCGTGTTAAAAAAGCTAATAAAATTCTTTATTGCCTCAAGTACGGCTTGTTTGCCTTGCGGGTGGCCAAGAGGGCCAATGCACTCCACATCAGCATGCAAGTACTTTTCTAAGTCCGAAACTCTTTTTTCTGCGACGGTTGTATAGTATGCGACGGCTGTCGCTTTATTTTTTTCACTCATGGTTTTATCTCCTTTTTTCTCCTTTCTATTTTTGCGTGATTTCAGTATAGTATACTATAATGAATATGTCAAGCGAAAGTAAAAAAAGACCATATCACTCTAAAAAACGGGCTGAGCAGGCTGTGCAAACCAGAAATCGCATTCTTGCTCTGGCACGAGATCTTTTCCAGGCTGAAGGTTATGAATTGGTCACGATTGAAAAAATTGCCAAGGCAGCAAAAGTTGCTGTACCTACAGTGTACGCGCTTTTTCAATCTAAGCGTGGTATTGTCCGTGCTTTACTCGATGAGGCATTGCCTGCAGAGCGCTTTGAAGCCTTTGTCACGCAGGCGCGCGCTGAAAAATCAGCCCTAAAACACCTTTTGATTACCGCTAAAATTGCTCGCCAAATATATGATGCTGAAGCGATGCAGATGGACATCTTTCGCACTGCTGCGGTATTAGCGCCCGAATTTAAAGAGCTCGAGCTTGAGCGAGAGAGGCGCCGTTATCATCGACAGGAAGAAACTATAAATACCATGGCACAAGAAAACGCTTTAGCCCAGGGACTTAGCATACCAAAAGCACGCGCTATTCTGTGGGCATTCACAGGACGAGATATGTATCGTATGCTTGTTCTTGAACAAAAATGGACATCAGACGAATACGAAAAATGGCTCGCTGACCTTCTGATAACAACGCTTCTTAACAACGAAGCGCCACACTTTGGTCAAAACAGATAGCAAAAATAGCCAAAGTATGGCTAAAACAGATAGCAAAAATGGCCAAAGTATGGCTAAGATTGGTATTGAAAAATATTTATTTACGTCATATGCAAATTTTTCGTAAGAAAAATTTGCATATGACGCAAAAATACTATTCCCATAAATGACCAGACATTGTATATAAAAATTTTACATTGGAGTATCTATGAAGAAATTTTTTGGTATTTTTTGTGTAGTTTTTTGTTTCGTATCCTGTCTTGAGGCAGAACATTTACTGCTACCACATCTTACAAAACCGCATCACGATAATTTTAAGCCTTGGCTAAGACATTCGCTTGCCGCGTTGAAAAAGCCGAGTCATGTCGTGCATACTCGTGCGGGTCATATCGAATATGTCAAGCAAGGAAAGGGACCTGTAGTGCTATCATTACATGGTGCGTTTGGTGGCTACGATCAAGGGCTTCTTATTTCTGGTTTTCTGATTGAGAAGGGCTTTACAGTGCTTTCACCTTCTCGTCCTGGATATTTACGCACACCTCTTTCTGTGGGCTCTTCTGCCGAGCAGCAGGCCGATGCAATGGCTGCGCTCCTTGATAAGCTAGGTATTAAAAAAGTGGCAGTTTTGGGCTTTTCAGCCGGTTCACAAGTGGCTTTCCAGCTTGCTCTTCGCCATCCACATCGTGTCTCGGCACTTGTGATGGAATGTGTGGGAGCACAACCAGCCGATGCTCCTATCTATGCGATTTTTAACGCTCTCTTAGAATTCGGCCCCATACCAGAATTTGGGCCTTGGAGTATCTATACAACTGCTCGATACTATCCAAAAACTGCAGTCAAGCAGATTTTGCCACAGGATACTCTTTTGAAAGATGGTCCACTTCATGAGCGAGAAGAATATGTCCTTCACCATAAACAGGAGCTCCATTTTTTGCAGCGTTTGGTGTACTCGACGACTCCTTTTAACCCGCGCAGGATTGGTACTATCAACGACATCAATAGTGTTGATCCATGGCCAGGGTATCCCCTTGCCTCTATGACGAAACCATCGATGCTTTTGCAAGCCAAAGCGGATTCTAATGGTTCCTACTCAGAGGCGGTCAGCATCGCATCACAAATTCCAGGTTGCCAGCTTGTCACTATTCATGGCTCTGGCCATTTTATCTGGCTTGGCAAAGAAACCAATAAATGGCAGAGAAGGCTCGTGCATTTTCTGAAAAATACGCATAAGTCGTAACTAAGGGATCGTTAAGAAGACGTGATACTATGCGCTATATCTCGACAAAAAACATGTAGCGCATCTCGTGACATGTTCGTATGTAAATATTGTGGTACGTTGTTAACTCGTCCGAGGAATGTGCTAAATACCAATGGGGTAGCGTTTGAGTGTGTACTTCGACGTATAATCCAGCTATTATCTGCTCTTGTCTCCAGAAAAGCTTGAGCCGCGTCGCTCGTTGTAATATCATGAATACGTGCTTCCATATTGTTAAATAAATTGAGTGGCAGCAAGCCTATATTTCCGTGCCGCTCTACAGGGACCCGTTGGCGAATTTGCTCACATAATTGATTATATTCAGTGAGGAGAGTTCTATATGCCTCATCGAATTCGTTATTTATGAATTTATTTGAAAGAATTTCTTCTTGTGCTCTTGCTTGATTAATCATTGTTTGAATAGCAGGAGGGACTACAAAATATTCAGTATTCGTTTCATCGGGTACGCGAAGCAATACAGCGTTATGGGAACCACTTGATTGTCTTGATAATTCTATAATAGCATTTTTAATTTCATCGAATAATTGGCGCTCTGTTTCTTGATTACTAACAGAAAAATTCAGTATCTCTCTAATTGTTTGGCTTAAAGTGTTTAACTGAGTAGGCAATGCACGCAAAGCGTTTGTAGATGGCTGAAAAGACGATTGTTCCAGGGCAAGTTCGTACCTGCCTACTATGTCTTGTGCTATTGCGCGGGAAACAAAATCGACATGGTTCGATGCGTTCAAAGAACCGGTAAATGGTGCTACCAGGTTCTCGAGGTACTGTTCTCTACTCCTCACAAGCTGCTCTTGTGGTGTGAATACAATCGGAGTTAATAGATTGTTTATTTCTGCGGGGCGGGTCGAACTGTGTGCATTCATAATAGCCACAATCCGATTGTCCGGAATTTGATTATTGAGTACAGCAGGTATTCTTGCCCGAATGTGACTTATTAGCTCATCTTGTGTAAATGGGGCGCCTTCAGGATGTGTGTGAAACGCTTGGAAACCTTGTACGTTTAGTTCATACAGAATGTTATTAGCAAGATTAGATACTAATGTTTCTCTCTGCTGCATGCTCATCTGCTGCAGGGTCATAGGACTAGAAAGACTGCTAACGACACTTTGTGAACCTGAACTCGGCGCACTGCTAAAGCTTGATGAGCTGCTGAAACTTGAAGAACTACCTAGGCTTGAAGAACTGCCAAAACTTGAGGAACTACTTGGACTACTAATACTCATAAAAAACTCACTTTTTATTTTAATTTTTTAACTACGATAAATAACATACTCAGTTCTTATTGTAATTATAATGATAATATTTTTCAATATGTTTTTTTGTATAGTTGTATAGTTTTTTTAAAAGAAAAAGAAGATATTCCATATGGGCGCAAAATCCAGTTAGATTTTACGCTCATTAAGTAGTCATGCAGCGATTGAACGAGATTTGTAAATAACGAGAAGATGCCCTACATTGTTGCCTGAAGGGTAACAATTGCAACAGCACAGTTACCTAGCTGTATCGCAGCATCTATCTACAAATAACAGGGGATTGCATCTTCATACACGGACTCGGACCAATGGTGTCAGCTTAGTGGGAACGCATAACTTATCATGCTTCTAGCTGATATGGATCCCACCGCGGCAGCG
>Ga0207126_1116_pt1 | contig 14248 bp, 11 predicted proteins | sample Alteio_BWMinHeat_20_FD_153586 | JGI IMG/M metagenome (GOLD analysis project Ga0207126, IMG submission 153586) | Enriched cells from forest soil in Barre Woods Harvard Forest LTER site, Petersham, Massachusetts, United States -... | ecosystem: Environmental > Terrestrial > Soil > Temperate forest >...
GTAACCCCACGTTCCGCCGACCGTAGCGCGGAGCGCTACGGCCGCGCTCCACGCGGGGCTAATGAATTCCACCGCTGCCGCGGTGGGGTCCATATTAGTCACAACGTGGTAAGGCTCTATACATTACACACCTCTGATAAGCTCCCTCCTGTAGCTCTCCCTGTAAAAAAAGCCCCCAGACCTTCCTCACCAACACCCCCAGCACCCCACACGCCTCTGACAAGCTCTCTCTGTAAGCTCCCTCCTGTAGCTCTCCCTGTAAAAAAAGCCCCCACAACCTTCCTCACCAACACCCCCAGCACCCCACACGCCTCTGACCACCCAGGGTTTAGTCGCCCCTTCGGGGCTCCTGCACCCTGGGCTATACATATTTCGGCCCTACGGGCCTTTACCAGGGCTACGGTCTGGTTTCCTACCAATCCATGACTTCCCACAACCTACCTCAACTAAAACCAGCTCTTGACGGAAAATGCATCTTGTGTCTATAATAAAGACTGAGATCTAATAGACCCGTGCCGCGCAATGCGGGAAAAATTCGGGGGTGAAAAGGTTTCGACTTGCAAATACCATATCAGTTGCATGCCGAGGTTTGTCGATTGGCCTCGTAAAAAGTCGACAGAACAATAAATGCTGCTCAAAAAAACAGCAAAGTACTTACTCTCTGCTTCGCACCAGTTTCTGTTGCGAAAGCTTATGAGCGAGAACTTGTAGCCGCCTAATCGTTACTGACTAGGTAGCTCCGACAGCTAGAGGCTGGACCGAGGGCCTCTTGATACTGTCGTAACACACTTGGTGTGAGTGTTCCTTCAATGGCAGAATGAAGTAACGCTCGAGACTCTTTCTGCCAAGGGATGTTCTTGTTGCGGAGTTCTCCATCAAGCATCTCTTCTTATGAGAACTCTACGCATGTAGAGGCTGGTATTAGGGTTTGGCAAGGACGAGAGTTCGACTCTCTCCACCTCCATCACTATAAGTTGTTTGCAGCTGTCCTGAGCGTCGATTTCGCCGCCTCAGTGACAGCTCCTGTATGCTGCCAGCGCACAATTCCTTTCTTATCAATAAGCACAAGATAGGCCTCTGGCAGCACCTTGTTATTGCCACCTCCAAAGAAGGTTTCCATAACCTCTTGATTTTGCGTGAGCAAAAAAGTACGACCGTGCCCTTGCACCGGCACTTTGCTTTTAATCATCCGAATAGTCAAAGGACGAAAAACTCGCGCCTTCCATGATGTGCCGAGCACAGAGAGTGTGTAAATTTCGACATTTTTTGAAAGGAGTTTCTGACGTGTTAACACTTCAACCCATCCTTTGAGCATTGGCACACAGTCTTTTTCAAATCCAATCAATATGAGCTCTCCTGTTTTTCCAGGAAATTCTCGTGCCTGTCCTGACAAGCTCTCGACATAAATATGCGGAAATGGTTTACCAATATTTGACTCCCCTTTCAGATGCGATAAACAAGGAAAGAGCATAAATAATAAAAACAAAAAACGGCTTTGCATAGGTACGATCCTTTGTATGTGTTTTATACTGTGGGGTGTTGATTTTTTTCATTTTTGTGGACCAAAATCCGCGCTTTTGTCATTGGATGAAAACCCTTTGCAAATTGCCTACTCGTTGAGTATATCAATTTGCAAAGGGTTTTCCCCACTGCCAAAATCATCGAATTTTGGCCGAAAAACGAAAAAAATCAACACCCCACAGTATATTGTAATCCTATTCTAAACAACTCTTTTTTTTACAGAGTTTTTTCGCAGCAGCCCTACTAGTATACCATTTTATACCTTTTTTCTGCACCCGCAGACAAGAGCATGAAGAACCAAAATGCTTGAAATTCAAAACTTCATAAGTTAGTTTTCTTTGACATAAATATAGCATTTGCAGTATAATAGTTTTAGTTATTCTAAACAATTAAACAAAAATTAATATTTATAAAAAAAGGTAATAATATGGTGAACAGATTTGAAGGTCTATCTTCTCAGTTTGGAGATTATAGAAATTGTTTTAATCATGGCAGCGCTACGAGTGTTATCCGTGCGATTGAACATAACAAAAAAACGAAAGGTTTGGTTGCATTTTTGATGCGTGCAAAAGAAAACTGTAATAACCCACTGGTATATGAGCTTATGGAAGAAGGAATTAGGTTTCTCCGTGGCAAGCGTATCAAAGATGGGAGCTTGCGAGGAAACTTTCAAGAAATTCAGCAAGTATTCCAAAGATTTCAAAATAGTGCAAGAGCCCCAGATAATAGAGCTCCCGCTGCCACGCCTGCTCCTCGGGTATGGCCACGTGCTTTTCCACCCCGCTCTGCTCCTCCATTACCACGCTCCGTACCAGTATTACCGCGCCCTCCTGTAGTAGTGCCACCTCCTCCTGTCGTCGCACCACCTCCTCCTGTAGTAGTGCCGCCGCCTCCTGTGGTAGTGCCACCGGTGGTAGTAAGGCCTGTTGTCGCGACCGCATCGGACTTAGAGCGTGCCATAGCAGCAAGCTTGCGCGATGAAAATGCGCGACTCCACAATGTGCGCTATAATCACGACATGGCGTATGCACTTGCATTAAGTGCCTCAGAGGCACATGCGCATCAAGCAAACGCTGACAGACGAGATATAGAAAATTTTGCAGCGGCAGTTGCTGAAAACGCAAGAATTAATGGAGCGCATTTGCAAGGTCAGTTAGATACTGCTACAAGGCAGCGCAATACGTTGAGGACTGAAAATAATGCTCTACGAGGCGTCTATGGGGATCTTCAAGATGAATATGCTATTCTAGGGGACCAAAATGGAACTCTTATCACAGAGCGTAATACTCTGAATACACAGGTGAATACACTCACTACTGCGCTTAGAGATCGAACGACTGAGCGTGACCAAAGCCGTGCAGAAGTTACACGCCGCATTGCAGAAATCAGCGATTTGAACTCACGCGTTAGCACACTCACAACCCAAGTGAATGACAGAACGGCAGAGCGTGACCAGAGCCGTGTAGAAGTTACACGCCGCGTTGCAGAGATCAGCGATTTGAACTCACGCGTCAGTGTACTCACAACCCAAGTGAGTGACAGAACGGCAGAGCGTGATGTAGCTGTAGGACTTGCAAACAGAACGCTACAAGACAGGGATAGGGATGCGGAGCGTTTGACTAGTCTTACCAATCGGCTAGATACTGTAATACGGGATCGCGATGCAGCTGTTACTATTGTTCAGGATACTCGGAATACGTTAACTACTACCCAAGCAGAGCACAATACCCTGAGTACACGGGTACACTCGCTCACTACACAGCTCACACAGCGTACTGAGGAGCGTGATGCTGCATTAACAGAGCGTAACCAGAGCCGTGCAGAAATAGGGCGTGCTACTGAGGAACAGAGACGTTTAAGTGCACAAGTGGCCACAGTCACAACTGCGCTGAATGAGCGAACAGAACAGCGCGATCGTACTGAGAATCTTCTGACGAGAACTCGGCAAGATACAGAAAGACATTTGCAAGAGCAGGATGCTCGGATCAATCAACTCAATACTACCATACGAGATATGGAAACTATGATGATGATTAATAATAACAATACACTACTTGCTACGCAGACTGAACTTGCTCAGGCAACGCAATCTATCGAGGCTCTCGACAGGGACAATCGAGCTTTGCGACGAGACAATGAGCAGCTGTACACAGAACGCAATGATGCTCGAGAGGATCGTGATGCGGCCAAGAGAAGATTAGCTACGGTTCGCGATACCATCCAAGCAGCTGAAGACTTACGCATTGGTACTAGCGATCCTATGGTTCGTACAACTGACATTCGCCAGGCTATGTCTTAGAGGTATTTGTAAATCACTTCTCCTACGAGGGGAAGTGATGCATTACTCCCACAAGCCCTTCTGGCTGGTTATCAACCAATCGTACGGTAACCAGTTGATTGGTATCAAGTTTGGTAGTATGGCCTTCGATGAAAACACCTAAGAAATTATCTGTATGCCCAAAAAAGCGTCCCTTTTCTTCGCGATTTTCGAGTAGCACTGTCATGGTTCTACCAATAAACTGTTGCCTGAGCTGCAATGCCGTCTCTTCAGCAGCTCTTAAGAGCCGTGATTTGCGGCTGGCAATCATATCAGAGGGCACTTTGTTTGGGTAGGTTGCTGCCTTAGTTCTTGGTCGATCACTATAGGGAAACATATGTACTTTTGCAAAACGAACCTCACGCATCACATCGAGAGTTTCTGCAAAATCTTGTTCAGTCTCACCAGGAAAGCCCACAATAATATCTGTTGTCACCGTAAAATCGGGGCACGCATTAGAGAGCGTTCGTACTGTATCTAAAAACACTTGGCGCGTATATTTGCGATTCATGCGTTTCAATATCATGTTGGATCCGGCTTGAAGCACAATATGCATAGAGCGACAGGTACGTTTCCCATTGAGGATAACATCTTGCAGCTCGGCATCTATCTCATCGGGGTCAATTGATGATACACGTAGCCTCTCTAACCCATCTACTTTGTCAACTGCACGAATAAGATCTGCAAGCCGGCAACCAGCTGCTCCTCCTCCATCAAAATCGCCAATGTTTATACCTGTTAGCACTACCTCTTTATAGCCTGTCTGTACAAGGTCTCTTACTTCTCGAACCACATCGTCAACACTTCGAGAGCGCGATCGCCCTCGTACATAGGGAATAATGCAATAGGTACAAAATGAGTTACACCCATCTTGTACTTTTACAAAGGCTCTGGTATGCGCTTCAAAGCGTTTAATGGAAAACTCGGGGATATCTTCTTCTGGAAATAATTTCTCTAAAAGCTGCTCTTTATCGGCATTGGGTATAATTCTGAGTGAGCTGTCAAGGCGTTGTATACTAGCAGGGTCTCGCTCAGCAAGACAGCCTGTGACAACAAGCTGAGCACGAGGATGTTTTTTCATAAGCTGCCGAATCAGATGACGCGAATGACTATCTGCATGCTGCGTTACAGTACACGTATTGACAATGCAAAGATCAGCATCTTCCCCTTCGGCTGCCGCTTCATAATCCATCTGAGCGAGCTGATCACGAAAAGCCTGCGCCTCATACTGGTTTGTACGGCATCCTAATGCTTCAACTGCGTACTTTTTTTTAGGCTGAGACATCGTATCAGCGTAGCAGCTTATTACATTTTTTTAAAGCTTTTTTTCGATGTTTTGGGCATAATGCGAATATGGATTTCAATACAAGTAAAGATTTTATAATTACATCAGGGTGGTTTTCCTCATATTTAAAGGATCCCCAGTTACCCTCAAACAACACAGAAACAAGCATCGCACAGCAGCTTGTACGATGGTTATTTTCGGATGCTCCCTTTTGGCGCACCATTGCATCCTCTCATCTATTAAAAGCAATTTTTATAAAGAAAAATGAAAAGCTCATGCGCGCCGTACAAAATGAGCTCCAAAACATGCTCTATGCGTGCTTTGAATTACTGCAATACACAAGTGAAAATACATTAGGAGAAATCCAAATTGGAGCAATTTTAGCCATCTTGCCTTTTTTAGAACCACCTGTTGAGATCCCACTTGTCATACCACAAAAAATCCAGAATCAATGGCAACTTGTGAGCTACCGAGTAGAGAAAATAGCACTTACGCCTCCATGGCTTGGCTCTCCGATGACTGCGTTTGGACTACAACCAGAAACTGCTGCTCCCTCGCTTTTGCTATTTATGGGAACACCGCAACCGACAGCAACAGGATGGCTTCTGTCAGTATGGACTGACTTTGTTCCTGGTCTTTCAGTGGGACAGCTTGTGTATAGGTGTTTTGCCAAAGAGAAAATAGCTTCCTGGGTATTGTCACAACAGGGTACAATAAAAACATATGGAAAAAGTTTAGGTGGCTCGCTTGCCTTACTGACAGCCCATGATATGCCTGACAAGGTGTCTCAAGTGCATGGCTACAATGCCGCTGCTCCTTGCTTTACCAAATTCCCAGAAAGTGTTAAGGTGTGTCTTTATATACGGGAAAATGATCCGGTGCAGTATCTAGGATACTATCCGCCTCATTTTGAGCTTCTGAGAAGCATCACCGCAAGAAAAGACACTCCTTTTTTTGCCCACATTCGCTCCTGCCCGGGTTTTACTCCCCTTGTCATCATCAAACTAGATACAAAACACGAAACAAAGCGTCTTATACGAAAATGTATGCACGTGCTTCATTTTCTCGTAGCCATTCCCATTTTTATTATCCTCACTCCGATACTCTTGCTGCGAGCTCTCTGTATCAGAATCATTGGGAATTAACGCTTTGAGGAGCTTTGAGAGATGACGCAGGATCATAAGGTGTTGGGAGTTACAGACATTGGGAGCTTTTTTTTACAGGGAGAGCCACAGGAGATAGCTTACAGAGAGAGCTTGTCAGAGGCGTGTGGGGTGTTAGAGGCATTGGTGATAAAGGTCTGGACAGTGGAGAGATTAGAGAGAAAGCTAATAGATTATTATCTGACAAGCTCTCTCTGCTGTTCTTCTCACTGCAGCTCTCCCTGTAAAAAAAGACAGCCCAGGCCGTAACCACCAACACCCCAAGCTCCCCTAACGCCTCTGACAAGCTCTCTCTGCAGCTCTTCTCCTGCAGCTCTCCCTGTGAAAAAAAGCGGCCCAGGCCGTAACCACCAACACCCCAAGCTCCACTAACGCCTCTGACAAGCTCTCTCTGTAAGCTCTCTCCTGTAGCTCTCCCTGTGAAAAAAACTGCCCAGACCTCCTCGCTCACCAATGCATCCCAGCACCCCACACGCCTAAGAGACCTTACTTCCAGGGGGCAGAGCAGGCATTTCTAGAACCTGAAGACTATCGCCTGCAGAAGCCGCAAGAAGCATACCTTGGCTCTGCACTCCCATAAGAGTAGCAGGCTGGAGGTTGGCAACAATAATGACATGCTTGCCAATAAGGGCCTCGGGCTCATAGTGGCTCCCAATACCTGCAACCACTGTACGCTTATCAAGACCAGTATCTACCTCTAAACGAACGAGCTTTTTGCTCTTCGGCACTCGCTCACATGCAAGAATCTTTGCCACACGAAGGTCGAGCTTGCGCACGTCGTCAATAGTGATTTCGGATTTCACTCCAACATCCACTTGTGCAGGTGTTGTTTGTGCTTGTGCTTGTGTTTGTGTTTGTGTTTGTGTTTGTGTTGTCATCTTTTCCTCCTGAATTTTTATCCCACTCTTGAGCTTTGCAATCTCTTGCTCAATTTGGGCGTCTTCTACTTTTGAAAAAAGGGTCTTTGGTGGCTGCAAAGACATGTTCTCTACAGGAAATGCCAATACCCCGTCCCACAACATTGCCTGCAATGGCTTTACCTTATCGCCTCCCAACATACTCCATATGGTTTCGGCAGCAGTAGGCATAATAGGCAGCGATACCAGCGCTAAGAGCTTACAGCATTCCAGGCAGCATGAAAGCATCGTCTCAAGCTCAGATCTCCCTCCCTCTTGTCCACCCTCTTGCCCCGCTTCTTGTTTTGCAAGCTGCCATGGCTTCTTCTTATCAAAGTACACATTGCCTATACTTGCAAGCTCCATAATCAGCTGCGCCGCCCTTCGCACCCGGAAGCCCTGATAACAGCCTCGTATCTCCTGAACCAGTGCATGCATATCTTTCAAGAACTGCTCGTCTACACTATCACATACTCCTCGCACCGGGAGCTTCCCTTGCAGATTGTTATTTATAAACACAAGTGTTCGATGGATAAAATTGCCAAACTTACCCGCAAGGTCGCCGTTACACTTTTGCTGAAAATCTTTCCAGGTAAACTCAGCGTCACTCGTCTCTGGGGCGTTGGCAGCAAGGACGTAGCGAATTTGATCGGGTGTGTATCGTGTTAAAAAGTCCTCTACGTCAATATACCAGCCATCGGACTTACTAAACTGCCTGCCTTCGAGATTATAAAATTCATTAGCACACAGCTCATCCACCAACTTATAGGGCATGTTTTGGCCCATAGTCATCGCAGGAAAGATAGCCGCATGAAAGGGAATGTTATCTTTTCCAATAAACTGCACAAGCTTGGTGGTAGGCTCTAGCCAATACTGCTTCCAGGCATCGGGTGTGCCACGCAGTATGGCCCATTCTTTTGTTGCCGAAATATAACCAATAGGGGCCTCAAACCATACGTACAGCACTTTTCCCTTACCTTCTTCAAGGGGCACGGGGATGCCCCAACTCGTATCTCGAGTGATGGCACGCGGACGAAGCTCATCAATATACCCTTTCACAAAATGCATCACATTCGGCTTCCAGTTTTTGCCCTGAAGCCAGTTTTGCAGCTTTTCTTTAAAAGCATCGAGCTGTAAATACCAGTGTATGGTCTTCTTGAGCACAAGAGGAGCTTGGGAGAGCTTTGAGCGCGGGTTTTTTAAATCGGTTGCTTCATAGCACGCACCACATTTGGTACACTCATCGCCTCGAGCCGCCTCAAAACCACACTTGGGACATATTCCCACTACATAGCGATCTGCTAAAAATTTGTGATCGGCCTCGGAATACAGCTGCTCTGATTCTTGCTTGATAATATATCCATTGGTAGCAAGGTCTTGAAAATACTGATAGGTCGCTGCCACATGGCCTGGCCATGTTGTCCGAGAAAAATGATCAAATGAAATTGATAGTTTTTCGAACAAATTTTTGTTAATTTCGTGAAACCTCTGCACATGCTCTTGTGGGCTTTTTTTGGCAATCTCAGCGCTAAGCAAAGTAGCGATGCCATATTCATCAGAGCCGCAGATATAGAGGATATCATTGCCTTGCAGCCGCTCAAAGCGAGCATAACAGTCTCCAGGAAGATAGGCTCCTGCTAAATGGCCAAAATGGATTGCCCCATTGGCATAGGGAAGGGCTGCTGTAATTAAAATTTTTTTTATCATAAAATATCGTTTAGTGATTCAAAATCGGGTTTTTTCACCACAAGGACCTCAAAGGGCGTACCAGGCACTCGTTGCCAGCCAAGGAAGATCTTGGTCAAGACATCGACATACAAAGGTCCAGGGTGCGTATTTGCATAAAAGGCATCGACTGCTTCAGGCTTTGGCCTTGGACTCGACACCTCCAGTTGAAAACCATCGAGGCTATGGTGGTGCAGTTTAATATGTTCTTGTATATCCTTTCTGACAGCGCCCCACGAGACCCAATTACCATGGTAGCGTTTTTGTAAAAAACCCCAGTTCAGTGCAATAATTTCGCCTGGCTTTACGCAATCAGGGAAAATCCTATGTGTCTGACGACAAATAGCTGCTTTCGTACAGTCAAAGGGCGCATTCTCTGGCTGGGGCAGGGACTTTAAAAACTCCTCTACCTGGCGTGCAAAAACCACTGGTAAATCAACCCCATACATCATAGGCTGCTTCGTATAGGGACTCACGCAGCCGCGCCTCTGTGACACCCACCAGCCAAACCATAGAAGGCCACAGAGAACCACAATAAGCGAAATCAAAGAAAAGATAAAGAGCCCAATTGCCTGCTCACCCAGCTTTTCAACGTCTGTCATTACTTACACAATACGCGTAAGACGGATAGCATTCTCTTCCAGTATTTCTTCTTCTTCCTCTTCTTGACGCAAAATATCTGTATACTGATCCTTCCCCTCTGCAATCTCCGATAATACCTCGACAGCAATATTCTCTTCGTCGATATAGCTACTCTCTTGTCCCCGCTCAACATGCTCTCCTGCAAGCTGAATTGCATACCGAACTAAATCAAACTGGCTTGAAAAGCGCTTGAGCAACTGCTCATTTGTAAGACAATCTCTATAATTAAAATTTTGTTTATCTTTCATTGTATCCTTCTTTTTTGATATGTTCTTCGGCAATAATGATACTTCGCAACACCTCGTAGGCTATTGCAAGACCATCATTGACGATTTGATAATTATATAAAGAGCCGAGCTCCATCTCTCTCTCTGACCAACCAAGCCTCTCTTCTATCACTTCCGGTTTTTCAGTACCTCGTTCCATAAGGCGACGCCTGAGCTCTTCTTTGGAAGGGGGCATAAGAAAAATAAAAACAGCCTCAAACTGCGCTCCCCTACCCATAAGTTGTATAGCACCTTGTGTATCAATAACTAATACCACATGATGGCCTTTTTTTTGAAGCTCTTGCACATGCTCCCTAGACGTCCCATAACGATACCCAAACAGCGTGACATGTTCAATGAAGGCTCCAGCTTCTAACTTCTCCTGAAACTCCACATCACTATAAAAATGATAATGCACCCCATCGACTTCAAAAGGCCGAGGAGGCCTTGTCGTACAGGAAATACTCATCTTTACGCTCTCAAATTCCTTGGTCAGCATCCCTACAAGAGTGGTCTTACCTGTCCCTGCCGGCGCAGATACCACAAATACCTTCCCATACTTGAGATTCCCTACAAGCTTTTGTTTCATACTGCAAGGTTTTGTTCCTTAAGCTTTTGCTCTTGAGATAAATGATCCAGGAAAACACGTGTCTCTGCAATCACTACAGGTGAGAGCAAGAGCACACCAATGAGGTTTGGAAAAGCCATAAGGCCATTAAAAATATCGGATACCTTCCAGACAACTTCCAGCTCCAAAACAGCTCCTATGCCCACAAAAAGTATAAATACCATGCGAAAGTAATGTGTGGCTTTTGTCCCAAAAAGATATACGATGCACTGCTCCCCATAATACGCCCATCCAAGAAGTGTTGTGAAGGCAAAAAGCACAAGACACACACTCACAATATACCCACTATGTGGCATAACCGACTCAAAAGCCTTCACCGTCATACTTGCACCGTTCACTATCATACCATTTTCTTGAATTGTTCCAAAGGCATTCGTGACTCCAAGAACAAGTGCTGTCGCACTGCACATGACACATGTTGCCAAAAAGCTCCCCGTCATAGAAACCAATGCCTGCCGCGCTGGTAAATCTGTCTTTGCAGAGGCCGCAGCAATCGAAGCCGTGCCAAGGCCTGCTTCACTGGTCATAAGAGCACGAGCTACACCTGTTTGAATAGCCTGCTGCACTGTTGCCCCAAGGAAGCCTCCAAAGGCAGCTTGCCCTGTAAATGCCGAAGTCACAATAGTCCATAACACATGCGGAATGCGATCATATGAACAGAAGAGAATAAAAACTGCACCACTTACATAAATAAGCGCCATGAAAGGCACTAAAAAGCTTGCAATTTTTCCAATACTTTTAATGCCACCTAAGATGCTTAATGCTGTTGCTATAGCAAGCACGACAGCCGTCCAAGAAGGAGAGAGAGAAAAGACCGTACGCAGCACATCAGCAACCGAGTTGGCCTGCAGCATATTGCCGCCACCAATGGCTGCAAAAACACCAAAAAATGCAAAGGCAATGGCAAGTTTTTTGTATGACAGCCCGCGCTCGATAAAGTACATAGGGCCGCCTGCCATATTCCCTTTGGCGTCGACAATGCGGTACTTGACGGCAAGACAGGCCTCGGCATACTTAATCACCATGCCGATACATGCCATGACCCACATCCAAAACACAGCGCCCAGCCCACCGCTGACCATCGCTGTCGCAACACCTGCAATATTGCCAATACCAATGGTAGCTGCAAGCGCTGTCATAAGAGACTGAAAATGGCTCAGATCACCAGGAGCATTTTTATCGTGACTGTTGCCAAAAGCCGCTCTGAGTCCAGCGAAGAGATATCGAAATTGTAAACCCCGAAGAGCCAGGGTCAGATAGAGCCCCACTCCCGTTACTAAAATCAAGAGCGGATAGCCCCATACAATATGATATATCTCTTCTAACATATATTATCTACGATGGATATGCCGCCCCATCAAGCACAGGTTTCTTCCCTTCAGTGGCTATAAATTCATCTGTCTCTTTGAGGATGACTTTAGCAAGGCCAAAGAGTGCAATCATATTCGGTATCACCATTAAAGCATTGGTAATATTAGAAAACGACCATACAGCGTTGAGTGCAAAAATAGCACCGGGAACTAAAACGAGCGTATAGAGAATTCGATACGGCACAACAGAGCGCTCTCCAAAGAGATACTCACAACACTTCTCTCCATAATACGCCCAACCAATAATTGTCGTATAGGCAAAAAGTGCAAGTCCTGTCATTACAATATACTCGCCTCCATAAAATGCCGAGCTAAAAGCCGTAATCGCAAGAGAGGCGCCATTAAGAAGAGTCCCTGTTTCATCCACCTTTCCAAGAGATCCTGTCACGGCAATAACAAGAGCCGTAATGGTGCAGATGATTGATGTTGACAAGATAGAAGCGGTCATAGAAAGAAGCGCTTGCCTGCTTGAAGAAGTGGTCCTTGCAGCAGCGGCTGCAATAGATGAGATACCCACACCAGCTTCACTCGACAAAATACTACGAGAGATGCCAAATTGAATAGCAGCAAGGACTGTCGCTCCTGCAAAGCCACCTACTGCAGCTTGCCCTGTAAACGCACAAGAGAAAATCATACCAATTGCCGCTGGAACATGCTGACGAAAGGCAATAAGCACGGCGCAGCCTGCCAAAATGTAAAAGGCTGCCATGATCGGCACAAGCACTGTTGAAACAAAACCAATATTCTTAATACCGCGAAGGAGCACAACACCAGTAATGAGCGCAACCACACAACCTGTAACTAATTGGTCGACATGAAGCACACTGTGGACGGAATCTGCAATAGCTTTGACCTGCACAAGGTTGCCAGTACCAATAGTTGCAATAGCGGCAGCACCAGCATAAAAGAGAGCAAGCCATTTCCAGCCAAGCCCGCGTTCGATATAGTACATTGGTCCACCCGACATCTCGCCGCGCTTGTCAGTGATACGAAATTTTACAGCAAGGAGTGACTCACCATATTTGACCGCCATTCCAAGAAAGCCCATGACCCACATCCAAAATACTGCGCCAATACCTCCCAAACAAATTGCAGTAGACACACCAACAATACTACCTGTTCCCACGGCCGATGCCATAGCTGTCATCAGCGATTGCAAAGGGCTGATGTCGCCTTTTGCCTCTGATTCTTTGGTCCCAAGAAACTTAAACGCACGAAGAAAATAACGAAACTGCACGCCTCGCAAAAGACATGTCAAAAAAATACCAACTGCAGCAATCAACACAAGGAGGGGCACTCCCCAAATTACTGACTCAATACTAGATAGAAACTCTTCCAATTGACTCATACATTTCCTTTTCTTCTATCCCTCGCAAGCTCGGGGCAGAAGAGTAAATTGATTCATAATTCACGGGGCTCGTACCTATTACGGGCCCGTGCCTAACTCAGTAACAACACATACGAGAGTACGATTATCTCGAATTAAATGGAAGCTTTATTTTAGCATAAAATAATAATTTTACACAAGAGGTAAATTAATTTTTGGAAGAGTTACAGGAGGGAGCTTGCCAGAGGCGTGTGTGGTGCTAGAGGCTTTGGTGGTTATGGTCTGCTCAGATTTTTTTTACAGGGAGAGCTTCAGGAGGAAGCTTACAGAGAGAGCTTGTCAGAGGCGTGTGTGGTGCTAGAGGCTTTGGTGGTTATGGTCTGGGCAAAGAGATTAGAGAGAAAGTTGAGAGATCTCTTATGGCTGAGGTACTTGGGCAAATTACTGTTGAAGACAAAATTTGATAATTTTGGCGACTAAGGTGGGGGGCTTTTGCAAATCGACAGAAGTGGCCTGAAAGGCCACAACATGTATAGCCTGGGCATAAACTGCATCAGACTAAGGGGTGTGAGCATGGCAACCGTTATGAGCTACTACAAGCCCATGTCTGCTTTTTTTACAGGGAGAGCTACGGGAGAATAGTTGCGGATTGGAATCTTCGATGCATTTTTCTGCTGAAAGCAGAAAAGTCCAGACATATAAAAATAGACTGACAAATTTATTTGTCAGTCTATTTTTATATGTCTGGACTTCAACGAGCATATGCTCGTTGAAAATACATCCATGGTGCTTCTTACAAACCAGTAGAGATCTCTTAGCTTTCTCTCTAATCTCCCCCTACCCAGGACATAAACACCAACACGTCAAGCAACACACACGCCTCTGACAAGCTCTCTCTGTAAGCTATCTCCTGTGGTTTTTGAATTAGAGAGCGTTATGTGCCGTTCTGGTGCTCTTCCTGATGCCACCAATCCAACAGATACCTGGGGTCACTATTGGTATTATCGTAAAGCTAGCCAGTGGATACGGTATGACGACGCTCGGGTTTCTGCACCAGAGGCACATACTGTCCAACGAGAGATTGATGATAATGGATATGCGCTCTTCT
>Ga0207126_1117_pt1 | contig 14214 bp, 17 predicted proteins | sample Alteio_BWMinHeat_20_FD_153586 | JGI IMG/M metagenome (GOLD analysis project Ga0207126, IMG submission 153586) | Enriched cells from forest soil in Barre Woods Harvard Forest LTER site, Petersham, Massachusetts, United States -... | ecosystem: Environmental > Terrestrial > Soil > Temperate forest >...
CCTAATCTAATGACAACTTATCAAAAAGCTATCATTCAACCAAGGATAGCATCATACTTCAAATCAAGCAGAGAATCAGGTATACTGCTTAATCTAACGCCATGTGCGACTTTTCCTAACGGAAAAGTGCACATGGCGTTATTATACTTGCGCTCTAGTAGAGAATCAGGTACAACGAGAGCTATGGAAATTTTTCGAGGAAAAACCGTCCTTATTACAGGCGGGACAGGGACATTTGGCAAGGCGTTTGCAAAAAACTTGCTTGAAGAGGATCTCGTCGCAAAAGTCATTATCTTTTCGCGCGATGAATGGAAGCAGTGGGAGATGCAAAAGAGTCATCCACTCTTTCAGCATCCCAAAATTCGCTATTTTCTTGGGGACGTGCGCGACGAAACACGGCTCAAACGAGCGCTGAGCGATGTGCACTACATTGTGCATGCGGCAGCCCTCAAACAAGTGCCTGCAGCAGAATATAATCCGACGGAATTTATTAAGACAAACATTCAAGGAGCCATGAATGTTATCAACGCAGCAATCGATGCAGGGTGTGAAAAGGTGGTCGCTCTTTCGACCGATAAAGCAGTCAATCCCATAAACCTCTATGGAGCTACCAAACTCTGTTCTGAAAAGCTTTTTTTGGCCGCAAAAGCATACGTGGGTAAGAAAGGACAGCCTTCCTTTTGTTGTGTGCGTTATGGGAATGTTTTGGGAAGCCGAGGAAGCCTGCTGCCTCATTGGGAGGCATGTATTCATGGAGGCGCCAAGGAGCTGCCTATCACAGACATTCGCATGACACGCTTCTGGATTACCATTAGCGAGGCTGTTGACTTTGTTAAGATGGCCTTTGCACGCACGCAAGGCTCAGAAATTTTTGTTCCCAAATCGCCTTCAGTGAAAATTGTTGACCTTGCAACCGCTTTTAAGCCACATATGCCCCATGTAATCACAGGCATACGCCCTGGTGAAAAATTACACGAATTACTCATCTCCCCCGATGATGCCCCACACACTGTAGAGCTTCCAGATGCCTATGTCATCATTCATGCAACTGAAGAACAAACATACCCATACAAAAAATTGCCGGCGATGCACAAAGTGAGTGAAAACTTTATGCTTGCATCAAATAGCAATTCCCTGTTTACTGCGGAAATAGATGCGATTAAGCACTTGTTAACAAAATATCATGCGTAATCTTCATATTGGCGTATTAGGAATAAACCATAAACAGGCAGACTTGAAACTGCGCGAAGTGGTAGCTACAGCTTACCAAAGGTACTTCTCTCTCGGCAACCCTTTCCAAAATAGCACCTCTTTCGTCCTTCTCTCTACATGTAACCGCTCAGAGCTCTATTTTAGCTCCTTCAATCTTGCACACACGCACAGCCATATTTTTGAACTGTTGCGAAAAGAAATACCCCATGACTTTGAACAAAAGTGCTATAGTTTTTTTGGCAGGGACTGCTTTCATCATCTTGCCAAAGTGACAGCAGGCCTCGATAGCGCCATCCTAGCCGAAACAGAAATACAGGGCCAAGTAAAAACCGCCTACGAACATGCAAGAAGGCTCCAGCCGCTTGCATCAGAGCTTCATTTCCTCTTTCAGAAATGCCTCAAAATTGGCAAAGATATCCGCACAACACTCCTATTACCAACGCAGCTTCCCGATATCGAACATGCGATTCTTCAGATAGCGAATAATTTTTTTAAAAATAAAGGAATACCGCGTCTACTCCTTGTGGGGGCATCTCACATCAATGCAAAGATTGCTGCGCTTATTGCCAAAAAAAATGTAGCAGCTATTACGGTTGCCAACAGAAGTCTGCTACCTGGAATCGAGCTTGCACAGGCACTAAAAGGCGAAACACTTGCTTGGAAAGAAATCTCCACATGCTGGCACACTTTTGACTGGATTATGACGGCTACCAAATGCCCCTACCATATTATCTCAGGCACTCCTCAACAAGAAAAGCTTCTTATTGACCTTGCAGTGCCTCGGAATATGTGTCCTCGCATTGCTGGAGCTGGAAGTATGCTGTATAACATTGATGCACTCCATACTCTGCTCGATGAGCGCAAATATGCCGTTGGTAGATGTTTAGAGCACGCTGAGGCGGTTATTGCAAAGGCAGTCATGCACTACTATCCTGAGCTTGCTTTGCAAGCTCAGGATAGTATATGATGTGTATATGCACATATTGATTATTAGTTCATCTCTTAATAAAGAATCGCGAAGCCGTCTGCTTGCGGAAGCGGCAGCCGAACAGTTCAAGGCTTTACAGCTCTCTTGCGAGCTCCTGGATATTGGGGAATATGAAATCCCTCTTTGTGATGGAGATCGCTGCTTTCAACATCCTCTCGTGTCTGTCATCAATGATAAACTCGAGCGCGCCTCTGCCATCATCCTCGCAATGCCTATCTATAACTTTGCCCTCTCTGCTGCGGCAAAAAACTTTGTGGAGCTCACGGGCGAGAGATGGCGAGGCAAAGTTGTCGGCCTGATGGCCGCTGCTGGTGGCAATAGAAGCTATATGGGTATTATGACCATGGCAAGTAGTCTCATGCTCGACTACCACTGCCTGGTGGTGCCAGAATTTGTCTTTGCCGCCACATCTGATTTTACTGAAGAAGAGCGCTTATCAAAGACGCTACCACCCGATATCCTAGAGCGCATCATGAAGCTTGGGGCTACCGTTGCTTCTTTGGCAAAATGCTGGAACACCGTACGCGAAGAGCTGGATATGGTGTAAGTTATAAAGTGGGCGGTTAAAAGTTGTGGGGGGCTTTTTTTACAGGGAGAGCTGCAGGAGAAGAGCTTACAGAGAGAGCTTGTCAGAGGCGTGTGGGGTGCTGGATGTGTTGGTAATTATGGCCTGGACAAAGAGATTAGAGAGAAAGCTCAATGGTGTCAACTTAAAGAAACTTGTAATCAATCAGGACCCCGACACGGCAGTGTCGGAAGCTCATTAGCCCCGCGTGCAGTGCATACTTTACCACACATCTTTTAGTCGTTGTGATCAATATAGACCCCCACCGCGGCAGCGGTGGAATTCATTAGCTCCGCGTGGAGCACGGCCGTAGCGCGCTCGCGCTACGGTCGGCGAAACGTGGGGTTACAGGTGCATGAAATACAATAGAGCTGCGGTAGCAGCGACACAGAATGTATCTGCAGCAACAATATGTGCATTGATTAGGTCAAATATTAGGAATCCCCGACAAAGATGTAATCAACTTCTTTAAGTGAAGCAAGCATGCTGGTAAGGTCATCATCGGGCATGGCACCTGGCAGATGGATGACAAGTTCTGTATCTGGATCTTGCCCTGCATCCTGCCTTGCTCCACGCACTGTTCTGATAAGCTCTGTGCTTATCTCTGTACCCTTAGGTATGGTAAGCTTTGTCACCTTATGCCCGTTGGTTGCATGTGCGAGCGCTGCTCTATGCTCGTCTGTGAAAATCTTGTTCCTCGTATGCTCATCGATGTAGCGCTTTGCAACCTCTCTCATGGTGACCACAGCACACCCAAGCCTCTCTACCGCTATTTGTGCTGCTAGACTTGCAAGAAAGGTCGACTCTGAAATAGTAAACCCATTGGCACACCCGCACGCAACCATCGCAAGCACCGTGTCGCCAGCCCCTGTGACATCTCGAACCTGCCGGACCTGCACAGGAAATTCCTCATGCGTGCCATCCGCAAAAAAGATAGAAATTCCATCTTGCGATCGAGTGATCATCAGCATATCTACTGGCACTGCCTTAAAAATGGCCTGAGCCACATCTGGAAGAGGTCTTCCATGCATGTTTACTGCTGTATAGGCCTCTTGCAGATTGGGTTTTAAAATGGTCGCATGCGCATACTTGCCAAAAAAAGCACCTTTGGGGTCTGCAATTACAGGAACATGGGCTTTGCGTGCTTCTTGAATGAGCTTTTGGATAATGGCATCCGTTAAAAATCCTTTTGCATAGTCAGAAATAGCAATCACATCAGAGCCAGCAACAAGGCCAGGAATGGATGCAAGAATATGCTTCTCCAGCGTGCTGTCAATCGGTTCTATTTTTTCAAAGTCGACACGGACAATCTGCTGCCCACCTGCTATCACACGCGTTTTTTGGGGGGTCATCAGACCCTTTTGAGAAAAAAGCGACTCGCAGAGCACACCCTCATTGCGTAATGAGTGCTTGAGCGCCTGCCCTGCACTATCATCTCCAACACGGCCAAGAGCTGTAACCTCCATGCCTAAGGCAGTAAGATTTAACACAACGTTTCCAGCACCTCCTGCGCGGTCTTCTTCCTTCTCTACAAGTACTACAGGAACGGGTGCTTCAGGCGATATTCTCTTTGAGGCTCCAAAAGTGTAGCGATCCATCATAAAGTCGCCGGCAACTAAAATACGCCTCTTATGAAACTGATTAAAAAGATGGGCGTTTTTTACCATCTGGCTTCCTGAAGAAGATAGTGTTGCACATAATCGCATACAGCATCAGCAACTGGAGTCGTTATAGCGCTGGCCCCCAGTGCCTTGCTGGTTTTAGCTCTATCTGCCTGTGTAAAATTTTGGTATTTGCCCACAAGATCTTCGGGAAGTGGAATGTACTCAATATGCACGGGTTTTTTGAGCGCATGAAATACCGCCGTAGCAAGCTCATTCCAGCTTGTTGCCTGCCCTGTCCCAACATTGAAAATACCGCCTACATCTGACTCAAGAAAGGCAACCGTCATGCGGGCTGCATCTTTGACATACAGAAAGTCGCGCTTTTGCTCACCATCGGCAAAGTGATCCGGATCCGCTGATGCAAAGAGAGAGATTTTCCCCTTTTGCAATACATCTTTCGTCATACGCACAAGCGCTGAGGCCATTCTCCCCTTATGGTATTCATTAGGGCCAAAAATATTAAAGTATTTGAGCCCTACAAGTTGATGTAAACACCCCTCACGCTGTGCCCAGAGATCGACAAGATGTTTTGAATAGCCATACATGTTTAAAGGCTTAAGATCCTCTAAGCCAGCATGTGCATCAGAAAAGCCTTGGCTTCCGTCACCATAGGTGGCAGCTGAAGAGGCATACACAAAACGATGACCATGATGTAGTGCATATTCTGCAAGCTTGCGCGTGTAGCGATAGTTATTTTCGAGGAGATAATTAGCATCTGTTTCCAGAGTATTTGAACACGCGCCAAGATGAATAAATGCCTCAATACTGTCTTGTCGCCCCTCTAGCCAGGAAAAAAGCGTGCTTTTATGAATAACATCATAAAAGCGCTTGCCTACAAGATTTTTCCACTTGCCTTGTATCCCATCTTGTATCCCATCTTGCGATCCAAGATTATCGACAATGACAATGTTATCATAGCCTTTATCATTGAGCTCGCGGACCACGGCAGAGCCTATAAAGCCACTACCACCGGTAACGACAATGACAGTATCATCATACAGTTTCATGGGCCGCAGGATGCTCCTCAGCAACCACCTTCACAATAACTTGTGAGGCAACACCCTCTTTTAACTTCAGCGGTACTTCATATACCCCTGTTGCTTTAATAGGATGCTTTAAGACTATAATTTTCTTCTCAATTTCAACTGCTATCAATGCTCCCAGCGCTGTAGCAATCTCAAGCTGCGTAACGCTGCCATACATGTGCCCTTCGCTATCCACCTTCACAGTAAATGTCAGGGTCTGTCCTGCAATCTTTGCAGCCACAGCCTCTGCATCTTTGAGATCTTGCGCCGCTTGCCGCTTGCGCTCTTCTTGTAGCTTTGCTTGACGTCTCAGTGCTGCCTCCGTTGCAACCATTCCATACCCTTGTGGGATAAGAAAATTATAGGCATATCCATCTTTGACCTGCACTACGTCTCCTTTGCGACCAACTACTTCAACATCTTCTAGTAGCAATAACTTCGTTGCCATAAATCCTACTCCTCCCCTTTACACTCTTGCCACAAATGGCAACAGCGCCATATAGCGCGCACGCTTAATAGCCAATGCAAGTCGCCTTTGAAAATAGGCCGACACTCCTGTAATACGACGCGGCAAAATCTTGCCCCGATCTGTAATAAACTGCTTAAGCGCATTCAAGTCTTTATAATCCACATCCTCGAAATTGCCCGCGACAAAAGGGCAATTTTTTCGCCTTCTCAATCTTGGATCCATAGGGTCAGTTACCACCCTCTTTCTTGGTCTATTTACTCTTGCTTTACTTACTTTTGCCATATTATGCCTCAGGTAATTCTTTAAATTTTAAATCTTCAAGTACATGATCGGTCTGCATGGTCATAAACCGTACAATCCCTTCATTTAACTTATAGCCACGCCATAGCTCAGCAATATAGGCTGGCTCCAGCGTAAAATACATCAAAAAGTAGTATCCTTCTTTGTGACGTCCTATAGGATATTGAAGTGTTTTTTTCTTCATATCGTGGGTTTTTTTGATAACACCACCTGTTTTTGTAATATCTGCTTTTAATTTCTCTATAAGCTTTGCACGAGCTTCATCATTGAGTTGGTTACTAATGATGTACATTCCCTCGTACAATCTTGCTTCCTGTTGTTTCATTTTTTTCCTCTAAAGTATATTTTCTATACACTGTATTGCCTTCTCAATACATTGTGGGAGCTCTACGAGCTCTTGTGCACTAAACTGGCTGAGCACATATTGATGGGCTGGTATGCTCTCATCTCGCCCTATGCCAATGCGCAGACGCTCGTATTCTGATGTCCCAAGCGCGCTTTGTATGCTCTTGAGCCCATTATGTCCCCCAGAGCTACCTCTACTGCGTCGCCTCAGCGTACCAAAAGGCAAATCCATATCATCCACAACCACAAGCAGCTCCGAAATGGGCCGTTTGTAATAGGATAAAAAACGATGCACGCTTCTGCCACTTTCGTTCATAAACGTTTGCGGTAAAAGAAGCACCATGCCGCTCGCTTTGGCAATCTCACACTCAAGGTGAGGTCGGTATTCAAAATGGGCCTGATATTTTCTAGCAAGTGCTTGCACTACCAAAAAACCCATATTGTGGCGAGTATATGCATACTCTTTACCAGGATTACCTAAACCCACAACAATGAGCATTATTTCACATTCCCCCACGCTGCCGCCAGGCCTTAGCTGTAAAGTCGCATATGGCGTTTATTTAACAACACTCACTACAACATCATTGCCTTTTACCCGAGGCGTAATACCTTTTGGCATGGCAATATCATTTACTACTCGGCTCTTGAACATTTCCAAATCTTTCACATCAATGGTAAAATGGGATGGAATGTCTTGTGGCAAGCACCTGACAGGTACATGACGTCTGAGCTGACGCAAAAACCCACCAGCTTTCACACCCACGCATTCTGCGGCTCCTGTAAACTGCACAGGCACCTTCAGTTCTACGTACCTCTCTGGAACCAGTTCCAAAAAGTCAATATGGCAGACTTCATAGGTCGTTGGGAAATATTGTATTTCCTTCACAATAGCTTTGCATGTCTTGCCTGACGAGTCTTTTAAAACAAAACGCGTACTTGGCAAAAATCCTTGCTCCATCTTTTGGAGCAGCATCTTAATTGCCACGGTATCGACATAGCCATGTCGATTGGCGATGCCTTTGGAATACACCACACAAGGGATTTTTCCTTCGCGGCGGAGCGTCTTCACCGCCCCTTTATTGAGAATCTCACGCTGCGAGAATTCTAATTCTATTTCTTTCATATTACCCCTACCCCACTACCCCACGTTCCTTTGCTCGCACGCAATGCGTGCTCTCTTACAAGTCACGCGGGGCTAACACCAGACGCCGCTACCGCGGCGCATAACGTACCGACAGTTTATAAAATAATTTGTTTATGCCTACAGCATTGGCGCAGTTATTCTTTTTTATTCTCCTATCTAGGCTTGCAAAGCAAGCCTAGATAGGAGAATAACTATCTCATATGACGAAGGAGAGCAGCAGCAAATACTGCAGAGACTGAAACGACGCAAATTTTTTCACAAGCATGAGCCCGCTCATCTTGAGCTATTGTATTGGTAACAAATAGCTCAGCAAGCTCACTTGCTTGTATGCGTTTAAGAGCATCCTCAACGAAAAGACCGTGAGTTACACAAGCAAACACTTTTTTTGCGCCCTTCTCTCGGCATAATTTGGCTGCTGACTCTAATGTGCTTGCTGTAGTGCACATATCATCAGCGAGAAGAACGTATTTATTTTTTACATCTCCAACAAGGGAGTGTACTTCTACATGTCTGGCATCATATCGCTTTTTTTGAATCAGCGCAAAATCCGACTGTAGCTCTTCAGCATAATGCCCCACAAGCTTGGCAGAGCCAAGATCAGGGCCCACAACCACAAGTTTTTGTATGATATCTTCGTGCTGATCCCGAAATGCTCGCACTAAACTTGATGCTGCACTGAGATGGTGCACTGGAAAATCATAAAAACTAGGTATGTGTTCTGCATGCAAATCCATTGTCACAAGTTGAGAGATGCCCGCTTCATGCAGGAAGTGGGCAAAGAGTCGTGCTGCAAGCGAAGCCCCATCTTCTTCAGGCAAATTTTGCCTGCTATACGCAAGATAGGGACACGCGAAAATAATAGACTGAGCACCCGAGCGCCTGGCAGCATCTGCAATGAGCATGGTTTCTATGAGGAAGTCATTCGGACGTCTTGCAAGCGTCTGTAGGATAACTACTTGTTTGCCTCGTATATCGCCTCGTAGATGTACTCGGCACTCTCCATCTGGAAAATATAAAATCTTCACCGGATGCAAAGGCTTGCCTAAATGAGCACTGATCTCCTTTGCGAATACCGTGTGCGATGTTCCAGCAACCAATATGGAATTATCCAAAGTACTCCTTATTTATGCACTCGTGATTTATGCACTCGTGGTCATACATTTGGGGTGGAAGGATTCGAACCTCCGCATGGCGGTACCAAAAACCGCTGCCTTACCGCTTGGCGACACCCCAATAAACTCGTGCCGTCATGAGCGACTTTTCCTAGCGGAAAATTCGCCCATGAAATAAACAACAACTTCAGTGTAGCTGCTCTGCCCATTTCTTCGCAACAGAAAAATGAATGGCATGTGCAATTTTCCTATCGGAAAATCGCACATGCCATAAGAGGCCACATCAGTGGTTGTTATGTAAAAATTTTAATATACTTTCTTTCGTTTCCTTAGGGATCGTTAAGGAATAAATCGTACTTTTCAGAGGGTGTTAGAGTGAATTAAATTCTGCGCCGATCTTGCGCAGGAGATATTACAAGGCAATATCTTCAAGCAAGGAGGCGCAGAGGGTAATTTGCTATAATCCCCTCTCAAATGTACGAGTTATTTCTTAACGATCCCTTACCCCATGTCGCTGCAATTTAAGTATGTTAGGCATTGACAATTATCTTATTTATTGTCATAATTTACATCGACACAGTTTTTCAGTAATAAAAATTGACATTAAACAATAACCATTAATTTTATTTATAAATATATGATTCCATCAACATCATCTGCTTTTAATTATCAAAGCAGTTCTAATGCATCATCAAGTATGAGTGCATCAAATCCAGTAGGGCCTCAACTCTCGGTGAGTCCTTTTCCTATTATGTATCAACCACAACAACCAATGCATATACCAAATCAATATACCGCACAACCTCAGCCTCTACCCGTGTCGTCACCCATTCCTCTCTTCTCATTACAACCACATATTCAATGTTTGAATAACCGACCTACCCTGGTCATCCCATATCCATTTTATGTGCCAGTTGTCTCTGTACAACCGCAGCCTACGAACCAGATTGCATCTATTACGCCTACGCCTACGCCTACGCCTTTAGAGATAGAAAGTAATGAAAAAAACAATAAGATAGAGATGAGTCATACCAGACTTGGCACTGCTGCACCAAGCCCTGAGTTAAGACCAGATACAGCAGATCTCGAACTGGATTCCTTCGCACTGCCTCAAGCTGCGACAAAACAATCGATAAGCCGTAATGAGAATGGAGCAACTGTTGTCAGTATCTCTCCTCGACCCATGAGTATCTCTCAGTGACCCGTGTAAGGCGTTCGCGATATGGAAATGGCCCAGGGTACATTGCGCATACTCTATTTTCGTCATGTGCACTTTTTCGTCAGAAAAAGTCGCACATGACGTTACTCCTCTACTGCCCCGGAGTTAACGAAAGCAGCCGTAGAAGTAGATTTGCACCGTCCACCCATCCCAATTAAACCCCGCTTTGTCGTCTTGCAAAACTCGATAAAGTGCACAATCTCAGGGATTGGCTCGAGGGTTTCTAGACGTGCAAGACTCTCTTGTAGCGGCAGTTCAGACCAAAAAACAAGCCGAAAAGCTTGTGTGAGAAGCTTTCTCTTTTCTAAAGAAAAACCATGACGCTTAAGGCCCACAAGGTTTAATCCACCTAATCTATAGGGAACGCCTGCACCAACCGTGTAGGGCGCTACATCATAAGTAATGCGGCTCATGCCGCCAATCATCGCATGCGCACCGATGCGGCAATACTGATGCACCGCAACAAGACCACCGATAACGGCTTTATCCTCAACAGTCACATGGCCTGCAAGCGCTGCCTGGTTCACCATAATCACGCCCTTTCCCAGCAGGCAGTTATGCGCCACATGGCAATAGGCCATGATGAGACAATCATCTCCTATTCGAACTTCTGTGCCTTCGCCACATGAAGCATTAATGGTTGCGCATTCCCGTATCTGGCATCGCTTTCCAATATGGACGTATGTCTTCTCGCCTCGAAACTTGAGGTCTTGTGTTTGCGTGCCCACAACAGCTCCAGGCCATACAGTACTTGCCTCGCCAATAGTCGTGTGGCCGTCGATATAGGCATGGCCTTTGATGGTAACATGATCTTCTAAGATACAGTCTTTATGAATAATGGCGTATGGCCCAATAGTTACATGCGCCCCAATCTTGGCGCCTTCTTCAATGATTGCTGTGGAATGAATACTAGTATTATTTCTATCTGTCATTGCTCTCCACCTAAATTTGCCGCTTGTCTACGAGAGCAAGCATAATTTCGGCCTCTGCCACCACTTTGTCTTTCACAAGAGCCGTTGCCTGCACCTTGCTTCCCTTACTGCTAAAATGCACACCTTGGCACTCGAGCAAAAGAACATCTCCTGGATACACAGGATGACGAAACTTCGCATTATTCACGCTCAGCAGCACCGCAATTTTTTCACGACCGCTTCGCAAATGCAGCAAAATCCCCCCTACCTGAGCCAAGGCCTCTAATATAAGAACTCCAGGCATAATCGGCGCTTCAGGAAAGTGCCCCTGGAAAAAAATTTCGTTTATAGTGAGGTTCTTTTGCCCAATTATATGCGCTTGTTCCGCATTTAATGCAACGATCTTATCAACTAAAAGAAAAGGATAGCGATGAGGCAAGATTTTTAAAATATCTTTTATACTAAATTCCTGTTCTACATTTACTATTTGTTCAGACATAGCTGTAACTCCTTTGCAAAAGCCACGTTCGAGGTATGCCCCGAGCGTATCGCGATAATATGAGCTAAAAAGTGTTTACCTACCAAAGAAAGGTCCCCGATCATATCGAGAATTTTATGTCGTACCATTTCATTGGGAAAAAAAAGTCCATTCTTGCAAATAATAGCATCTTCTTTAATAACAACGGCATTATCAAGGCTACCGCCTTTAATAAGGCCTCGATCCATAAGATAAGCAAGCTCTTCATACAGTGCAAAGGTACGGCAAGGGGCAATTTCGCTTTTAAAATGAGCTGGCGTTACCTCTACGGAATAAAACTGGGTTCCGAGCGCTGGCACATGAGGATACGAAAGCGTATAGCTAATGCGGTACTCTTTTGATGGGAGCGCAACAAGATGTATCTCGCCCTGCGACCAGTATACCGGCGCTTCAAGCTCAAAAATAGGAATATCTTTTTTTTGCTGCTTGATGCCTGCTTGCTCAATAAGCTCGACAAAGACATCTGAGCTGCCATTTCCTGCAGGTGGTTCAATACCCGAAAGCTCTATCCCAAGATTATCAATAGAATATGCCCGACAAGCGGCCAAGACATGCTCCACCGTGTACACACGCGCGTCTGCCACACAAAGATTCGTACTTCTCGAAGTATCAAAAACATGCGCGGCATTCGCGGCAATACGGGGCCTGCCTGGCATATCGGTACGCTCAAAAAAAATCCCCGTGTCTTCCTTTTGCGGACAGAGCGTCATCGATACTTCCTGCCCTGTGTGAATACCTACACCAGAAAAGTTTGCTTTATTAGCAATTGTTTGTTGCTTTCTCTTCATGTAACGACTTCAATTGTTCTTTCGTTTTAGCGTAGTGATGCCAGCGCCGAAATGGTTTGCCTACATACTTATAAGGGCGAACACGTTCTTTATGCATACAGCTCTCTTGACAGCAGCCTTTAAATCTATCGAGGCATTCAGGACAGCAAAGAAATAATTCATTACAGTCCATATTAGCACAATTATAATAGGCCTCAATACTCTTGTTACAATGGTGACAAGTGCCTATTACCTCTGCCTCAGTATTAGGTGTTAAGCTGCACGCAAGTCGATCATCAAACACGAAGAGCTTGCCCTGCCAATGTTTGGTCTTCTCAAGCTGCCCGTAACGAATAATGCCCCCCTCAAGCTGGAAAACGTTGTTGATCCCCTCTTGTTTTAAAAGGGCTGAAAAGAGCTCGCAGCGTATGCCTCCGGTGCAATACATGAGCACTTTTGTATCTTTGCCTTGAACTCGGCTTTTGAGTGCAGCAACAGAATGGGTAAATTCCTTAAATGTCGTACATGGAAAGAGTTCTGCTCCAACGAAGCGTCCGAGCTTCCATTCATAATCATTTCTCGTATCAAGCACAATTTTTTCAGAGTCATCTGCGAGGGTTTGCGCCCATTCATGAGCTGTAAGATAGGTCCCACGATCATCTATGGATACCTCTTTACCAAGAGCGACGAGTTCTTTTTTACACTTTATGGTAAGACGTGGGAACACATGTTCTGGATGCTCTTGTATTTTAAAGGTAACTCCTTGAAAGGGAGATCTAGATGCAAGCCATTCCATATAGGCCTTGCCATCACCTGCCGCGATACTCATTTGCCCATTTATCCCTTGTTTAGAGATATAAATCCGCGCCTTAGCATCACAGCGACTTAAAAATTCTTTATGGAGACGTACTTCTTCCTCTGGATCAGTAAGATGGACCAGGTGGTAATAGGCCAAAATGAGTTTTTGCATTTCTTCTTCACTCCCTCGCAAGCTCGAGAGCGAAGAAAATGTAATAACTCATACATTAGCTCTCTCGCGTGTGCTACCTATCTATCTTACCTGTAAGAGAACTATTTTTTCAAGCATGTTATGACAGGGAAACACATCTCCAATCCCTGCTTCCATGGATAGAGCGTGACATGTTCAAACTTTTTTAAGAAACGATCTTGGCTTAAAACAATAGCTTCAGCGTCTGGAATATCTCGCGTGAGCTTGATAAAGCTCTTTACATCCTGTTCATTCACGCAATCAGAGCTTTTAATCTCAATACATAGGAGCGACTTCCCAGGCCGCTCAACAACCAGATCAATTTCTACATCACCGGCAGTCCTCATAAAAGAAAAACGATATTCGGGCTGGAGGTAGCTCCCTAATCGTAAAAACTCCAGTATAATAAAATGCTCGAATGCCTCGCCATAGGCGGGCGTTTTTGGCAGAAGTGGTACAGATAATCTTCTCGATAAGCTACGTACAACACCTGTATCAAAAAAGTAAAATTTTGGCTTTTCTGCAAATCGCTTTCGAAATGAGTTATGGAATGGTTCGAGAAAAAAGCCAATCATGGTATCTTCTAGGATAAGAAAATATTCCTTAATAGTTTTATCATCCACACCCACATCTCGGGCAATATTAGCATAGTTAATAATTTTCCCATTACATTGGGCTGCCACTTCCAAAAAGCGACGAAAGGGTGCTAGCTTGCGTATAAAATGTTCATCCCATATCCCTTCTTTTAAATAGGTATCAGCATAGGAGCGCAAAAATTGTGATTTCTCTGTGTCTTCGTTAAGTGTGAAAATACGAGGCAGTGACCCCCAATGCAGTGCTGTATCGAGCTCAAATGCTTCTCCTAGTTCAAAACAGGAAAGCGTATAGAGATGATAGACAAAGGCGCGCCGCTCTCCAAAACTTGCTCAAACTTAGTCAAAATTGACTAATGATCAACTTTTGGCCG
>Ga0207126_1119_pt2 | contig 13851 bp, 6 predicted proteins | sample Alteio_BWMinHeat_20_FD_153586 | JGI IMG/M metagenome (GOLD analysis project Ga0207126, IMG submission 153586) | Enriched cells from forest soil in Barre Woods Harvard Forest LTER site, Petersham, Massachusetts, United States -... | ecosystem: Environmental > Terrestrial > Soil > Temperate forest >...
AGCAGGTTGTCGGTTTCATAAGCCATCAAAAATTCGGGAGTGTTGGTATTTCCGAGGAGGATGGCGCCTGCGGTCTTCAATCGCGAAACAAGCGGTGCGTCCTGTTTCGAAACATAATCTTTGCGGAGAAGGGAGCCAGCGGGGCAGGACCAACCGGCAACATCAATGCAGCTCTTGATGGTAAGCGGCACGCCGTGGAGGAGCCCGAGTTGCGCGCCGCGCATTACAGACATCTCCGCCACGCGCGCCTGCTGACGGGCCCCCTCGGCGTCCAAGTGGACAAACGCATTCAGCTTGGGCTGCAGCGTCTCGATGCGTTTAAGATAGAGTTCAATGATTTCGACGGGAGAGGCGTTCTTGGATCGAATCTCCTGCGCGATTTCCGTCAAGGCGCCGTAAGGGAAGAAGCTCATGGCTGCGCGAGAGTAAGCGCAGATGAAGTGCAGGTCAAGCGCTCGGTAAAACGCCCAGCTCGGCGGGCTTAATAACGGTTGACGATGGGAATGCCAGCCGGGAGAATTCCAATTGCGCCCGGATGGGTCGCACATAAGATTCGGGAATCGCGCGCGGACAGGAAGACATATTTTCATGCGTTCAACTCATCGGCGTGCAGTAGAAGTGATTTTCGCTTGTTCACTTTTGATTTGCTGCGCGGCGATGTTGGTGCGCTCCGGCGCGTCGCCCGCGCAGGAGAAGACTACGCCTGCGAAGAAATCCGAATCATCGGGCGGCGGGATTGCCGACGCCTATCGTTTGAATACCCTGGGTGTCGCCTACATGAACCAGCAGCGCCCGGCAGACGCGCAAAAATACTTTGAGCAGGCACTCGAGGCCGATCCCAAATTTGCCGTGGCCCGGTTGAACCTTGGTGTTGCTTTCCTCGCTCAGCAGAAGTTGGAGCCCGCGCGGGCGGCTCTCGAAGCAGCAACGCAGCAGCTTCCTAAGGATCCTTACGCCTGGTACAACCTCGGACTCGTGTATAAGGATCTTGGAGAGGCCGAGAAGGGAATCGCCGCTTTTCTACACGTCATAGAGATTGCTCCCAACGAAGCTGACGCTTATTACTTTGCCGGCTATCTGTACTCGCAGTTGCAGAAATATGACGAAGCCATCACGACGTTTCAGAAAGGGCTGGCGCTAAACCCTTTTCATGCGTCGTCGGAATTCGGCCTGGCGCGCGCGCTTCAACGCAAGGGCGATACAGCTGCGGCGCGGGAGCATCTGTCGCGCTTCCAGAAAATCACCACGGAACATCTCGGAACGCCGTTCGGCGCAGGCTACGGCGATCAAGGCCGTTACTCGTTCGCGGAGTCGCCGCTGAGCTCAGTCGTCGATGTGCCGACGGCGATTTCGGTGCGATTCTCGCTGGAGACGAACGCATTTGTTTCGAAGGGCGCTGGGGGAGGCCGTGTCGAAAGCGGACCGAGTACCGGAGCTTGTTTCTTCGATTACGATGGCGACGGAAGGCCGGATCTTTTTCTGGTGAGTGGCGCGGCGGATGCCTCCAGCCGGTTGCTGCGCAATCTTGGCGATGGAAGATTCGAAGATGTGACGCGGGCAGTGGGAATCCAATTAACCGGCAGCGGCTTTGGATGCGCGGCGGGCGATTTCGACAATGACGGCCACACAGACCTAGCTGTTTGTTTGAGCGAGGGTGTCCGACTGCTGCGTAACAAAGGAGACGGCAAGTTTGAGGACGTGACCGAAAAAGTTGGAATCCGGCGGGAAAAAGGCTGCGTGGGCTTGACGTTCGTGGACTACGACCACGATGGGGACCTGGATTTGTACGTCACGATGGCGGCCGATTTGAATGAGATTGGAAGCGGCAGGCTTGTTCAGGGTGGTGCGCCTCCTCATAACATTCTGTGGCGGAACAATGGCAACAGCACGTTTACAGATGTTTCGGCAGAGACGGCGCTCGGCGTGGACGGCACGGGCGCTGGAGTTGTCACCACTGATTTCAATAATGACCGCGCCGTGGACTTCGTCATCGCGGGCGGGCAGACCGGAGCTTCCATCTATCTCAATCCGCGCGAAGGAAAGTTCACGCCGCTTGGCGGTATCGATTTTGCGAAGGAGAAGCTGCCGCCGGCGGTGGGAGTGGTGGCGTTTGATTTCGATAAAGATGGCTGGATGGATCTGGCGTTCACGCACGCGGGCGCGCCGGGAATTAGTTTGTGGCGGAATGTGGAAGGGAAGCGACTGGAGCGCGTTCCACTCCCTGACTTTGGCTGGCAGAGGGGCTGGGGAATTGCCGCGCTTGATTACGACAACGACGGCTGGCTGGATTTGGTCGCCGCGGGCGAGTCGAGCAACGGAGGGGAACTGCGGCTGCTGCGAAATCTGGGGAGCAAGGGTTGGGCTGACATCACAAAGGATGTGCATCTCGATGCGGTCAAGTTGAGTCAACCGCGCGCGATTGCGGTGGCGGATATTACCGGAAAGGGCCAAGCGGATTTGGTGGTGACACAGCTCGGCGGCGCGCCAGTCGTTCTACGCAATGAAGGGGCCAATCAACATAGTTGGATGAGCATTGACCTGAAGGCGCTCAATGACAACAAGAGCGGAATCGGGACAAAGGTCGAACTCTATGCAGGCATGCTGTATCAAAAGTGGGAGGTAGCAGGTGCTTCGGGCTATCTGGGGCAAAGCGCGGCGCCGATTCTTGCCGGGCTCGGCTCGGAGCGCAACGCGGAAGTCGTTCGGCTACTGTGGCCGACGGGTGTGCCGCAGGATGAAATCAACCTGGCCGCCAAGAAGGTACACAGCATCGCCGAACTCGACCGGCGCGGAAGCTCATGCCCCATCTTATTTTCGTGGAATGGCCGCGAGTACGAATTCATCGCCGACATGATTGGACCCGGTGTGGTCGGCCACTGGGTCGCGCCTGGGGAAAGGGACGTTCCCGATCCCGACGAATACCTGAAGGTGGCTGCGCACAGTGTGAAGCCCCGGAACGGCCTGCTCAGTTTCCGTTTCATGGAGCCGATGGAAGAAACGGTGTATCTCGATCAGGTTCGGCTGCTGGCCATCGATCATCCGGCGGCGTACGAAGTTTTTCCGAATGAGAGATTTGCTAGCGCGCCACCTTTCCCGGAGTTCCGCGTGATCGCCACTCGTGACGCACATGTGCCAATCGGCGCTTGGGACGACAAGGGAAAAGACGTGCTGCCGCTGATCTCCAAGCGCGACCGCAAGTACGTCCAGGATTTCGAGGAGCTGCCGTTCGCGGGATTCGCCAAGGTGCACTGGATTGAACTCGATCTTGGCAAATGGGATGCGCAAAAACCGTTGCGATTCATCATCGATGGCTACACGGATTACTTCACGGCGACTTCGATGTACGCGGCGGACCAAGCGGGAATCAAGGTGATTCCGCCATACGTGGAAGCACTCGATGCGCAAGGCAAATGGGTGCGGGTCGTGGAAGATATGGGTTTTCCAGCGGGACTTGAACGGACCATGGTTGCGGACTTGACCGGCAAGCTTCCTGCGGGTACGCGGCACATTCGCATCGTCAATAATCTGAAAATCTATTGGGACGCGATTCGAATCGATCAGACACCCGACGCGCCCGACGTTCGTGTGGTCCAAGTGCCTCTAGCCAAGGCGGCGCTCGATTTCGTCGGCTATCCGCGTGAGATACGGTTGAAGCCGGCAAGCGACACGATCTATTCGTATTCGCACCGAAGCACGACCGGTCCCTATGCTCGCGCGGCGGGAAATTACACGCGCTACGGCGACGTGTTCGATTTGCTGAAGGCTTCGGACGATCGCTTTGTCGTTTTTGGATCAGGCGAAGGACTGAAGCTTGATTTTGATTCGCGGCACCTTCCTGCGCTGCCGGCAGGATGGATTCGCGATTATTTCTTTTACGCCGACGGCTTTGAAAAGGATCTCGATTTCTACGCGGCGCACGCGTTTACCGTCGAACCGCTACCGCGGCATTCGCTCCTGCCTTATCCGTATCCCGAGGGAAGCGACTATCCCTCCGATATCGAACACCTCGGCTACCAACTGGAATACAACACGCGGGCGCGTTCGGAGCGCATGCCTCCAAGCTTGCGGTATCAGTATTCTTCGCCTCACTGACACAGAGAAGCTCGTTTCAGACCTTTCCCCCTTCGGGTTTGCAGAAGAGGCCGGAATAAGTCCGTTTTCTCGTGAATGCTCAAAACGGAATCATCGAAAACTCAAATTTGGAATATTCGTTCGGCGGAGGTAGGATGCTTGGCAAGGAGATACCCGTGCACATCCCGAAATGGAAGCTTTGGCAAATCGTTATTTTACTGGCTGTTTGCACTATTGGGGCAGTCCCGTCCGGCGCCGATGATGCCGTGTCAGGCATTGTGGATAGCCAGACATTTTTGAAGAAAAATCTGACTCCTGCGGGCCCGCCTGCCAGTGCTTCTGCCGCAGCCGTCGAGAAACTTCTCGGTCAAATGACGCTGAAGGAAAAAATTGGCCAGATGACGCAGCTGGAAATCGGCATGGTCACCGACGGAATGGACCAGGCAATTCGAATCAATTCTGAGAAGTTGCACAAAGCCGTCGCTGAATACGGTGTGGGTTCCATCCTCAACGTGCATGACCAAGCCTTGTCCGAGGAGAAGTGGCACGAGATTATTCGCGCCATTCAGGAAGAGGCGAAGAAAACCCGGCTGCACGTACCGGTGCTCTACGGCATCGATACCATCCACGGACCGAATTACATTGCTGAGGGGACTCTTTTTCCGCAACCGCTCGCGATGGCCGCGACGTGGAATCCGGAGCTAATGTTGCGCGGCAGCCAGATCGCCGCAGCTGAGACGCGCAAGGCGGGCATTCCATGGTCTTTCTCGCCCGTGCTCGACGCCGGGCGACAACCACTGTGGTCACGCTTGTGGGAGACGTTCGGCGAGGACACTTACCTCGCAACGGTCATGGGGGTGGCCACGGTTCGCGGTTATGAAGGCAACGATCTTTCGAGCCCTGCCAGCGTTTCCGCTTCGCTGAAACACTATATGGGATACAGCTACCCCATCACGGGCGGCGACCGCAGCCCAGCGCTCATTCCGGAAAATACTTTGCGTGAATACTTTCTTCCGACGTTTGCGGCGGCTGTAAGAGCTGGCGCCCATACTGTGATGGTGAACTCGAGCGAAGTCAACGGAATCCCCGGCCATGCCAACGGCTATTTGCTCAAGGACGTTCTGCGAGGCGAACTCGGCTTGCAGGGATTCGTTGTTTCCGACTGGATGGACATCAAGAAACTTGTTGGCGTGCACCACGTCGCGGCAACCGAGAAGGAAGCCACGCGCATCGCCGTGCTTGCCGGAATCGATATGAGCATGGTGCCGAGCGACTACAGCTTCAGCAACCTGTTGCTCGAGCTGGCGCAAGAAGGGAAAGTGCCCGCGAGTCGCATCGACGAAGCGGTACGGAGAATTCTTACCGTGAAGTACCAGCTCGGACTTTTTGACGATCCCTTGCGCGGGATCGATTCGAAAACAGTGGTCGGCTCGCCGGAGTCACGGCACGTCAGCCTGGAGGCCGCGCGCGAGTCCATCACGCTGCTGAAAAATGAGAAACACACGCTGCCACTTGCGAAAACCGCCCGCGTTCTCGTGACCGGGCCAGACGCGGATTCTCTGATTCCACTGAACAACGGTTGGAGTTATACGTGGCAGGGCAACCGTGCGAGCGGGTATCCCAAGGATCACGCGACGATTCTCAAGGCCATTCAGGAAAAAATCGGCGCCGCCAACGTGACCTACGTTCCCGGCACGACCTACGACAAGGAAGTGGACATCGCCGAGGCCGCTGAGGCCGCGACAAAGGCAGACGCCGTCGTGCTTTGCCTCGGAGAATGGGCTTACGCGGAGACACCTGGCAACATCCCCGACCTTACGTTGCCTGACGCGCAGATCAACCTTGCCCTGAGAATTTTGGAAACGAAAAAGCCCGTAATTCTGCTGCTTACGGAAGGCCGCCCGCGCATTATCAGCCGCATTGCAGACCCTGCGAACGCCATCGTGATGGCTTACAACCCCAGCAATGAAGGCGGGCAAGCCATTGCCGATGTTCTTTTCGGCGACGTGAATCCCAGCGGCAAGCTCCCCGTTACTTATCCGCGCTCGCCGAATCGGCTTTTTACTTACGATCATAAAGTATTTGAAGGGGAGGGTGGGGGAGAAGGCAAAGCAATGCCCGCGCCGCAATACGAATTTGGATCGGGATTGAGCTACACCAGCTTTTCATATTCCGATTTGCGCGTTGCTCCAGCCACGGCTTCGAGTAGCGGGGCTGTTCGCGTGGAAGTGACGGTGAAAAACAGCGGAGGCCGCGCCGGCAAAGAAGTCGTTCAACTATATTTGAACGAGCGCTTTGCGAGTGTGACGCCGCCTTTGAAGCGGCTCAAGCGATTCGCGAAAGTTTTGCTGCAACCGGGCGAGAGCCGCCAGGTGTCTTTCGAATTGACGTCTGATGACTTGTCCTTCATCGGCACTGATAACAAACGCACAGTCGAGCCTGGCGTCTTCGACGTGGGAATCGGCGGGCTGCGACAAACTTTCGAATGGAAATAAGCGAGACGCGGCGAAGTAAACCTTACAGCGTCTCTGCAAGACACAGCAAGTAACAATGCTCCAATCGCAGCTCAGGCGATGAAGTCGCCATCTGACTAGGCAAACCCTGGCTACAATGCTGGCATGATCATTCATACTTTTGCTTTTCGGTGGAAGGCGGGCGCGCGCGAAGATCAGAAGCTTCGTGCCGTTGCGGAAATTCGCGGACTGCAGGGGCAGATTCCGGGCTTGCTTGAGACCAGTGTGGGCGTCAACTTTTCGCCGCGCTCACAAGGATACGAGCTGGGCGGCGTAATGAAATTCGCCGACCGGTCCGCGCTGGACGCTTATGGAGCGCATCCTGTTCACCAGAAGTTGCTCCAATGGCTGATGCCGCTGATTGATCCGGTCGAAGTTGATTTTGAAGCGTAATGCGAACTGCGCCTCGCAGATCGCGGGCGGGTGGCGGCTAATCCTTCTGGGCGAGCAGGGAATGGCGCACGGCTTCCAGCTCTTTCTTCTTGGCTTCGTCGACCTCTGGGAAGGAAAGATGGAGTTCGTCGAGCGCCTGGATAATCGCAGAGGCCACGATCAGTCGGGTAAACCACTTGTTGTCCGCAGGAACCACGAACCACGGCGCGTGCTTCGTCGCCGTATTCTGGATCATCTCCTCGTAAGCTTCCTGATAATCCTTCCAGAAACCTCGTTCGTTGACGTCGGCCATTGAGAACTTCCAGTTCTTCTTCGGATCTTCCAGCCGCTCGAGAAATCGCTTCTTCTGCTCTTCCTTCGAAATGTGCAGGAAGAATTTTCGAATCACCACTCCATTTCGAGTCAAGTACTCTTCGAACGCGTTGATGTTCTCGTGGCGCTGTTCCCAGATATGCTTCGTGATCTGTTCGTCGGGTAACTTCTCCGCTCTTAGCAGGGTGGGGTGGACGCGCACGATCAATACTTCTTCGTAGTAGGAGCGATTGAAAATGCCGATCTTGCCCCGCTCAGGAATGCACTTATGCGCTCGCCAGAGGTAATCGTGGTTTAACTCTTCATTGCTCGGTGTCTTGAAGGCGTGAACGTCACATCCCTGCGGATTCACGCCGGACATAACATGCTTGACCACGCCATCCTTTCCGGCGGCGTCCAGACCCTGGAGGACGACCAAAACCGCCCAGCGGTCTTGCGCGTAGAGTTTCTCCTGCAGGCGGCTGAGCACGCCTTCGCGGGCGTCGAGTATGCTTTGCGCGTGCTGCTTGTTTTTGACGCCGGTCGTGGCGGCGGGGTCCCAGTCCTTCAGTCGAAACTTCTCGCCCTTCGTAATGCAAAAAGGTTCCGCCAGGCGCGAGGCCTGCTTGACGAGCTTGTTGGGTTTCATGGTTTCGGAAGTTTAGTACAGACGCGGCGCTCAGAACAGCGAGCCGAGTCCCCATCCGAAGGCGGAGAAACGGTTGTGGGCATGGAACATGGAATTTTCCGAGAGAGAAATGAAGCGGTTCATGCGCAGAACATTCACGGCGTAATATGCGCGAACGGGAACCTGAACGCCGGGCACCGTCCAGCGAAGCTCGATTCCCGCGGAGCCGTGTAGCGCGCCGTTTGTTACGTCGAGGACCAGCGGCTTCGTGGGGCCCAGCCAGTTGGGGAGCAGCAAGCCGGAGCCGAGGTCGAAGAAGGCAGCGGCCTCGGTGCCGCCAGCGAGAGGGAAGCCGTATTCGGCGCTGGTGGCGGTGACGAGATTTGCGCCGGCGGGCGCCGTGGAATAAATCGTCGCGCCGCTCGCTGCAGTCTTCGCTGTTACGGCGTATGGGCCAAGCTCACCGGGACGAAGCCCGCGCACAAGTTCATCGCCCGAGAACAACCGCGCATAAAATGGCATGTCGCCGCTATAACTTCCTGCACCACCGAATGTCGTTCGAAAGGACCATGCGCCCGACGGAGCGAAAAACGGGTCGCGGAAAATGCGGCAATATTCAGCGGAGGTACGGAGCATGTTTTCGCTGCCGCCGAGCCATCCTCCGGAAGCGGAATTTGAGAGCAGAATGCGCTCGCTCCCGGTGTCGCGGGTCCAGCCGACTCCCAGTGAGCGGCTGGAAACTCTTGAACGAACGTTGCCGAGCGTCACACCTGGCGCGGCTGTGATTGAAGCTGGGAGATATTCAGTCGTTGTGCTCGACAGGGTGTAGTTGACGTCAAGAGAGTCGGTGTTCGTCAACGGATAGACCCAGGGAACGCTGATCCCTTCGCTGTGAAAGGAGAAAAACGGCCCTTTTGCGCTGCTCGCGAACCGCGGGCGAATCACATTATTAAACACTGAGAGTGCCAGCGACGCGCGCGTGCCGAAGATTCCTTCCTTTGCCAAGCCGAGCATAATCTGCAGAGTCTCCGGGCCGCCATCGAGTTGCGCGGAAAGAAGCTCCTCGCGATTCACCAAGTCAAAGACGGTGTAGACGACTCCAAGCGTGCTGCCGAACTGGCCAGTGCCTCCTGCCAGCGACGCGCGCTGCTGGCCAATTTCTTCGAGGCGGATTAAGACGTTGGCGGTGCGGGTGGCTTCATCGAGTTGTACGTGAATATCTTCTTTGCGAATTGGCTTGAAGTAGCCCGTTCTCGCCAAGCGCAATAGACCTGCTTCGAGTGCGCGCTCATCGATGGGATGGCCTTCGCGCAGTACAATTCTGCGGCGAACGTAGCGGTCGCTGAACTTGTGCAGTCCAAGAAATTCAATGCGCCGCACGGTGTACGGCGGCGAATCGCCTAGATCAAGCGTAACCCGCGCGGTGTGATTGTCTGGGTTGAAAGTCCGCATCACGTCAACGGAGTGAGACGGATGGGAATCGACTACAGAGTTTTTCGATTGGATGCGCGCCGTCCACGATCGCTGCCACTTATTTATCTCCTGCTGGGAAAAGACGCCGCCTTCTTCTGGTTCAGAAACAGTGATGGGTAATCGGCCGCGCTCCTTCGCAGCTTGCTGAAGAGCTTCTGTAGCGGCGATGGATTCAAAGTGGTAAAAAGGGCCGGCTTCTACCGGAATGGAAACGCTTAGTCCCGCCTGCCGCAACTTATGCGGCCAGGGAGGCCAGCGGCGTGTGGGTTCGGCGGATTGAGCGACTCGCGCGCAGCCGACGCGCGCCTCGGGAAAGCCATGGTTTTGGTAATAGGTGAGGATGCGCTGACGGTCTTCTTCAAATTCTTCGCGAGTGTACACATTTTTGCCGCGCCAAGAGGCGAGCGGTTTCCACGGCGCGATGTTGCGCATCTGCCGCCGCAGTAGTCTTGTCGAGACTAGAGGATGGCCGTCGAAGTTCACCTTGCGTACCCGAAGCAAAGGGCCATCGTTGATCTCGAACCGGACGGCAACAGTTGCGTTGCTCGCTTCCGCACGCGCGATTCGGACACTCGCCTCCGGATGGCCCAGCTCATTCAGTCCGGTGCGAATCGCGAAGGCGATCCGATAAAGCACGGCTGGGTCGGCTGGTTTTCCCAGCGGTGGCGCGAGCTTTTTGTCTTCCAGTATTTTTTCGATCTGTTTTTGCGAGAGCAGGAGGGAGCCCGAGTACCCCGCTTGGGAAAGAAAAGGCAGCTCCTTCAGATGAAAAATCAAAATCACGTGATTGGAGTCGTCAGGCAATTGTGGAAAAGGCGCGGTTGAAGAAGTTGCTTCCACTTGAATCGACTCGAACCAACCGAGCCGCGCGAGGGCCCGGATGTCTTTGTCAATCAGCGAGGGGTCGAATCGGTCGCCGGTGTGTGAACTGAGCTGCGCCGCGACGGCGCCGGGAGCGATGCGTCGCAGGCCCGTGAAACGAAGCTCGTCCAAGATGTCTAAGATGGGAGCTTCCCTTGTTCTTGCGGATTCGGCAAGCTTATCGGCCGCCAGGCTATAACTCTGTGACAAGACAGGCTTGTCGGCCATCATAAGCGCACCGACACAAATCGCTGCCTTGAGACCCGTCACCAGCATCTCTCCTTGCACCCGGAGGACATTTGAACTGATGGCCGCGGCAGGCGCGGGGTTGTCTCAAGTGGGGGGAAGGTCAGTTACGTCGAAAAGAAACCAAGCTTGCCCTGCCATTTGCGGGGCGAGCTTGGTTCTTATTTAAGAGAAGCCGACTCTGCTGATGCAAAGCCGGCTTCTCTTGAGGGAACGCTCAGGGCGAGGAACCTTCCTACAGCGGAAAGAGGCCCTGATGTTATTGATCATTCTGGGTGTTAAGGATCTGTCCCGTTGGGGGATCGAGGAACACGGCCCCGTTACCATGATCATTGTGGTTCTGGTCCGAGCTGAAGTTGAACATCTGCACGATGGAGTTTGTGATGGCGTCAAACGATCCCTGGCCAATGCGCTGCCCACCGAGCCAGTTGTCCTCGATGAATCGCAGCACCGAGCTCTGATCGGTTACGGAATGGTCCACGAAGTTTCGCCGCGCCCAGGGAGAAACAAGAAGCAGCGGCTGGCGTGGACCAAGGCCGCAGCGTCCAAGTGCATGAGGGTTGAAGGAGTCAACTCCAGGCAGCGCCGTCGAATCGGCGGAGTTGCCGCAGAGGCCGGCGCCGCTTAGTGCGTCCTGCGCCCCATGCGACTGGTTCAGAATCGGTCCAATTTGATGGTCATACCATCCATCGGAATCGTCGTACATAATTACGACCGCCGTGCTGCTCCACTCGGGCCGGGTTTGCAGGAAGTTGATCACGTTGACTACGAAGGTCTGTTCATCCAACGGGTCGGAATAACCCGCATGTCCGTCCTGGTAAGCCGGCGCCTTGAGGAAGCTCACCGCCGGGAAATTGCCCGCCCTGACCGCGGCATAAAAGTCATTCACGTCATAATTATGGTTCGCGGGGCCGTCGTGTCCGATTTCGGCGATAGACGCAGGCCGCGTGTGCGTTGCATTGGTGGTCGTCGCGGAGTACTGGAAAAAGGCATGATGCGGGATGTAATCGCCCGTCGTCCCCGCAAGCCCCGTTGAGCTCCTCTTGCAACCCGTAGTGCCGTTGGAGTTCTGGATGGTAAGGTCAAATCCGCCCATGAACGACCCCCAACTCACGCCAGCAGCAGTCAGCAGATCGCCGACATTTTGCCCTTTCATGCTCACCACGGCGCTCCCAGAACACACATCCCCGACTGGATCGGGATCGTTGATCACCGTGAACGATCCGGCACCCCCATCGACCACCGCAAAAGTCGCGGCCGCAGCGGAAATGTTCGTTGCCCCGTTGGTCTGGCCAGCAACAAGGTTTAGCAAGCCCGGAGTAGACGGGCCAAAGCCGGTGCTATAGGAATTGTCGCTCATGGCAAAGTGCTGCGCGTAGTTCCACAGGGCGGTCACCGTGTTGCCGTCGAAATAGCCCAGATTCAGGCCCGTCGTGCTGGTGACGCCTGTCGCGGTTGGCGGCGGCCCGGGCTTCCCAACGAACAGGGGGAACAAGTCCATCAGACCGTTGTCAAACGCCTGCTGCTCGGCCTTATAGCCGTGCCCCTGGTCTCTTGTGACCGCCTGCGAGCGGCTCAAGCGAAACGGATTCGTCGCGCCCGCGCCGTTCAAGGGATTCAAGTTCGGATTGTTGGTAAGCAGGCCAGCCGATACCCCGTTGACAGTGGGCGTGTTCGGTCTCGCATGGAATGCGGGTTCGCCCGCAGGATTCAAAGCATTTGGATATGTTCCAAAATAATGGTCGAACGATACGTTTTCTTGGAAGAGGATTACGAGATGTTTGATGGGAGTTGCCGTTTGTGCATTGGCCGGATAAACCGGGAAAAATGTCATTGCGAAAGCGGCCAAAAGTGCCATAGCCCTGGTAAAGCGGTTAGACATATTGAGTTTCTCCTTGGATTAATCAATCTTGAGTCGAGAACAGCGCTTCGAACTGCAAGGAATGGACTCTCACGGGGCAGGGCACACAAAAGGCATGGCAGCCCATTTCTCCCGCCCAAGATACGCTAGACCGGCTTTGTTAGCGATAGGTTAAAGCCCGGTCAAAACTGATGGCGCAATCGGGGAAGGTGTATAGAATCGGGACGCGTCCCCGGAGACTATGACCACACTCGCGCGCCAACTCCGCTTGGCCGATTATTTTGCGTTGGCATTTGGAACGATGGTTGGAGTCGGCTGGCTGGTGCTCATGGATGACTGGCTCGGGCGCGGCGGGCCACTTGGCGCGATTCTCGGTTTTGCGTTGGGCGGAATTCTGCTGCTGCCCGTCGGCTACGTTTACGGCCAATGGGTGCAGCGTCTTCCGGACGCCGCCGGAGAAGCTGCCTACACCGCCCAGGTGTTTCCGCCGCTTGTAAGCTACTTGACGGGTTGGATGATGCTGCTGGCGTATTTCATCGTGTGCCCGTGGGAAGCGGTGGCGGTCGGCAAGCTTGCGGCGTACATCTTTCCTTCGCTGAATTCGTTCGAATTATACCGCGTCGCCGGGCAGCCCGTATTCCTTCCGCGATTGGCGCTGGGCGCGGGACTTACGGTTTTTCTCGCAGTGCTGAATTACCGCGGCGTTCGCTTGAGCGCCAGTTTCCAGAATTGGACAACGGGGACGGTGCTCCTCCTCTTCGCAGTTCTGTTGGGCATAAGCGGCGTGCGCGGAGCTCCAACCAATTTTCACCCGGTGTTTGCCGGGACCCCCTTTGTATCGGTATTGCTCACTCTCCAGATTGTGCCGTACTTCATGACCGGATTCGAATCAGCGCCTAAAGTTGCGGAAGAAGCTCACCCGGGATTCCCTTCGACCGGATTTTTTCGCGCGATCGTAATGGCCCTTCTCGTTGGCGCAGGTTTTTACGTCCTTGCCGTGGCCGCGGTCGCTTACATTAGCCCCTGGCAAGGATTGATTGGAAAACGATTTGCAACCGCGATCGCGTTCGAGCAAGCTCTGGGGGCGCAGTGGCCTGTTCGATTGATTCTGATCATGGCTCTTTTCGGGCTATTTCAATGTTTCAATGGCAATTTCGTCGCTTCCAGTCGTTTGCTATTCGCCTATGGCCGCCGCCGGTCCATTCCTCCAAGCTTTGGCAAGGTTCACGAAAAATTCCTGACACCGAACATCGCCATTCTCGGGATCACGGCGGGAACGTTGGCTGGCCTACTTCTTGGTGATGCGCTCCTCGTCCCCGTTACCGAAGTCGGCTCGATGGCGTCGGCCCTGGGATGGTTCGCGGCGTGCCTGTCGTTTTGGATTGTGGAGAAGCGCGCCTCGACGCGGATTGTAACCGGGCTCGGAATTGCCGTCTCTCTGCTCCTGTTTCTGATGAAAGTTCTGCCCGTATTTCCCGGACACTTCTCGCCCTCGGAATGGATCGCCTTCGGTA
>Ga0207126_1124_pt1 | contig 13632 bp, 14 predicted proteins | sample Alteio_BWMinHeat_20_FD_153586 | JGI IMG/M metagenome (GOLD analysis project Ga0207126, IMG submission 153586) | Enriched cells from forest soil in Barre Woods Harvard Forest LTER site, Petersham, Massachusetts, United States -... | ecosystem: Environmental > Terrestrial > Soil > Temperate forest >...
CCATTGCCGGCGGCTAAGGGGCAGCTCTGACCCGAAGTTTCTTTATCACTGCAAACGAGTTTATGGGCCGTTGATTTACAAACGGTACTTCTACGGAGGAAAATTCATGCCATCAGACACGCAAACGGCTCCCGTCTCGAACAAAGGCCTCTTGGCCGGACGCATCATGAGCGGATTGGTTATCGCGTTTCTCGCTCTTGACGTGGCCTTTAAATTCGTAAAGCCCGCTCCGCCACCTGTCGTGGAGACATTCGCTCGACTGGGATGGTCCCTCAGCCTCGCGCCGGTTCTCGGGATCATCCTATTGGTGTGCACTGCCCTCTATGCCATTCCTAATACTTCCGTTCTTGGCGCGATCTTGCTGACTGGTTATCTTGGTGGTGCCATTGCCACGCACTTACGCGTCAGCGATCCATTATTCAGTCATGTTTTGTTTCCGACGTATTTGGGCGTGCTGCTCTGGGGTAGTCTCTACTTGCGCGAACCCCGGCTCCGCGCTCTCATTCCGCTACGAACTCCGAAGGCAACCTAGTCGTGCCGCGCGCCATGGAGCACTTTCACCGCGTGCGGCAGCAGATGCGCCACGGCTTCCAATGATTCGACAGCGCCTTTGGGGCTCCCCGGCAGGTTGACGATGAGCGTCTTCGTTCGCACCGCGGCAGCGCCACGTGAGAGCACGGCTGTCGGCGTTTTCTCAAGGCCCTTGCGGCGCATCTCTTCGGAAAGGCCCGGGACGATTCGGTCAGCCACGGCTTGAGTCGCTTCCGGCGTGTTGTCCCGCGGCCCGATCCCCGTTCCGCCCGTGGTCAAAAGAACGTCCACGCGGCCAGAATCCGCTACGACGCGCAACTGCTCGCGGATGTTTGCCGGATCGTCAGAGACGTGCAGTGCGGAGGTAATTTCCCAGCCAAGCCCGCGGCAGAACGCAATAACCGCCGGGCCGGACAAATCTTCTCGCTCGCCCTTGGTCACGGAGTCGCTGATAGTGAGGACCGCAACGCGCATCAGGAAGGTTTCTTTGGGAGACTCACGACGTCTCGACCGTGTCGCGATTGGCCTCGTCCATCAGCCGCATCGCTTCCATCAGCAGGCCGGTCGTGTTGCGCGTGGTGGTCGTCTTTGTGGAGGCGTTCGCAGCGTTGAAATCGATCTCGAAATCTCCCGCCGTCCACAGCACCACTTTGTAAACCGCGTCGTCGCCTTCGAGTTTGCCGATTTTCGCGTCGCGGCACTGCCCGCTCGCAAAATAAAGCTCGCCCTGCGCCCCGTCGTGCTGCACGATCAACCGGCACGACTTCTGGCCCATCTCCAGCGACTGCATCAGGTCGATCATGCTCATCTCTTCCAGCCGCCCCTGAATCACGCCCGGCCGTTTCGCTTTCTTCTGCAGTTTTTCAAGGTGCAGGCGGTCGACAACTTTTTTTGTGATGCGCACCAGGTCTTTAATCAAGAACGGCTTGGGGATGAAATCCTCGACTCCATCCACCAGCGGCCTCAAGCGCTCCTCGATGTCCGGACGGCTGGCCATGAACAGGAAGGGAATGTGCCGGGTCGATTCGCGGGCACGCAGTTTCTCGAAGAGTTGTCTCCCATCCAGTCCGGGCATCTTGTAATCGCAGAGAATCACGTCGGGCGGCGCGTCGACCACCTTCAGCAGAGCGTCCGCACCGTCCGTGGAGGCTTCCACTTCGCAGAATGTCTCAAGCCCCTTCACGATCAACTCGCGTACCAGCGGATTATCTTCCGCCAGGAGCAATTTGATGGTCTTGTGCCCTGCTGTGGTCATCGCGCGCGCCTCGGCGCGGCCTTCCGCCGATGGAAGTCCCCGCTCTTCCCGCCAGTCTTTTCGACGAGAACAATGTCCGTGATTTCCATCCCTTTATCGATGGCTTTGCACATGTCGTAGACCGTGAGGGCCGCTGCGGAAACGGCGACCAAGGCTTCCATTTCCACGCCCGTCTGGGCGGCCGTGGTCACTGTGGATTGCACTTCCACGCCATTCTGGCACAGCCGCGCGGTCACATCAATGTGCGTCAAGGGCAGTGGATGACAAAGAGGTATCCACTCCGCGGTCCTCTTGGCTGCCGCAATTCCCGCGATTCGCGCCACTTCCAGCGGATTGCCCTTCGGGTTTTTCAGCCGGCGGACGGCGGTAACGACGCGCGGCTTCATCTTCACAAAACCCCGTGCGGCCGCCGTCCGCGTCGTTACCGCCTTTTCGGACACGTCGACCATCCGCACTTCACCTTTATTTCCGTAGTGCGACAGCTTGGCCATCTCGTCTCGTTTAGACTACGTCCTTCCTGAGTAATAGGGAAACGCTCTCGCCTATCTCGATCTTTTCTCGATCCGCTGGAACCACCAGGAAGCAATTCGCCTTCGCCAGCGCCGCGATATCGCCCGAGCCTTGCCACTTCAGCGCTTTCACTTCCGCTATACCGCCGCGCCACTCCACGCGCGCTGGCAAAAAATGTGCGAGCCCGGGCTTCTCCTTCATTGCCTCTGCCAGCCGCGCCTCGACCAACGGCAAGGCGCGCGCCCCCGCGCCGCTCAACAAATCAATCGCAGGCGCCACAAACAATTCGAACGTCACCATGGTCGAAACGGGATTTCCCGGCAACCCGAACACGGGCTTCCCACGGCACATTCCAAACACGGCCGGCTTTCCCGGCCGAATCGCCACCGCATCGAAGAAGAATTCCGCGCCCATCGCTTTGAGCGCGCTTTCAACCAAATCGTATTTTCCCATCGAGACGCCGCCGGACAGCACCAGCGCATCTTCCTTCAGCCCGCGCTCAATCTTCTCTCCTAAATCCTCGATGCGGTCCGCCGCGTTCCCCAGGACTACCGGCTCGCCGCCAGCAATACGCACCTGCGCCGCCAGCGAAACGCTGTTGCTGTTTCGAATCTGAAACGGGCCTGGTGTTTCGTCAATCAAAACGACTTCGTCGCCGGTAGAGAGAACAGCGACGCGCGGCCGATGCGCACATTCCAATTGCACGGCGCCTACTTGTGCCGCCAGCGCCAGCTCCGCGTATCCAAGCCGCATACCTGGCACCAAAATAGTCTGCGCGGCCGACGCCTCGCTTCCCCTTGGCACGATGTTCTGCCTGGGTTGCGCTGTTCGTTCGAATCGCACGATATCGCCTTCGCGGCTGGTCTGTTCAATCATCACCACCGCATCCGCGCCAGCCGGAACGGCGGCCCCCGTCATAATCTGCAAGCAAGTTCCCGCGGCCAGCGATTCCCTGACCGTGTCGCCCGCTTTGATTTCGCCCACGCACTTCAATTGTGCGCCGGGTGCCGCTTCCTTCGAACGAACCGCATACCCATCCCGCGTCGAGCGGTCGAATGGCGGATACTCGCGGTCCGTCTTTACCTCCTGCGCCAGCACCAACCCGAGTGCCTCCCACACACTTACGACAGCCGTCGCGCGCGGCCCCTTCCTCTTTCCAACTTCTTCGATGACTTTGTTCCGTGCTTGCTCGTAGCTGAGCATGGTGAGGTTTCGTAGCGGCGGCTCTGCGTTCTCTGTGTCTCTGCGTTTAAGCTCTCTTCACAACCACCGCGCCAGCAGCGTCCCCGCCGGCACAATCGTCGCATCCCGCTCGGGTCCGGTCGAAATCATTCCAATCTCAACCTGCAGAAAATCCGAAATAAACCGCAGATAGTCGATCGCCGCTTTCGGGAGTTTTGCGCCGTCCTTCACACCATACGTGGTTTCATTCCAGCCCGGCAGCGTCTTGTATTCCGGCGCAACGTGCTCGTACTCTTCCGCCAACGCCGGCATTTCCTTCAGCGGCGTCCCCTTGTACTTGTACCCCACGCACACTTGAATTTCCCTCTGCGTGTCAAAGACGTCCAGCTTAGTGATCACCAGCGAATCGATCCCGTTGATCATCTTCGCATAGCGCAACACCTGCAAATCCAGCCAGCCACACCGCCTCGGCCGCCCCGTCACCGCGCCAAATTCCTTCCCGCGTTCACGCACCTCTGTGGCTTCGAGGTCGGGCATCTCCGTCGGAAACGGCCCGCCACCCACTCTCGTCGTATAGGCCTTGGAAATTCCAAGCACGTGCTTGATTTTCGTGGGCGGCACGCCCACGCCCGTCGCTGCGCCACCCGAAGTCGCACTGGAAGAAGTCACATACGGATACGTTCCGTGATCGATATCCAGCATGGTCCCCTGCGCGCCTTCAAACAGCACGGACTTCCCCTCATCCAGCGCGCGGTTCAACAATTCCGCCGTATCGCAAATGTATTCGCGAATGTTCTCGCCCAGTTTCAGCGTCTCTTCCACTTCATGAGAAAAATCGATGTCCGCCCCGTACGCTCCTTTCGCCAATCGGTTCTTCTCCGCCACTACGTGCGCCGCCTTCTTTCGAAACAATTCCGGCTCGAGCAGGTCGCACATCCGCAGTCCGCGCCGCGCCATTTTGTCTTCGTAGGCCGGACCGATCCCGCGCGAAGTCGTGCCAATCTTATTCGCGCCGCGCGCGCCTTCCGCCGCCTTGTCCAGCTCTCGGTGATATGGAAAAATCAGATGCGCCCGATTGCTGACGTGCAAGCGCCCTTTCACCTCTATCCCGGCTTTCGAAAGCGTCGCAATTTCCGCCACCAGCGCCGCTGGATCCACCACCGTGCCCGTTCCGATCACCGCCTGCTGCTTCGGCCGAAGAATGCCGCACGGAATCAGCTGGAGCACATAGCGGTCTTTTCCGATAATGACCGTGTGCCCCGCATTGTGCCCGCCCGCCACTCGCGCAATGTAATCAAACGATCCTGCAAGGTAGTCCACCACCTTGCCTTTCCCTTCATCACCCCACTGCGCTCCCACCACCACCACGGATTTCATTCTTTGCCTTTCTCCTCACACTTTCAGACCTATCAGCGCCTGCCCTGACGGATCGGGGCCGCACCCTTCCCTCTCCGTCACTTCCTGAGAGGAACATTACTGGCGGGAATTCGCGGGAAACAACAATTTAGAATCGTACGCTGGCCTCGCGCTCAACGCAAGCCAGCGTTGCAGTCACTTCAATTTCGACAAATCTCGATACCGGAAACACGAAACCAGGTGATCGTTGACCATGCCCGTTCCCTGCATCAGCGCGTAGCAAATGGTCGAGCCCACAAATCGAAATCCGCGCTTTTGCAAATCTTTGCTGAGACCATCAGATTCAGTCGTTTTTGCAGGAACACTCTTATGGCTCTTCCACGCGTTTTGTTTGGGCCGGCCGCCGACGAAGCGCCACACGTAGGCGTCGAACGTGCCGAATTCTTTCTGCACTTCCAAAAATGCCCGCGCATTCGCGATCGTCGCGCCGATCTTCAGCCGGTTGCGAATGATTCCAGCGTCGCGGAGCAACTCACGGACTTTCTTTTTGTCGTAGCGGGCCACTTTGACGGGATCAAATCCGTCAAACACTTCCTGATACCGTGCGCGTTTTTTCAAAATCGTATCCCAGCTCAACCCCGCCTGCGCGCCCTCCAAAATCAAAAACTCAAACCATTTGTGCTCGTCGTGCACGGGTACACCCCACTCCTCGTCGTGATAGGGAATGTTCAACTCATTCGCGGCCCAAGGGCAACGCACTCTAGCCATCGCTTGATTTGTCGTCATGGTCGCACTCTCCCAAATTCTTCACGGCGTAGGTATTTCGCGGGTTGAAAGTTGATATCGAATCCAAAGAAGTCCTGCCAGCAAAATCAGCGCCGCGTATGTTATGAGCGCTCCTGTTTCGAATCTTTGTGCGAGCGACCTGCCGACGAGGTCATGCGACGTCGCGAGGCTCAGGAGGAAATAGATCAGCAGAACCGCTCCAAGGACTCTGCGCGTGCCCGCGTCTACTTCTTGCGAGCGGCACAGGGCATAGAGCAGCGCATTGGCGAGAATCAAGACGACCAGGTAGTGCTTCCAGCCAACCGGTCCAAAAATAGCTGAGATCAGAAAAACAACGCTCCATTCCAGGCGCGAGCTCACCGATCCGACCGGAGGATGTCCGCGAAACGCCAGCAGAACGAGCACTCCCGTGCAGGCGATGGAAAGCATCCAGGCAATCCGGACGTGTGGATCACCGGACATTGGCAGGAAAAAAGTTCCCGGCGAAACAAATGGAACGATGCCGTGCCCAAGAAAACGGTCCCACATCGCATACACCGACTGATTAGCGCTGCCAGTTCCCCAGGGATTCTGGCGGCAAATCGTGAGCCAAGTGTTGAAATCGAGCCAGAAGCGATGGGGGCCAAAGACCACAATCGGGCTGACCGAGAAGGTGACGGTTGCGGCAAGTGCGTACAACGCGGTGTTCCATCGGCCGCGATAGGCCAGATAGGGAACGAAAAGAACCGGCATCACCTTCATAGCTGCCGCGAGGCCCAGGCTCAATCCTCCAAGAAAGCCGCGGCCGTTTTCCTGCAGCATCAACCCGCGGAGCGTCAGGGCGAAGATGATCAGATTTACCTGGTGATAGAGAAAATGGTAGAGCAGGAACGGAAGCGTGAGCACAAGCGGGATGACAATCGCCGAGGAAGCGAGAGAAACGGTTGCGTTGGCCCCGCCTAAACTAAGCCCGCGCCCATAAACGAGTCGCGACACCATGTCCAGTATGAGGAGAAGAACACCGTAGTTGAGAATGATCCAGAAGCCCCGGGCAAGGTAGGGAGATACGCGGTCCATCAGCGCCAGGGGCACGCAAAGCAAGCTGAAGAATGGCGGCCAGTTGTTTAAGCCGGGCGGCGTGTCACTGTAAATATCCGCTCCGGTGAGGACGGCGTTTCCCGCCGCGGCATACCCTATGAAGTCACCCGGGCGCCGCACGTAGGAGAAAAACAGAACAATAGCAACAAGCAGCATGGCGCTAAGGACGAGCGCACGTTTCCATGGGACTGCGGACTGAGCCGTCAGTTCAGGCGCCAATTACACCCTCTAGCTCATTGACGATCTTCGATTAGAGACGATTTCCTCGCGTCACCAGAAAAGAAGCGAGGAGCAATCTCAAATACTTGCTCCCCGCTTCAAACCATCCAATCGAACCATGCAATCGAAGTCACAGTTTTCGGCGGAATTTATGCTACGTGCCGATCCAGCGCCTTCGTGATCTGCTCCTTCGGCACTGCTCCCACAATCTGCTCGACGACCTGTCCGTTCTTGAACAGCAGCAACGTGGGGATCCCCTGAACACGGTAGCGGCCCGCCGAATTCATCGCTTCATCGACGTTTAGCTTCATCACCTTGAGCTTGCCCGCATAGTCGTGCGCGATCTCCGCGACCGTCGGCGCAAGCATGTGGCATGGGCGACACCATTCCGCCCAAAAATCGACCATCACCGGCTGGGAATTGCTGGCCGTCAACACCTCGGCCTCAAAATTCCCGTCATTCGCTGTTTGAATCGTATTATCAGCCATATTCTTTGTCCTCAGCGGCTTGCGCGCCATTTGCGAGCAAGCCACTTGATCTCTCCTCAGTCGACATTATTAGATGTTCCAACAGGCTTTTGGTTTCCTGCGGCTTGCCCCGGTCCCGGAGCGCCTTGCCCCGCAGGCTGCCGGCTCTGTTTCGTCCCGCGCCCGGCCTGCCCCGATCCTGGAGAGACTTCCTCCGTTCCTGGAGTGGCCTGCTCCGGGCCTTGCCCGGCCTTTCCCGAACTCTGCGTAAGTGGGGACAATCCTTGCGCCGCTTGTCCTGGGCCTCGAAGGGCTCGCGATGCTTCGTACAGCTTCGCATACTCCGCAGCCGGCTTCTTCCACGAAAAATCCTTCGCCATTCCGTTCAACTGGATGCGCTTCCAGATCCGCTCATCCATGTAATGATGCAGGGCCTGCCGAACTGCAAACAAAAGCGCTTCCCCGGTATACTCCTTGAACTTGAACCCGGTCCCTGTCCCGTGTTCCACGTCGAACGGCTCGATGCTGTCGTCCAACCCGCCGGTGGCTCTCACAATCGGCACCGTACCATACTTCAAGCTGTACATCTGATTCAACCCCGAAGGTTCGTACCGCGAAGGCATCAGGAACATGTCAGCCCCTGCTTCGACTTTGTGCGCCAGCGCGTTGTCGTACGCGATCTTCACGCCCACGCGTCCAGGGTATGCCGCCGCCAGTGCCCGGAACAAATCTTCATACTTGCGCTCGCCGCTCCCGAGCACCACCAGCACCAAATCTTCGCGCATCAGCTCATGCGCCTTTTCCGCGATCAAATCGAAGCCTTTTTGATCCGCGAAACGCGATACGATTCCGATCACCGGCCGTTCCAGGAGATCGTGCGACAGTTCAAACACTCCCAGCAAATCCTGCTTGCACACCTGCTTCCCGCTTAAATCCTTTGCCGAATAATTCGCCGCGATCAGCTTGTCTTTCTCCGGATTCCACGCCGCATAATCCACGCCATTCAAGATTCCCACTAGCCGGTCCGCGCGGCTCCTCGCCACTCCATCCAATCCGTGTCCGTATTCCCGCGTCTGAATCTCTTCCGCGTATTTCCTGCTCACCGTCGTCAGATAATCCGAAAAAACCAGCCCGCCCTTCAGCAGGTTCACGCTCCCGTAGAACTCAATCCCTGAAGGATGAAATAGAACTTGTGGAATCCCGATGCGGTCCAGCACGTCCCGGGTGAACTGCCCGTGATACCCCATATTGTGAATCGAGAAAACGACCGGAATGTCCTTCACCAGCGGGTCATCGCCGTACGACGTCCGCAGCAGCACCGGCACCAGCGCCGTCTGCCAGTCGTGGCAGTGAAACACGTCCGTGGGCCAGATGTGTTTTGCAATCTCAATCGCCGCGCGGCAAAACTCCGCGTAGCGCTCCGGGTTGTCCGGATAATCGCCGGTGCTCCCGCCATACAGTCCGTCGCGGTCGAAATACGCCGCATCTTCCACGAAGAAATAGCGCACCCCATTCAAAACCGTGCCATCCGCAATCGCCGGAAAGCGCAGCCGCGTTCCGCCCATTGGAATCGTCAAGCTCGGCATCACCACTGCTGTTGCCTTCGTTCCACGGTAACGCGGCAACACGACCGCCACCTCGTGGCCCTGCGCCACAAGCGCCTTCGGCAGCGCCTCCACCACGTCCGCCAGGCCGCCCGTCTTCGAAAACGGCAGCCCCTCCGATGCCACGAACAGAATTCTCACGGTTTGTTCACCGCGCGCTCCACGGTCACTTTACGCTATCGAACGCCACATTGCCCGTCAAGTAGGCGCATATGGCCTTGATGCCCTCGCTGGTGTAAGCGGAGTCATCAAAAGCGCTGCGCGTATCGCAATACACGATAAGACTCAAAGTTAGCGCTTCCTCATTGGAATTGGCGCTCAAATGCCTAAAACCTATTCCCGGTCGTGCGTCGTTCTTTCTTGCAAACTGTACCTTAACGCACAGTATTCCGGGGCGCAAAACCTGATAATTGGATCTCGAAGATTCCTAGAAGGAGACTCATGTTCAAGATTTCAGGTATCACCCTGGCAGTCGTAATAGCCCTTGGCGCATCAGCGCAAGCGCAGGCCCAGACGCAAGCGCCGGCAGACTCCGGCAATCCAACACCAACGTATCGCATCAATGTGGTGAGCCGTACGACCCGAGCGGTGAGCTACAGACACCGCAGTGGTGCCACAAAGATCAACTTTCAAGGTACCGATTTAATGCCTGCCGCGGCGGGCGAGGCCAAAGTCGAGAGCAAGCGCGGAACGCTGGCTGTCGAAGCCGAATTTTCCGGCCTGGACAAGCCCACCAGCTTCGGCAACGAGTATCTAACCTATGTTTTGTGGGCAATTTCGCCCGAAGGTCGCCCCGTCAACATCGGAGAAGTTTTGGTGGGCGATAACCATCGCAGCAAGCTGGACGTCACCACGGACCTGCAAGCTTTCGCGCTGATCGTCACCGCGGAGCCTTACTATGCCGTGCGTCGCCCCAGCAACCTTGTGGTCCTCGAGAACGCCATTCGCTCGGATACCGTCGGCGCTACCGAGGCCGTGGACGCCAAGTATGAATTGATCGATCGCGGCGGCTACATTCCCACGGGCTACAAGTTCGATCCGGTTATTCTCAACGCCAAATTGCCGCTCGAATTTTTTGAAGCGCGCAATGCCCTGCGCATAGCGCAGTCCGCCGGCGCAGAACGATACGCCACCTCAAGCTACCAAAAGGCCGTCAACCAGATGAATGAAGCCGACGCGCTCGCCACCGGGAAGCATGGAAACAAGAAGTCGCTTTCTGCTCTGTCGCGCGAAGTCGTGCAAACCGCGGAAGACGCTCGTGAAATCGCCGTCAAGAATATCGACGAAGAACGCGCCGAAGGCGAGCGCAATGCCGGAAAGCGTCGTGAATCCGCCGCCAGCGATCGCGCCAACGATGAATCGCGCCGCCGTGTCAACGCCGAAGCCCTCAGCGCTGACGCCGTTCGCGACCGCGATGAAGCGAACCGCAAGAACCGGGATGCCCAAGCCGCCGCCCAGCAGTCCGCTGGCGCTCAAGCCGATGCCGAAAGAGACCGCAACGACGCTCAACAAAAACAACACGCCGCCGAAGCCGACTCCGACCGCAATCGCGCCGCCGCCGTTTCATCCGATGCCCAGCTTAAGGACGCCGTCCGCGACCGCGAAGAGCTTCGCGCCCGTCTCCTTCAGCAGTTCAACCTAATCCTTGAGACTCGCGACACCGCCCGCGGCCTCGTCGTCAATATGTCGGACGTGCTCTTTGACTCCGGCAAATACACGCTCCGTCCGCTGGCCCGCGAGAAGCTGGCCAAAATATCCGGCATCGTCCTTGCTTATCCGACACTTAAGCTCGCCGTCGAAGGCAACACCGACAGCGTCGGCACCGAATTGTTCAATCAGGACCTTTCGGAGAAGCGCGCCGAAGGCGTCCGCACCTATCTGACACAGCAAGGCGTCCCCGAAGGTTCGACCACCGCGACGGGTTTCGGCAAAACTAGGCCCATCGCGTCCAACGATACCTCCGAAGGTCGTCAACAAAATCGCCGCGTCGAGTTGATCGTCTCGGGTGAAGTGATCGGTACCAAGATCGTTTCTCTCAGCCTGCAACCCGTCGCTGCAGTCACTTCTCCTCAGTAAGCATCCCCCCAAGAGAGAGCCGGCTCCCCCCGGAGCCGGCTCTTTTTTCTTTGGAAGGTGGTCGGCCTTGATGAGTCGGGAAGGATGAAAATCGCCAAACTCAATGGCGCCCCGAAAATGCCTCGGAATTTCCCGTAATCGCAGTGCTGGTTGCAACCGACGAAGCGATTGGCGCGGCGTTCAAGTGAGATGTTTTGCGCCAATCAACTTCAGTAATGTCCACGGACCCCTTGGCGCCGCTGGAAAGAACATAAGTCACGCTGCCTTCATGGATGCGGTAATCCGTGACCGCATACACGTTGCCCGGCTTGAGAGCGATCCACCTGGTCCTCTGCGTTTGGCGCATCGTCTCGGCATTTGGAGCCGTTGGCTCTGCCCCTATTGATGGCCCTGTCCCCGTAGGCGAAGGATCCGCAATCTCTGGCTGCTTGTCCTGCGTCGCGGTGTCCTGAGCGGCGTAGCTGACATCGGTGACCTTGTTTTCCGGCGTGTTCACCGCCTCCACCGGTTCAGAGGATCGCTGCTGCTCCGAGGGTTTCTTCCCACCGCCACCCGGAGGCCGATCAAAATTTTGCGGCCTGTAAGACGGGCGCGGCCGGTCATAAGAAGCCGGCCTTTCCGAATACTGACCAGTGGCCACCAGCCGAGGCACTTGGATATCATCCATTAAACGCACGGTGATTTGCTCTTCGTTTTTCAGCGTCGGACGTGGCCCGCGCTTCGGCAGCGTGATGACCTTCCAGGGCCACAGCGGAGGAATCAGCCATTCAACGACGTCACGCGTCGCGTGGCCGCGGCCCACAATGTCCCCGCGGCGATCCACTTTGTATCCCTTGGCAGCGATGACTTTCGCGGGAACGGGCACATCCGAAGTGGGGAAACCGATGCGGTCGAATTCCAGCTTGAGGTAGCCCTTACCAACGAAGTGTCCGGGCTCCTTGTCCGCCTCCAGGTGTCCTCCGAGGTAGCTCCCACGCGGAAAAACATTCTGTCCGAATTCCCGGAGGCTGCTCAAGTGGCAGATCACCGGGTCACCAATATCGGCAGTAGCTGAGGAAAAGTTTGGCTCGTCGAGCGTGCAGCGAAGAAGCGTGCCGGCGGGCACCAGGATGTCCTGAGCCTTCGCGCTTGCTTGAAGCCCCAGAAACACCAACGAGAAAATCAAATAGGCTGAGATGCGTCGCATGTGCTACCTCCCGTTTTGCGGGTCGGCATGCAAAACCTGAAACTCCGGGACACGAGAAAAGTTTGCCTTGCCAGGACCCACCATGGTTTAACTGCGCGAAAGCTACTCTTTTCCTGGCCAAGTTGCAATACGGATAATTTACATTACTCCAACAAAACAAAGGGGTTACGCGTGCACACGAACTCCTAAACCCAACTAACCCGCGTCCCTGAAAAAAGTTGCCAGGCGCCACCCTTTCCTAGCAAGAGGGGCCCCGTGTTTTCGTGGTTTCTCGGAATAGAGACACGTTTCCGCGAGACCGCCAGCTTCGTTTCATGCTCCGGCTACATCGATTTTCAACTAGAATGCCATGGGCGGCTGGCCGGCGGAGGCAGGAGGAGCAAAGAATGGTCAGGGGCTGGATTGTTTTTGTTTTCTTGCTTGTTTGCGGTCTCGTGACACTCGCCTCGTTGTGGGCGCATCCTGAGAACGCCTCTCGGGCAGGTTGGATCAGTGATGAGGGTTGTGGAGTCCAACACACGAAACCCGGCCGCGCGGATTGCGTGCAGAAATGCTGGCGTGGAGGCGCTTCGGTGGGACACCCGGAATGGAAACCCCAACGAGCCGTCTTTGTAGCCGATGGGGATCAGGCCATCTGGATTGTTGAGAATCCTGAAGCCGTCAGGGATTTCCCTGCCGCGCATGTGCTGCTGGCCGGCAATTTCGATTCTGCGAAGAAGACCGTTCACGTCGAGAAAATCACTCCCGCCGGCGAGTAGAGTGGGACAGCCATTCCTGGCTGTCCGCCTTTCCCAATTGTTGTTGTGGCACGTAGCGCCGTCCCTTCAGGGCGGCATCTTTCCCCTTCGCTTTTCCAATTTCTAGTTTCTGATTTCTAGTTTCTCCTCTTCCCTCCTAACAAATTCCTCATAATCCGCTCAGGACTTTTTAGCCTTTCCGCCCCTACTCTCTCCTTGTCCGGGCTAACCATTCGCACCAGCCCGGGTGAGGTCTCTATGCCGCTCACGGTGTTTCTCGCATTCTGCATTCTTGGCTGTGACTTCCTCCTCTGCGTCCTGTTCCAGTGGATCTACGGCGAAAAGCACAGAAAGCACGCCCGCCGCGTCGCCGCCCGCGAGAAACGCCGCGCTCTCTCCACCAAACAAGCCGGCCACCCTCGCGTACTCCCGTTTCCTCAGCGCCCGATCCAACACCGCACCGGCTACTTCTGATCGCACCGCATCTCCCGACCCCCGTCATTTGCGTTTCTTGCATCCCGGCGGGTCTGCGGGATCGAACGGAGCAAGCCGACGCCTTTTCTTGCCACGTCGCTCCTGCGAGGTGGTCGGCTTGCGCAGAGAGAAATCTCTCTTCCTCTTCGCTCTCGACTCTTCCTCCGTCTAG
>Ga0207126_1126_pt1 | contig 13323 bp, 10 predicted proteins | sample Alteio_BWMinHeat_20_FD_153586 | JGI IMG/M metagenome (GOLD analysis project Ga0207126, IMG submission 153586) | Enriched cells from forest soil in Barre Woods Harvard Forest LTER site, Petersham, Massachusetts, United States -... | ecosystem: Environmental > Terrestrial > Soil > Temperate forest >...
GATGAATTGATGAGCGGGTGAGAGATGAGCGCTTGACTGATTGCTTGTGCAATAAAGCTTGTAATTGTCAGTTTTACTCCCTCTTTAGCGAAAAAGGCCTCTCTTTCCCCTTGGATCTTTTTCAAGATTTTTGTCACGTCGACCTCTGTCACAAGTGTCGCATGGGGCGCCGCATAAAAGGAGCGAACCATGTTGTCGGCAATCGCTTTGCGCATTCCCGTGAGCTTTAACGATTCCACGCCTTGTTTTTGTGCAGTAGGTTGTGCGCTTTTTTCTTCAAGATACCGCTCTAGATCTTGTTTTGTCACCCGTCCCTCAGCTCCTGTGCCGCGGATTGAGCTAAGCTTGTCCATCGTAATGCCATGTTCTTGGGCAAGGCGTAAGATTGAGGGAGAGTAAAACGTCGCTTGGCTAGATCCAGAAGTAGCGGGGCAGTTGCTGGTTGTGCGCGGAGCTGTAAGAACATTTTTAGCAACGTCAGAGGTTGTGATGCGGGCAAGGGGCTCTCCAACCTGGAGTTCTTGATCTTGTTGTGCAAGGATACGGGTCAGCACACCTGAGACGGGAGACGGAATTTCGCTATTGATTTTGTCTGTTGAAACCTCGAGCAGAGGCTCGTCGAGTAGGACGTGATCGCCCTCTTTTTTAAACCAGTGGACAACGGTTGCACTCAGGATGCTCTCTCCGAGTTTTGGTAGACAAATTTCAATCTCTTCGCTCAAGGTCTGATCCTCCGGATTAATTTTTCCCATGCCTCTTTGTTAAAAGCGATCTCAAGGTGCGCCTCAACAGGGATGATGGGTAGCGATAATTTTAAGGCTTTTGGCAATTTTACGGCATCTTTTTCTGTGCATAAGAGTACACTCGCCCCTTCTGTTTGGCATTTTTCTGCAAAAGCTGTGAGCGTTTGAGCGTCTATTGGTTCGTGATCTTGAACCAGTAGCGTTGCAACAATCTCATAGGCGTCTAAGCTTGAGATGAACCGCTCTGGCGTGCCAATGCCGCAAAAAAGGCCTACTTTTTTTTGAGGAGAGGCTGTGTGCCGCATCTTAGCACCGATAACTGGCGCCAAGCTGTAGGTGCGGATTCTGTTTAAGGCGCTGTTGTATTCTGCTTCTGTATCGCAATGGTTAACGACAATGAGTGTTGCTTCCTGTAGCCGTTTAGGGGAGTCTCTGAGTCTTCCAAGAGGTAAAAAAGCATCTTTCCCAAATAAGTCCTTGGCGTCCAGAACGACAATTTCCGTGTCGCGTGCAATGGTTCGATGTTGCATCCCATCTTCTAGAATAAGAAGTTTTGCTCCCTGGCGTAGGGCAGCTCGTGCTGAACTTGTTCGGTTTTTACTGACAAAAATTTGAGTGTGAGGAAGCTTTTCTGCAAGCCAAAACGGCTCATCGCCTGTCATCTTCGGTCCGTAGAGGGGGCCGTGACCTGAACAGATCTGGACCCCGGCCGGGCTCTGTTCGAGTTGTCCTTTGTAGCCGCGAGAGATAATTGCAATGTGACTTTCTCCTCCAAGGTCATCGATAAGAAGACGTGTCAGTGGAGTTTTGCCTGTTCCTCCGACTGCGATATTGCCAATACTGACGACGGGAATAGGGAATTTATGGCTTGTTAACAGATGAAGGTCATACGCTTTATTGCGCAGAAAAACGATGCATTGAAATAGCTTGGCAGCGATTTTTTTAAATTGTGGCAGCATAAGAAAAGAGCTCTTTTTCGACCATTTCGATAATGATATGGATTGCCGCCATGTGAGCTTCTTGGATTCTGTCGGAGTAGGTAAAGCCGTCGACGATCCATTCTAGGTCACTTACCCCTTTGAGTCGTCCTCCTGTTTTACCTAAAAAGGAGATGGTGGAAAGACCCATTGACTGGGCGAGGGGGACAGCGCGGACAAGGTTTTCCGAATTACCGCTTGTGGTTAGGCTGATGAAGATGTCGCCGGGCTTGCCATACGCTTCGACAGCGCGAGAAAAGACATCGGCGTAGCCAAAGTCGTTGGCAGCGCAGCTCATGTGTGCGGGGTCAGCAAGGGCAATAGCTGGTAGGGCTTTTCGTTTTTCACGAAATTGAGATGTCAGCTCTTCTGCAAAGTGCATCGCATCGCAGAGGCTGCCCCCATTTCCGGCGATGAGTAGCTTGCCCTCCATCTGATAACATCTAGAGATTCTGCGGCTTGCCTCTTCGATGAACTGGAGGCTATTTGTTGCTTTAAGAAAGGAGATGGCGCGGATGGCGTCTTCGATAGCATGGAGGATAGATTTTTGCATGGTGCCCTGCGGTTGTGGCCGTAAGTGTATGGCAGGGCAGTGAAAAAAGACAAGCGCTTCCTTGTCCGATTATATAAAGCTACCGCTTCCGCCAGTGTTCCAAGCCTCGTGGACTGGAGGCATATCATCATCAGAACCAACTTCTTCAATAAACGCCGATCTAGGCGCTGCGTTTGGCCTGTCATGGCTGAACGGAGCTGCTTGTGGCCTAAAACTGCTGCTTGCGTCTGGGCGATGTAGGACAGGGCCTTGAGGAGCCGCCGCTGCTTGTCCTAGCTTGTGTCGTCGGTAGCTTCTGTCGGGTTGAGCTCGCGGAGCTTGGGCTGGTTGAGCCTCTAACTCTCTCTCTCTGAGCCTTGCAACTCGTGCCTTTTCTCGTGTCGCTGCATTAGCTTGTGCTCTAGGGTTTCGACGGCTTGGAGGCTCAAATCGAGGAGCTGGTAGATCAGCTGCATCCATTAAATCTGGCATGTCATCGTCTGTGGGCAAGGGGCTAGATAGAACCGTATGGGCTCTTGGTACAGGAGGAGCGTCAGGATATTGACGAGGGTCTGTCCCTGGAAGTTTAGATTCCTCATCTGGCTCATCTACTCTATAGCGGGTAGAAGAAGGGGCTCCAGCGCCTCTATGAGCGGGGCTGCTAGCTGCCGCTGCATCTCTTGCAGCTGCTTCTTTTGCTTCTTCTCTTTCTTTGCGTTCCTGTATTTCAGCTGCAACCCAACCATCATCTTGAAAGTCTACGATTGCTTTACGAGCGGCCTTATTGACCTCTTTTGGATCGTCAGGGAATTTGTCTCCCTCGTAGCGTTGTGAAACACGTTCGTATAGAGTAAGAATGTATGGTTCTAGATGCTCTTTTGCTCTAAGGAACCCATTGGGTAAAATTCTGTTTTGTGTTCTATAGATTGTTTCGTTGCCCTTACGGTCGGTTGTTATATATTCAGTTCCTCTGATGCGTATGCTGCCAAGAGTGTCTAAAATGCCATCATCTCGCATCTTGAGCCACATCTCTCGTGCAATTTTTTCAATGTCTTTTTGAGCCTCTTTGCCGGCGATGCAATGTTGTCCTGCAAAATTGTCTTTTGTGACTCGCCATACCACTCCGTCAGGATCGATCATCAGACCGTATCCTTTGTCAGCAGTTTCCCAAGTACCATCAGCACCCCAATTAAACGTGAAGTTGGGTCCCTCGACGCCGACTTGATGGAGCTCAACTCTAAGATCTCCTGGGGGAGTTGCTGCAGGGGAAGCTGGTGAAACTGACATGATAATACTCCTATGTGTTTATACTATTATTATAGTAAATATATATTATACAGTCAATAAAGAATGTGTTAATTAACTCGCAAGTAGCTTACACTAAGCAAGATAAGTAGCTTTGGAATTTTTAACAAACTAACAATTAAAGACTTAAGCTTTTAATGCTCGATTTGCAGCTGTGAGGTAATTTTCGTGGTCTTGGGAGAGCTCAAAGGCTGCGGGAAACGCGGCAATCTCTTTTAAAAGATGGGTCATGGGGGTGGGGAGGCCGTTTTTTTTAAGGCGGTTGTGAATTGTAACAGAGGTTGTGAATCCTTTGTCGTTTGTAAGGGTATAGCAATTGACACCCGGCTGGATATTGACACTGTGGGTCTGGTCAAGTTTTCCTTCACGTTCAAGTTTTAGAAGCATCTGGATGGCAAGTGCTTTGATTTTGTCTCGTGTCTCTGCATCCTTACAGAGTAGTAGTTGGCCTGGAAGGTTTGTGGCTCTGATTTGCCATTTCTGCTCCCCTTTTCCGGAAGCTAAATCTGGAGGGATTGTTAAAATGCCGTAAGAGTTGTCGTCATGCCACTCGACGCTCGCTCCTTCTATTGGGTTTTGAGAATATGCAAGTTCTATAGGTGAGGCCATTTTATTCCTTAATAGTTTTTTTGTGGTCTATTTTACTCTTATTTTGTTTTAAAAATCAACAAAGAAGTCTGAATTATTTTATTGTCGTTTTTTTGACAATGAACATTTTGACAAAAATCAGTCTATTTTTTTACACTCCAATCGATTCCTAACAATTTCGATGCGTTCATGACACAGACAGATCCTGTAGATCCTCTTTTTTCAACTTCTTTATCTCTACAAATAGTTGCTTGCCGGCTCGGTCACAATCTTAATCTCTCCAGAAGCGTGCAGATCACCTCTTTTTGTATCGATAGCCGTTTGGCAGCTGAAGGTTCTCTTTTTTTTGCACTGCCGGGCAAGCGTCAAGATGGGCACGATTTTCTTGAAGAGGTAGCTCAAAAAGGAGCGCGTGCCGCTGTTGTCCGAGCAGACTATGAAGGCCCCTCTTATGGCCTTGTTCTTCTGCGCACAGATTCTCCGCTTCTTGCTTTGCAGCATCTCGCTCAAGAGAAGATTTTAGAGAAAGCCCCGAAAATTATTGCGATTACAGGATCTGTTGGCAAGACAACAACCAAAGAGTTTTTAGCAACGCTTCTTGCTTGTCGTTACCGTGTTGGTAAAACACCTGGTAATGCTAACTCGCAAGCCGGGCTTCCACTTGCGATTCTCAATTGGAATGAGGAGGTAGACCTTCTGATTCTTGAGATGGGGATGAGTAAGCCCGGAGAGATCGCCCGTTTAATTGAGATCGCGCCACCAGATATTGCGCTGATTACAAAAATTGGAACGGCCCACGTCAGTAATTTTTCCGATGGAATTGAAGGGGTTAGAAGAGAAAAGGGGTCGATTCTCTCTCATCCTAAAACAGCGCTTGGGCTGATTCCTGATGGAGAGTTTTTCCCAGATTTTTCCTGTCCCCAGGTAAGTGTTGGTAGAGAGGCGAGTTCTTTTTACTGGTATGAGGCGACCCCCTTTGGATTGCGTATTTGGGAAAAAGGGGTCTACCCAAATGACTCGATGATGCCAACAACCAACTTTTCAAGTCATTTGGGTATCGCCTCTCCTCATCTTCAGCTCTCATTGCAGGCACACCATCTTCAGGAAAATTTTGTCATGGCGGCCTCTTGTGCGCGTATCCTCGGTTTGACTTGGGAAGAGATTCAAGAGGGGGCTAAACTTCTGATCCCTTTTCGGAATCGATTTGAGCGTGTAGAGAAAGAGGGTGTCATCTGGATTAATGACGCTTATAATGCCAATCCCGAATCCATGAAAGCGGCTCTATTAAACTTACCTGCAGCGTCAAGAAAAATTGCCGTTCTTGGCGGGATGGTAGACCTTGGGGAGTTATCGTGTTCTGCTCACAGGGCAATTGGAGAGTATGCGTTACTCGCAGTCGATCAAGTTCTGTGCATTGGAGAAGGAGCTCAATGGATTGTCGAACGGTTTTTAGAAGTGGGGCGAGAGGCGCGCTTTTTCACCTCTTTTTCTGATTTAAAGGCGGCATGCCAGGCCCTTGTAGAGCCGGGAGATCTTGTCTTGATTAAAGGCTCTAACTTCAACTCTCTGTGGAAACTTCTTGAATAATTTTTTTTGTTTTTGCATGCTCTCGACTGTGCAACTTTTTGGGACCGCCTGCCTTGTCTACTTGCTCTTGGCCGTTTGGCCTATGTCCAAACGCGCTGTTTATTTTCTAAGGAAAGGGTTTTTTAACCCTTCCCTTAGAAAATAAACAGCGCCAAGAACAAATATCTCGAGGCCTTCGGTCCCAAAAAATTGCACAGTCGAGATGCTTTCAGTACGCTCTGGATGTTCATGATTTTACAACTTTTTGATTTTTTTAATTGGCAGATGCCGCTCTCTTTAAGTTACGTCTCCACAAGGATGATCCTCTCTGCGATGACAGCACTGATCTGTATGCTCTTTTTTGGCCCCAGGTTTATTAAAAAGTTGTACGAATTGAAGATGGGGCAATCGATTCGGGTGGAGGATTGCCCGCTACTTGCAGAGCTCCATAAAAAGAAAAAAGAGACGCCGACAATGGGGGGGCTTCTCATTCTCGCCTCGATGCTTTTTTCCCTGTTTTTATGGATGGATCTAAAAGATGCCGATACACTGCTTCTATTTTTTACAACAGTGACGCTTGGCTTAATTGGCGGCTATGACGATTTTTTAAAACTCAAATACAAGAACTCTAAAGGGCTCTCTGCAAAGCTGAAATTTGGGCTGCAGCTGGCAGTGAGTAGCTTGATTGCTCTTTACCTGCTTTGTCCCTCTGTTACAGAAGTTCTGCATATGGGAGACTTTTTTGCGCCGCCCGTTGCCAAAATGGGAATGCAGGTTTTTTCCACGCAAGGCTATATGGCTCTTAACTATCTCCCCTTTTTTAAGGATCCGATCCTTGTTTTACAAGGATCTTTGATTATTTTTTCTTTTCTCTGGCTCGTCTTTGTCATTACAGGTTCATCTAATGCCGTGAATTTGACAGATGGTTTGGATGGTCTAGCTTCGGGTTGTCTAATCCTGGTTGCTTTTGTCTTTGCCCTTGTCGCCTTTTTGTCCAATAATAGCGAAATGGCGCGCTATCTCAACATTCTCTACATTGAAAATAGTGGAGAGATTGCCATTTATCTCTCTGCGATGATCGGAGCGCTCATTGGATTTTTATGGTATAACGGGTATCCAGCTCAGGTCTTTATGGGAGACACAGGTTCTTTAGCGCTTGGGGGTATTATTGCAGTTGCAGCTATTTTATTGCGCAAAGAGATGCTTCTTTCCATTGTAGGGGGGATATTTGTCGTGGAAGCCCTCTCTGTCATTTTACAAGTGGGCAGTTACAGACTACGCAATCGGCGCCGTATTTTTTTATGTGCGCCGCTGCACCACCATTTTGAATACCGTGGCTGGCCGGAGACTAAGGTTGTCTTGCGTTTTTGGATTGTCGGACTTCTTCTTGCGATGATTGGATTAATCTCTTTAAAGTTACAGTCGTGATGAGAGTACTTGTTTTAGGTCTTGGAGTCAGTGGCCGTGCCCTCTGTCAGCTCTTGCAGCGCCAAGGGATTAGACCTGTCGGTGTCGATGCGCAAGAGAGTGCAGTTCTGGCCGCTCTTCCCTATTGTGATGCGCGAAGAGATGGTGAGGTAGCCTCTCTTGAGGGATTTGATCAACTCTTTGTTTCACCGGGAATTTCTCTGGAGCACCCTCTTTATAAAGAGGCGCTCACTTTAGGGATTCCAGTTGTTGGAGAGGCGGCATTTGCTCTGCAAAATCTCTCTTCTCAGAAATGCCTTGGCATTACAGGAACAAATGGGAAGACAACAGTCACGCTTCTGGTTGAGCATCTCTTGCGCGCTCTTGGGAAACGGGCGCATGCCGTTGGCAATGTTGGCTATGCACTTTCGAGCTATGCATTAAATCCCGACCCTGAAGAGATTCTAGTGGTTGAGTTGAGCTCTTATCAATTGGAAACAATGGAAGGACCGCTCCTTGATGCGGCGGTTATCTTAAACATCACACCCGATCATCTCGATAGGTATCGTTCCATGCAAGAGTATGCAGATGCTAAATGGCGGATTGCTCGTTGTTTAAAACCTCAAGCTAAGTTCTACGTGCAGAAAGTCGCTTCTCAATTTGGGACTGTACCTTCTGCCGTTTTTTTTAACGAAGAGAATTACGCTTTAGAAAATCAGAGAGCTGCCGCCTTGCTTTGTATGGAGGTGGGTTTTTCTTATGAAGAGATAGAGCCTCACTTTAAAACGTTTACAAAACCGCCCCATCGAATCGAGTATGTTTGTGAAAAAAATGGGGTTCTCTTTTACGATGATAGTAAAGGGACAAATATCGATGCTGTGATATGCGCGGTGAGCAGCATGCCGGGCCCTGTGATTCTGATCGCAGGAGGCGTTGATAAGGGAGGCGGTTATGCGGCGTGGGCTCAGTTTTTCCCAGGGCGCGTGAAAAAAATCTTACTTATTGGATCGAGTGCAGAAAAAATCTATCGCGAATTAGAGAAGATTGTTACAGTAGAAATTGTAAACTCTCTTCAGGTTGCGGTGGATCTTGCATACTTGGCAGCTGTTAGGGGGGATTGCGTGCTTCTTTCTCCCGGTTGTGCAAGTTTTGATCAGTTTCGGGATTATGCGCATCGAGGAGAAGAGTTTCAGACTGCTGTACAGGGCATTAAGGGGAGATTTAATTAAAATGAGTCGTCGAGATACTATCATTATTGCAGTGTTAATTAATGCAGGACTTTTAATTGTTCTCTTTACGACGGCGTTAAAGAGCGATAAAAGTCAGGACGATTTTGTGCAAAGCCACGCACCCTCTCTTGTGGAAGAGCCTATCTCTTCGCTAGTCTCGCAACCTGTTGTAGCAGAGAATCGACTAACGTCCCCTGTAGGTGATGAGGTTGATCAGCTTCTCAAGCAGTATCAGCAGTTCTCTTCGGTCACATCTGTTGAAGAGAAGAGTCCGGCTGTAGATCAGAAAGATCTGTCACATTTTACTGATGAATTAAAACAGCGACCAGATGAACCAGCTCAGAATGAAGTATCTACTCAAGAGTCTGCAATTATCGAAGTTAAGGTGAAAAAAGGGGATGTCCTTGAGAAACTTGCTAGATTTCATAAGACGACTGTCTCTGAAATTATGAAACTCAATCGCTTGACAAGCAGTAATCTGAAAATCGGGCAGGTTTTACGCATTCCTTCTAAAGCTAAAAAAGCCTCTGCACCAACACAAAGTGTTACACGTGGCGATCAGAAATATTATCAGATCAAAGCTGGTGACACCCCATGGTCAATTGCTCTAAAGCATCAGATGAAGCTTGAAGATCTGCTTGCGCTTAACAATCTTGACAAGGATAAAGCGCGTAAATTGAAAGCTGGAGATCGACTCCGAGTGCAATAGCCCTTTTTAACAAGCAGCATCACACCTCCATGAGTCGACAACTATTTTTTTCTCTTGCAATTGTTGTATTGTTGATCGCGATGGGCCTTCTCATGATTTTCAATACATCCTCTGCAGAGGTGCTGGATCGTTTAAGTAATAAGAGCACGCACGCGGCTCTCTATAAGCAGATTGTCTATGCGTTTTGTGGAGCCTTCTCTGCGATACTCGTTTGGAAGGTTGGGCATCGCAATCTTGTTCGCTATAGTGGCGTTTTGCTTGTCTGCACAACAGTTGCTTTACTTCTGCTTTTTGTTCCCGGGATCGGACAAAAGATCAATGGAGCACGCAGGTGGCTCTCTATTGGCCCCCTCTCTTTCCAGCCATCAGAATGTGCTAAATATTTAATTCCACTCTACTACATTCGCGTCATCATACAGAAACAGAGTTTGAATTTCGTCTCCTTTCTCAAGTTGATCACCACCTTGGCAATCCCCCTCGGATTAATCTTGATTGAACCGGATAATGGGACGACAGCGCTAATTTTAGTCACTCTTTGCGTGCTTTTTCTTTTAACGCGTGTTTCGTTTCTCTATTGGGGACTTCCTCTATTGCTACTGGTAGGGGGAGGAACAGCTCTTGCTTTGCGCATGCCACACGTCTCTCACCGGATTGAAGTCTATCTCAATCCAGAACTTGATCTACTTGGTAAGGGACATCAGCCGTATCAGGCAAAAATTGCTGCCGGATCGGGTGGGCTTTTTGGGCGCGGTCTTGCAGGAAGTTTGCAAAAACTAGATTATTTACCAGAGGCCGGTAATGACTATATTGCGGCGATCTTTGCAGAAGAGTTTGGTTTTTTTGGTATCATGATTCTGATTGGGTTATACGGAGCGCTCGGGGCTATTGGGTTTCACATTGGAACCAAAGCTGCAACGCTAGAAGGTTTTTACGTCGCGACAATTATTGCTTTTTTAATTCTTTTACAGGCGTTTCTTAACTTAGGGGTTGTTTCGGGTCTTTTACCGAGCAAAGGGATGAATTTGCCCTTTTTTAGTCAGGGAGGGACCTCTCTTGTTGTCAACCTAATGGCAGTTGCACTGATGTTACAAGTCTTTAAAAAAAGCGCGGAAAAAAGTTGTGAACCCAGGCCTTAAGGACTGGGATTATAGTTGGGGCCGAGCTTTGTACTCGGCTTAAGCATTATTTTGAAAATACCCGGCCCTTAGGGGCCGGGTTTCCGCCGGAGGACGGATGAAGCGCTATAAAATCATCATGGCAGCGGGCGGTACGGGAGGTCATCTCTTTCCGGCTCAAGCAATAGCAAAAGAGCTTGAGAAAGAAGGCAACATCGATCTGCACTTTGCCGGCTGTGGGCTCTCTTCTAATCGCTATTTTTTAAAAGAGCGCTTTGCGTTTACAGACATTGGGGAGGCTTGCCGCACAATTAAAGGGATGTGGCATGGCCTTGTGAATAGCTTTAAACTCTTAAGAAAACAGAGACCAGATCTTCTGATTGGTTTTGGCAGTTTTCACTCCTTTCCACTTCTAGTTACAGCGGTCGTTCTCAGAATTCCCTTTGTCTTATTTGAATCAAATGCCCATCCAGGGAAGGTTAATCGTCTCTTTTCTTGTTGTGCACGGTATACCGCCGTTCAATTTAGTGGGGCAGAGGCGCGGCTTTTTGGGTCTGTCATACCGGTTTCTGTTCCTCTTTGGGAAAAGGGCGAGGTTGTCTCTTGTGACCGGAATGAAGCGCTTAGCTATTTTGGACTTTTACAAGGCCGTAGAACGCTTCTTGTTTTTGGCGGCTCTCAAGGAGCTCTTGCGATTAATAAACTGATTGTTCAGGCCCTGAACGCTCAAGAGTCACTACAGATCGTCCACTTGATTGGATCAAAAGAGGATCCGGCTCCATTTATTGCTCATTATGCTGCATCTAACATCCTAGCGTGTGTCAAGCAGTTTGAGACAGAGATGCGCTCGGCTTGGCTTGTCGCGGATTTAGCTATTTGTCGATCAGGTGCTGTAACAGTGATGGAAGCTCTTGCTTTTGAGGTGCCGATGATCCTCATTCCTTTTCCCTATGCTACAGACGATCATCAGACAAAAAATGCTCTTTTTATGGAAAAAATTGGGGCAGCCATTCACTGTGGACAAAAAGAGATAACCGCGGATCTTCTCCAAAAAATGATCACGACTACTTTAGAGCCCAAAAATCTGGCTTTAAAAAAAGAAGCAATTATTGCTTTTAAAAAAGAAGTGAATAAAATTCCATTATCTAAACTAATTAAGAACACACTATGCAACAAACCTACCATTTTATCGGAATCGGCGGAATTGGGATGAGCGCACTTGCGCGTATTCTTTTACAGAAAGGAGACAAAGTTACAGGAAGTGATGCTTGTGCAACACACATTACAGAGGCGCTGAGGGCGCTTGGAGCTCAGGTCTATGCAGAACATTCAGCAGAGTGGATTTTCTCGCAAGAAGCGGTTATTTATTCAACTGCTGTAAGTGCAGAAAATCCAGAGTTCCAAGAGGCCTCTTTACGCAAGTTGCCTCTATTGCATCGATCGGATCTTTTGGCTCAGTTAATGGAAGATTACGCTCCGCTCTTGGTTGCCGGATCCCATGGTAAAACGACGACGACCGCTCTTTTGTCCCATCTTTGTATCTTTTGTGGGCTTGATCCTTCTTATGCAATTGGAGGTTCTGCTTTAAACTTGCCCCATCACGGCCATCACGGCAAGGGGCTCTACTTTATTGCCGAGGCCGATGAGAGTGACGGATCTTTTATTAAATATCTCGGTTTTGGTGCGATTATTACAAACATCAGCAATGATCATCTCGATTTTTGGAAGACAGAGGAGAGTCTTGAAGCGGGATTTCGTGCTTTTTCTGAAAAGGTGCGCTCTAAAGAGCACCTCTTTTTTTGTAAGGATAACGAGGCTCTTGCTAGGTTGCAGATTCCCGGTATGAGTTACGGTTTTTCTAAAGATGCAGATCTCTGTATCACAAGCTACCGACAAGAGGGTTTTACAACTGTTTTCACACTGACTTTTAAAGGGGAGCTGTATGAAGAGATTAAGATTCCACTCATTGGTAGACACAAAGCAATCAACGCGCGCAAATCCCGAGCAGCCCAGGAGGCGATAGATCCTAACGGCAAGATCTTTGCCGCTCTTCAAAACCTCTGCATCCAAAGGCGTGCGTAAAATTAGATCAGTGGCATGTGCCCCATACTTTGTCTCATAAGTATGCATCTCTGAGATCTTTTGAATTTCGCACGGATCGGAAACAAAGATCGACTCCATTCCTAAAAGTGCAAATTCAATTTCACGTCCAACCACCTCTTCTTCAACAAGAAGATGATGGTCAAAGGTGAATGCATAAGCAATACCCTCAAGGAGCTCTTCAACTGTCGTCACCCTCCTCACACTGATACTCGAGCCTAGATGGACTCCCTTAGTAAAGAGCGGGAACTTAAGCGTTGAGAGAATTGTCTCTAGAATCTCCTCACGACGCAACTCAAAATCAAGCGCTGAAAAATCAACAAACGGTGAGACATAAATTCCGTGAGCTGCCGCCAAATGCTTGGAAACTGCTTTATCCATGCACAAAGGAGAAGAGCGAAAATCGGAACCGACATAAGGAATCCCCAAAATCTCCAAAAAGCCTTGCATCGACCCATCTTCACCACAAGTTCCATGAAGAATCGGAAAAGCAAAATCGCAAGCGCGCAATTCTTCAAGTGACCTCTTAAAGAGGCCATCTTTGCCAATATAAAATGGTTCGATCTGGTACAATCTCAGATCTAAATGCTTCTGTACATACATCACAGAGGAACAGGAGACCTCGTGCTCCACAGAGGCGCCTCCATATAAAAGAGCCACTTTTAGTTGTCTGGGCGGAGATTTTTCTAGCGCTTGCAATAGTAAAGGGCCCATCTTCCAGACATCTCCCGCACCCATTGTCAAACAGAGATCATGCAGACGCACTTTTTTCTGTAGAACCTCTAGAAGATCAGCATGAGGAACATACGTTACAGAGCGCCTTTTGCTAATAAGGGAAGAGAGCATTTCGGCTGTAATTCCAGGGATGGGCGCTTCTCCGGCTCCATAAATATCGGTGATAATAAGCTCATCTGCTACATCAAAAGCTCTGACAAACGCCTCCAAACAGTCGCGCGTACGGCTGTAGCGATGAGGCTGAAATACAACGACAAGGCGCCGTCCATCAGCTGCTTGTTTAAAGCCTTTGAGTGTTGCGATAATCTCATTGGGAT
>Ga0207126_1122_pt1 | contig 13289 bp, 13 predicted proteins | sample Alteio_BWMinHeat_20_FD_153586 | JGI IMG/M metagenome (GOLD analysis project Ga0207126, IMG submission 153586) | Enriched cells from forest soil in Barre Woods Harvard Forest LTER site, Petersham, Massachusetts, United States -... | ecosystem: Environmental > Terrestrial > Soil > Temperate forest >...
TTAGAGGCGCTCCAGTTGCACCGAATCACGGGGGCGCCACTTTGTGCAGCAATGTAGGCCATGCCCGGTTTTACGCTATACACAGGCCCTCTTGGACCGTCTGGAGTGATGACAAGGAGGCTGTTTGGGTTTTGGAGCACGTGAATTGCTTGAAGGAGCGCTGCATGCCGGGTAGTATGCCCCACACGAATGGCGCTCACCCCTTTATAGGTTTCAGCAAGCGCTGAGGGGATGTTGCCATCACGGCTTTTACTAATAAGAACAAATATTTGCTTTCTCCGTGTGTATTTCCTGATTAAGCGGGGTAGTAACAACAATTGATTGTGCCACAGCGCAACAATCATGGGGGTATCAGTTGCAAATACGTCACTGCCTTCAACTTGTATTCTCATGGTCCGAAGGTAGAGGGCAAGAAGTAGGCGAAGAGGGGCTACAAGGATCTTTATGAGGACATGGTTGGATATCATAGAATCGATACTATAGCGTCAGCTGCTACTTTACTTGGCACTCTATTTGGCTCTTTTGATGTCGTAAGCTCTGATCTGAGCGACCGACACTCTTTTCTGATGGCTGCAGCATCGTTTTGTAACTGGCTAAGAGTCTGCGCAATATCCTCTGGTAAGGGGCGATGTTCGATATATTCTTTAAACAGTTCCTTGCCTTTCAAAATATTGACAATGCAGTAATAGGGTAGGTTGAGGTGTAAAAAGTGCTTTGCAATAAAACGATTCAGTGGCGATAGATGATACGTGACAATAGTGGGCACTTCTGAAAGGGCCAATTCCAGTGTGACAGTGCCCGATTTTGCAACCGCCATGCAGCTCTGCCGCATGAGGTCATGCCGCTCTGCAAATGGAGTGAGGTTGATTTGTAAATTAAACTTTTTATTTGCATTCTTAGCTTCTTTCTCGATCCATTGCCTGACAGTTTCGCTATGTACAGAAATAGCAATGGAATACCCTGGCCTTGTTGCGGCAAATTGGCATACGCCTTCGAGTTGCATGGGGAGGTTGGCTACAACTTCGGAGGGTCTGCTTCCTGGAAATATAGAAATAATATTTTTGTCTTTGTCATTTTGTGTAGGAGGTTGTAGGTATTCTATGAGGGGATGTCCTGTCCAGATGGTGGGTACTTTATAATGCGTAAAGTAGGGGACTTCGAAGGAAAAAAGCGGCAGCAATAGATCAAAATATTTGGCCATAATGGCCGCCCTTTGTGGTTTATACGCCCAAACGGTTGGGGCTACTGCTTGTATGATCTTGCCTGTATAGCCCGCCTTGCGAAGGGCTCGTGCAAATCGTATAGAGAAAGCTGGCTGGTCGATGAAGATACAGGCGTCAGGGTTTTGTTTCAGACAGGCTTTTTTGAGGGAGATAAAATTCTTAATAAGGCGTGGCAGGTTTTTATATACATCGGAAAATCCCATTACCTGAAACTGCTCTATAGGAATAAGAGATGTTAGCCCCTGGCTTTGGAGCTCAGGACCACCCACACCGAAAAAGGAGCTCGCTTGAAAGCGATTTTTGAGTGCAGCCACAAGTCTCCCACCATACAGATCACCGCTTGCTTCACCAGCAAAAACAAAAAAATTCTTCATGAGTTAAAATATTTTTGCCATGTGCAATTTCCGAAGGAAATTCGCACATGACATGTCTCTTCACGCCTTTCCTGCTGATTTTTTCCAATCTTCGTAGATATCTTTAAGTTCATGGCGTACCTTTGTGCGTATGCCAAGAAATTGTAGTGAGTAGTAAAATTCTTCGGTTTTAGTAAAGCGCCCATGGAATTTTGGCTTGGTGTTGAAGGGTGTAAGGCGAAATTGATTGGTAGTAACAAGGTGTGCGCCCATCATAAGGCGACGGGGGAAATGAGCAAATGAGGTAGTATCAATGCCATTTAGGAGTGTCTCTGAGAGGTGCAGCACATCTTGCATCGAAAGAGGCCGCCCACGATCTTGCGTGAGTGTGTTCAGTTCTTGCTCGAGAATGGGGAACACAATAGCCGCAAGGAGGATAGAGCGATGGAGGGGGGCTGGACGGATTCTATGGAAGTCATCAATTGCGCGCAGATATTCATGGGCAATCGTTTTTGAAGGCCCCCATAAAAAGTGGTGAAAGCACGGGAAGAGAATCAGTAAAAAATCATATGCCGCCATAAGATCCAAGAAGGCACTTGCATAACCTGATTCGAGCATTTTAAAAAATTCCTCGAGAAGGCGTGCTGGAGCACTTTTCATGATTTCTTCCTTGCATGCATGGAGGGCGCGCTCAGTTTTGTGATCTATGGAAAAGCCAAAGCGGGCATGGAACTTGAGAAGGCGAATCATGCGGACGGGATCTTGCTTGAAACGTATCATAGGATCGCCGATAGTTCTGAGGATTTTGTGGCGAATATCTTCTACGCCATTTACATAATCGATGACAGTGCGGGTGGTGGGGTCATAGAAAAGGGCATTAATAGTAAAATCGCGTCTGAGGACATCCTCTTCGGCATTGCCCCATTGATTATCGCGGACGATAAGGGAGGCGTTCTCGAGATCGCCTGCACGAAAGGTGGCGCACTCAAAAACTTTCTTACCGTGGCGTATATGGGCTAAGCGAAAGCGTTTGCCAATGAGCAGGCATCGGCGTTGAAAGAGTCTCTTGACTTCCTCAGGGCGTGCCGATGTGGAAATATCGTAATCTTTTGGCTTTTTATGGAGTAAAAGATCACGCACACCACCCCCTACAAGGTAGGCGGTATAGCCTGCATTCTTTAAGTGAAATATAATGTCGAGTGCATCTTGGTCAATGTCATCTTGACGTATGCTATGCTCGTTTTCGGTATATATTTTAGGCTGCATCACGCGGCGTTACGTTCTGTCTCTGATTTTTTTGAAGTATCTTTATCTTGAAATGACCCTTCGAGTCGAGCCACACGAACATCTAAATACCGCACACTTTTATCAAGATCGTTAACAGAAGTTTTAAGTTCTTTGATGTCTTGTGAGACCTCACTTCTATTATGTTCCATATCACTTTTTAAGCGAGTTTCAAGATTACGCATATCATCTGTTATTCTTGTCCCAAGGTTATGCATATCACTTTTTAATCCCGTTTCAAGGTTATGCATATCACTTTTTAGTTCAGTTCTAAGACCTTGTATATCGTCTTTTAGCTCGGTTCTAAGGCTTTGTATATCGTCTTTTAGCTCGGTTCTAAGGCTTTGTATATCGTCTTTTAGCTCGGTTCTAAGGCTTTGTATATCGCTTTTTAGCTCGGTTCTAAGTTCCTGCAAGTTCTTATGCATATCTTGTTGCACTGTAGCTAAGTTCTTATGCATATCTTGTTGTACTGCTGTCATCCTGTCGTTTACCACGGTAATCTTATCGTTTACCACGGTAATCTTATCGTTTAACCTGCGATAGAAAAACCAGACGATGACGACGATACTGATAATATTCTGGATGTTAAAACCCTGTAAAAATTCTACAAGTTCATTCATAGCTATCCCTTGCGGATTTTCCTACGGAAAATCCGCGTATATCATAAAAAGTTATTCGTGATCTGTGAAGTCATCTCCTGTGATCGGGCAGTAGAATGCTTCATAGGTTGGAGTATACCATTGGATGGTATTTTTTGCAATTTGCAAATACGTTTTGCACGTCATCAAGCAGTCTGTATCTGCTCTAATCTCGCTATAGCAGCGCTAGTGAGGGAAATGGCCTCTCCAATTGTCGGACGCTGAGCTGGCTCGAGTGCACACAAACGGCTTATAAGTGTATATACTTCCAATTCTGCACGCTGCTCAGCAGTAGTACTGCCGCTCTCAATGGCTTGTTGGGCTCGGGCTAGCTGTGCCTCTGGTGCATATATGCGCAAGTCTGTATCCTCAGTTTCATGAGGCAGCCTCGGTCTTGTAAATGCATTGCTATAACCACTCGTGCGTAAGGCAGCGTATAGTGCAGAGTTGCTATCATATATATGTGCAAGCAGTGCCCCACATTGGTATATATCTGTTGCAAAGGGGAAAGCAGGGGACATAATCCGAGGCTTGATAGGACCACAAGTCTGGCTGTTCGTTTGGGTAACATCTTGTGCTTCGGCTGTCAGATCAAAATCGGTTATACGAATATCTATTCTCTGTTCAGTAGCATGAGCTAGAAAATTGTTTGCTTTAATATCTCTATGGACAAAACCTCGCTCATGCATAGATTGCACTCCAAGCAATGCTTGTTTAAATAATTTTAATTTTTCAATAACTACTGTGCAAGATACTCCCTCCGGAATAGCATGTGCCAGATCCTGGTCACAGCTTTCAAGGAAAAAATATCCTCTAGCACCTTGTTGAGGAGATGTAAGCACTTGGACAGAAATCGTTGTTACTACGTGAGGTGCTCCATTTAATCGCTGGCCATAGTAAATATTACGCTCTAGGAGATCTGTTCCTATGCGCTGTGTCAAAGCCACAGGTCCTCTTTGTGGAGCTGTTAATGATAACGAAGAGCTATTTGAAGGTATAGCAAATTGAACAGTACGAAACACTTTTTTCAAACCGCCAGCAAGTTTCCGAGAAGGTATATAGAGTTTATCACCTTCACGAATCATTGAAATAGATTGCTCATGTACTTGTATTGTAGTTTCTCCTTGAGAAGAGAGAACAGTTTGGTACACATTACTTATTTTTGGTAGCTCGTATGCTGTGATAATTACTGTGGATAATGCCTCCATAGCTATGCCACGATAATTTTGTTGTATGTTTTGCTGGATTTGCTGGTAGTGTTCAAGAATATGGGTTCGCTGCTCTGAAATGGTAGAATCGGATAGGGGCATGTTTTGCATAAATGTAATAAGGCTAGCGATGGCATTATCGGAAAAGTTTTCTTCAACAAGCGCATTGTGAAATCGAGACCAGTTATATGGGGGCATCAGATGGGTGGTAATACAGATTGCAACACGCAATGCCTCTGTAGGGGTAACATTTTGGCTTGTGATATTAGTAAAATAGGAATATGTCTGCTCAAATAATGATTGAGGTATCGACTTGATGGCCTGCAGTAAGTCTATGGTGTCCTGTGCAGAAACTTCAAGCTGAAATATCGCATGGTACTTGGTGCAATACCGTTCAAATTCTGCAGGCGAGCTCTGCCGTCTCTGTAACAGTGTTGCCCAGTTTCCTGAATCTACTAGTAAGAAAAATTGTAGTGCGCTCTTTATTGAATCAATGACTGCAGCATCAGCATTGGGTGTCGCTCTTGAGATATTGTCCATGTAGGTAGAAAATAATTTGCTATTTGCTTTGTTAATGGTAAACAGGCGCAACATAACTTCGTTTTTTTTCTTAGTGGTCATTGTTCGTTGTGTGGCAGATAATGATGGAGAGCTCAATGTATTTTCCAAATTTCTGAGTGCCGCGCAGCACATGGCGCATTGCAGTTCAGCGGATGGTTGTGACGAGCCAGTGCGGCAACAAAGAACTGCAATTTCATCAATATTCTGATTTTCTATTATGTCATTAATGTTATTGTTCGTAATAAGTGATTGGACTTGGGGGAAGATGTGAATAGCTCTTGTTATTTGCTCAACCGGTCTTTCGAAGAAAGAACTTCTCCTCATTGTTACTTCACAACACTGAAGCAAATCGTGTAAAGGCATAGTGGTGAGCAAGGAGCGCACGAATGTAGAGAACTGATTCTCTTGGTAAGGTTCAGTGCGGGCGAACTGTTTAATCCGACGTATACATTCGATTTGTGCTCGTAAGGAATTCAGGGAATCGGTGGCAGTAAGTGGTTGAGGTATTTGGCAGTATGCTAATAATGGCTCGAAATCCTCGAGCTCAATTTCTGACAAAAAATCAGTAAAACGCGTTGTGGTATTTCTTTGTGCAACAGCTTCTCTAAATCGCTCTAGAAAGGAAGTGGAATTTGGGGAAGGAATGACCAATTCCTGCCAGCGAAGAAATTGTAAAGCAGAACCATCTATTTTCTGAAATACATCATCTGAACGGGCGCGCGGATCTTGAAAAAGTGTTTGGAAGCGCTGAAGATCTCCCGAGGCCATGGCATCCTGTATTTGCTTTGCTAGCTCTGCAAGAGAAACTTGAACGGGTTCGGTTGTCATGGGTGAAACACTCGATATGGTTATAGAATTAACTATATTATTGCGATCGTTAACAGAAATTGACATAGAAACCTCCGTGTATTTTATATTTGTTTCCGTTAATTATAAAGCAAATTATTTTTTTTGTCTAGGGCTGATCTTAACAGGCCTGATCTTATCCTGATGAGATGACGCAGGGTCTTAGAGTTTTGGCAGTTAGAAGGTGTAGGGGCTTTTTTTTACAGGGAGAGCCACAGGAGATAGCTTGCAGAGAGAGCTTGTCAGAGGCGTCAGGGGTGTTAGATGCATTGGTGAGTAAGGTCTGGGCAGTGGGGAGATTAGAGAGAAAGCTGAGGGATCATTATGGACTTATAAGAAGCGCCAAAGATGCATTTTCAACGAGCGTATGCTCGCTGAAGTCCAAACATATAAAAATCGCATGGCAAATAAATTTGCCAATCGATTTTTATATGCTTGGACTTTTCCACTTTCAGTGGAAAAATGCATCGAATACCCCAAACTTCTCTGTGCGCTCTGTGTCCTCTGTGGTAAAAAAATTTACCAAATCAGGGATTTACAGGGCCGTGGCCTTAGCCTGATGCGTATGCCACTACCGTGGCTCGGTTCCGATTGGTTACAAGTTTCTTTAAGTTGACACCGTTGGACCTTAACCAACCATGCCTCTAGCACCCCACACGCCTCTGGCAAGCTCTCTCTGTAAGCCCTCTCTTGCAGCTCTCCCTGTAAAAAAACTGCCCAGACCTTTCTCACCAACGCGTCAAGCACCCCACACGCCTCTGACAAGCTCTCTCCTGTAGCTCTCCCTGTAAAAAATTCCCCCAGGCCTTCCCCACCAACGCATCTCAGTAATCCCCTAACCGCAAAAAGACTAATTATCCTTGCGCATAAGGAAAGGAAATGCTATAGTTATACTTATGGAGAAGGATATATTACGCATTGTGCAAACATTATTAGAAGAATTTCGTGCCCAGATTAGCGCTCTACCCACATTAGTACCACGACAGTATGCATTTCCGGAAGTGCATAACATGATTCGTGTGGCAATTGGCATGCGAAGGTCTGGGAAGACCTACTTTTTGTTTCAAACCATACGCCAGCTGCTCACAGAGGGAATACCGCTTGAGCGCATACTTTATGTGAATTTTGAGGATGATAGGATATTGCCCCTCGATTACAAGACCATGGGAGAGATGATAGATGCCTGGTACACATTGTATCCCGAGCATCATGAACAGTGCTGCTATCTCTTTGTCGACGAGGTACAAAACGTAGATGACTGGTCAGTAGTGCTTCGGAGGCTCTTGGATACAAAAAAAATACAGATCTATGTGACAGGCTCATCCTCGAAGCTACTCAGTAAAGAGATTGCGACGTCACTCAGAGGCCGCTCTATTGCCATCGAAATTTTGCCTTATAACTACACAGAATTTCTATGCGCTCATGCCCTACCACCCCCTGAAAAGCCTGTTGGAAGGCGCATGCTGGATCATCAGCGGAAGTTCTTGCTCGACTATTTTTCCATGGGCGGCTTTCCAGGCGTGCAAGAAATGTTGCCTACAGTGCGCCTAGAAATGCTTCAGAGCTATGTAGAAACGGTTATTTTTCGTGATATTGTTGAGCGCCATCACATTACGAATGTCACTCTTTTAAAGTATTTTATCTATTTCCTGCTCAAAAATAGCGGTGCGCCTTTTTCCATTAACAAATTTTATAATCACTGTAAAAGTCAGGGGCATAAAGTGGGAAAAGATACACTCTATTCTTATCTTGACTATCTTGAGGACGCATTTCTTGTGTTTTCTGTGCCGCTCTTTACCGAGTCCCTGAGACGCATGGAACTTGCACCGAAAAAAATATATGCTATAGATCCTGGACTTGTGTGTGCTAATACCTTTAATGTTTCAACTAATACAGGTAAATTGTTCGAAAATCATATATACCTCACATTGCGTCGTCAGGGCAAAAGTGTGTTTTATTACATAACTAACGATGGATATGAAATAGATTTTGTTACAAAGGATAAACAGGGAAGTTGTGAACTCATTCAAGTGGTATGGGATGGAGAAGATCCTGCAACGCTGGAGCGCGAAAAACGGGCTCTCAAAGCAGCCTCGGAGGAGCTTCATATCCCTGGCAAACTTATTGATTGGGAAACGTTTATCACCGATCTTGCTGGAAACTCCCCAAGATGAGTATACTAGTCGGCGTGTAACTCAATAATATAAAGGAGCAACAGTTATGGTACAACCTTTGCAATTTGTCGCAAATACGGTTATCAAACCGGTTATAAATATAGCCGAAATGACCTATAGAGGTATTTCGGATCAATTTAGTCGAATATCAAATATTGTGGATAATGCACCACCATGCCTTCGTGGTGTTGTGTATGCGGTTAAGAAAGTGTTTGAGTCGACAATACTCATAGCTATTTATTTTCTTGCTCCGCCGCCAGTGCAGCTGGCTATTTGGGCAATACATGCGATTACTGTGATTGTAGACTTAAGCACAAATCAAAATCTTCTAGACCTCGAAACGACGAGCATCATGTGTAGGGGATTTGGCATCGCAACGGCCCTAGAGACCTGTGTAAACCTTGGTCTGTATGCTATAGCCCCAAAACCTCTTCATATTATTGCTTCAATTGTCGGTATTGCTGCTTCTTTCCTTTACTTTAAAGGGGCACAGCATTATGAAGAGAAGTTTCAACGAGAATATCCAGTTACTGGAGGGTAATATGAACGAGACTATACAAGCAATAGATGCACGACTCCTTCATATGTGGAGGTATCTTTGACTTAGCTGTCAAAGAAGAACGGCTTAAACATCTTGAAGCATTGATGGAAGCCTCGATATTTTGGGACAACCAAGAGGCTGCACAAAAAACCATTACAGAAGTCAATGAATTAAAATCATGGCTTGATCCCTACAAGGCACTGACAGGGCGTCTGAAGGATGTTCAGGCGCTCTATCCTGAGGCCAAGGCTGTAGAAGATGCTGTTTTTTTGAATGAACTTGCTATAGAGCTTGAAGCAATTGATAGAGAGCTCTCTCAGCTAGAAATTCGCAAAATGCTCTCTCATGAACTCGACAAAAAGAACTGTTTTTTGAGTGTGAATGCAGGGGCAGGTGGAACAGAGGCATGCGATTGGGCTGAGATGCTGCTGCGGATGTATCAGCGGTGGGCAACCAAGCGTGGCTGGAAAGTAGAGATGATTGATGTCCTAGAAGGGGATTCTGCAGGCCTGAGAAGTGCTACTATGCGCATTATTGGCAACTTTGCCTACGGCTATGCGAAAGCTGAGAAAGGGGTGCATAGGCTTGTGCGTATTTCGCCCTTTGACAGTAATGCACGCCGCCATACGAGTTTTGCGGCCGTGGACATCACTCCTGAGATTACGGATGATATTTCTGTTGAGGTCCGCCCTGAGGATATTCGTGTAGACACGTATAGGGCATCGGGAGCCGGTGGACAGCATGTCAATAAAACCGATTCAGCAGTACGTATCACCCATATCCCTACGGGTATTATTGTCGCTTCCCAGCAGCAGCGTAGTCAGCCACAAAACCGCGAAGCCTGTATGAAGATGCTTAAGTCTAAGTTATATGAGCTCAAACTGGAGGCGCGGCAAAAACAGATAGAGGAAATTGGAGGGGAGAAAAAGGAAATTGCCTGGGGTAGTCAAATACGAAGTTATGTTTTTCAGCCATATACTCTTGTCAAAGATAGTCGAACTAAGGTAGAAATAGGAAATGTACAGGCAGTCATGGACGGGGATATTGATCCTTTTGTCAACGCCTATTTAAAGGAATTTGGAGGAGTGTGATGGACGACTATAAATTTTTAGAAGAGCTTGCCAATGGACAGAAATTAGAAGGTGATGAAGGGCAAATTTCAGGCCTTACTATTCGGTACACTGAGCTTTCAGATGCCCAGCATCTTTTTGGATGGCTATCGGACCCTTCGGTTTCCTCTTGGTTTCCTATGACAGGAGAGGCTGAGATTGATGATGCGACAAAACGATGGATCTCTTTTTATCGTATCCATTCTAGCCTTACCGCGGAAATGGACGGTGTGCCCTGTGGGATCATTACCCTGTTTTTGCAGGCATATAAAAAACTCCTGCATCAAACAGAATTCGGCATTATTGTAGCTCCTGAATTTCGAAATCGTGGCATTGGCAGCTTTCTCATAAAAAGTGTGATGCGACTTGCAAAAGAAAAATTTAATATTGAGCTTTTGCATTTACAGGTGTATGCGGAAAACCCTGCCATACGTCTCTATAAGCGCATGGGATTCCGTGAGTTTGGCAGGCAGACGCATTGGATTAAAGAGCCTGGGCGTTATGTTGGCCGGATCTTTATGGAGAGGTTTCTATAGCTGCATCTCCCTTCCCTCACTGAGGGAAGGGAGATGCAGCTATAGAAACCAAATAGTGTACTATCCTGGTTATCAAGGCTTGACGACAACACAATTTTTTCAGTAAAATTTCCTTTAATCGCTGATACTAAGGCACTTACGTTTTTCCTAGCGAGAATTGCTGTACCGATATGGCAGTTTTTTTGCAATCGTTCGTGTTATTTTTGGTTTTTCATTGTACAGAATATTCCCTTCTATGGTATCGTAGGTGCGCTATGCACATCGTTCCTGAATACTTACAAGAGCTGCAAAAGGATAAGAAGATCCAAGTACGCATCAATGATAACCGTCATACAATGATGAGCGTGCGCTTCGGACCTAAGCAGACACATGTTTCCATGCATCGTATGTTTCTGACGGCTCCTGCCGCTATTGGAAATGCACTCACGCGCTATATTACCCGTCAGAGTAGGGTCCTCGCGCCCGAAGTAAAGGCTTTTATTGAGGAAATGCGCCCGCGCTTTACCTATTCCCATCGCGCTCCTCCACACTTATTATCTACAGCTGGCACAGTGTACGATCTAAAAAAACTCTATGCTGAAATTAATAGAAAATATTTTAATTCTGAGCTGCAATTAGGGATTACATGGTTTGGAGAGACTAGGCGCACAGCGCGCGTACGGCTATCACTTGGGCTCTATTACGATGCGCTAAAGCTGGTTAAGATTCATCGGTTATTAGATACCGAGAAGGTACCTCGATATGTGATCGACTTCATCGTATTTCATGAGATGCTCCATGCCGCAGTTCCGAGTTATGTGGATGCAACGGGCAGACACCATATTCATAACAAGGAATTCAAACAGCGCGAAAAAGCATTTCAGGGTTTCTCTCAAGCCGATGCCTGGCTGAAGGCACATAAACAAGAATTTTTTGGGAAAATATGATATGGCAGGACATAGTAAGTGGGCAAATATTAAACGCAAAAAAGAGAAAGCGGATCTCGTCAAGAACAAGCTTTTTAGCCGCGCATCCAAAGAGATTATTACGGCGGTAAAGCTTGGCGGTCCAGATCCGAAGGGCAATGCGCGTCTTCGATTAGCAATCCAGAAGGCAAAGGATGCAGACCTCCCCAATGATAACATTGAGCGTCTCATCAAAAAAGCGGTATCAAGTGATGAACAAGCCTATGAGGAGATGCAATATGAGCTCTATGGCTATGGGGGGGTGGGTATTATTGCCGACGTGATGACCACCAATAGAAACCGTATTTCTTCTGAAATTCACATTGCTACCAATAAGCGTGGCGGCACCATTGCCCACCCAGGGGCAGTTTCTTTTAATTTCGAAAGAAAAGGTGTGATTACGGTTCCTAAAACAGGTGGCATGAAAACACCTACCATTGAGGATGAGCTGTTTCTTGCCGTCACTGATGCTGGTGCGGAAGACTTTTCCGATGAGGATGAGGGCGCCTACATCATCACCTGTGACCCTACAAAGCTACTCCAGGTAAAAGAGGCAATTACAAAAATCGGCCTTCCTTGCAGTGATGCCTCGATTGAAATGCTTCCAAAGACGTGGATAGCATGCAGTGAAGAAGATGCCAAGGCCAATATGGCGCTTATCGAGTGGCTTGAAAATATCGACGATGTCGATGCGGTCTACCATAATCTAGAGTAACATCATGTGCAAATTTTCCTCTGGAAAATTCGCACATGATGTTACGTTAGTAATTGGCCGAAATCGACTACTTTATCAAAATATCTTTCATCCAACACATTTTCTTCTACCCCATTGACATGGATAAGCACAGGTCTGACAGAGCAGTTTCTTGGAATTTTTAAATTTTTTATCTTGGCTTCCATTTCTTCAATGATTTTAATGCCAACTGGACTTTTAGAGAACTTAATCTCGCATACATACAAATTATGGAAGCGAGTTTGGATCATATAATCAATTTGGCATCCGGCGTGCTTGGTTGTGTGACTCTGAAAAAACGGCCCTTCCGTGACTATCTCCTCTGGAGAGATCCCTAGCATCTTCCAGAGAGTTTTTCGATTATGGACAACAAGATTCTCGAACTGTAATCCCATGATACTGTCCCACCCTGGAAGTTGGGTTATTAAAGTAGAAAAGCCTTCTTTTTCAATGGTAGAACGATTAGGAGCTATATATTTCAAATAAAAACGCAGATAATTATCACTGAGTCGATAACGACTCAATTTTCCTTCTTTCCCAGTTTTTAGATCCCATGTAAAGTCTCTTTTTACAAAGCCTGCCTTTATCAATTCATCTAAATGTTTACTAAATATCCCACCCAGACTTTTTCCTAATTCGTCGCACATTTGCACAAGCTCTTTTGGACCATTAGCAAGGCAGAGGACAATTTCTTTATGTCTTGCTTTAGTACGAGAAAAAAGGTCAGAGAATATCTCATCAAACTCCCGCACAAGCAATCCTCCCTTAGAAAAGCAGAGATCCTGGATATTTCGTTCTGCAGGCAGATTTGATTTGATGTGTTCCAAATAAAACGGGACACCGCCTATTACAGACAAAAGTTTGAATTTTTCATAAGGTGTTATTCGCTTTTCTTTTGGATGCCAGAAGGCATTACAGATCTGTAATGGGAGCTCTTCAAGAACAAGATCTAAGGTAATTCTTCCCAAAAACCCGGTACTACTGAGGATGTTCTTTTCAATCCATGACGAGACCGATCCACAAAGTGCTATAATTAAGTGGGGATTTTTGCTGAAATACATATCCCAAGCAGTTTTTAGGTGCCCTAAAAAATTCTTGTTTATGTGCCTTCAGCCAGGCATCGGCTTGAGAGAAAC
>Ga0207126_1127_pt1 | contig 13228 bp, 11 predicted proteins | sample Alteio_BWMinHeat_20_FD_153586 | JGI IMG/M metagenome (GOLD analysis project Ga0207126, IMG submission 153586) | Enriched cells from forest soil in Barre Woods Harvard Forest LTER site, Petersham, Massachusetts, United States -... | ecosystem: Environmental > Terrestrial > Soil > Temperate forest >...
AAGGTGTAATATATGTCCTCGCCGAATGTAAATTCCCAAGCTTCATCTTCACCCGCATGGTATACGGGGATGGGGAGAGCTATGTGGGCAAGAATGCGTAATTTTACTACGAGTGCACTTACTGATGAGATAGTGACACAGATAGCGAATAACGCTATCGATCCAAATGTATTGCGATGGTTTTCTAATACAACACTTGAAGTTGTAGCGAAGAAAGTCATTACACGTGGCCTTACAGTAGGAGGTATGGTATTGCGGCCTAAAACGATTAATAAACCTTCTGATACCCAAGAGGGTGCTTTACAACAAGCCAGAGGCCACATAACACAAGCAATAACGAATGCGAGGAATGAGTCAACAAAACAAGCATTGAAAAGAATCTACAGTAATTTACTTTCAATGGATATCCCTTCAGGGGCGACTGTGAGAAATGTCATCCTAGCGCATATTCGAAGTGGAGCACAACTTCCTAAAAAACTAAATTTTTCACTATTACAACAGAACGATATTCAAGCTATAGCACGTGCATGGCGTGATTTGGGCCAAATACGGCCACGTCAACGTGAAATAGTAGACGAGGTAATGCGTCAATTAGACTCCAATCCGCAAACGCGAGCTCTTGCAGCTATGCTAATGTCGCTATTACCCCTTTCAGTCGAAGATATCGCTATTGCATCTGCTTCGGTGACTGTTGTATCAGAGGATTATGATGCTATGGCAGTTGAAGTAACACGCACCGCAGCTCAGAATAGCTTGGACACACTACGATCTGAGCTGGGATCTGTAGAAGCTACAGCAGTGCTTGCTGCTCGCGCCGGAAATGTCACGACTGGCCCTGCTCAAGACGCGGCGGCAGCTCTTTATACAGCAGCAGTAGAATTAAAAGCAGCTTTGCAAACAGTACGAACTGCAGCTGTAGCAATTCGAGACGCGCCTGCATCTACCTCAACTCAAGAATGGGAAAGATTGAGAAATACGTTTAATACCGCAGAGACTCAGCGCGCACAAGCAGTAAATCAAGTCAATGTTGCCCGTGGATCTTTATGTGATCAGCAATTGCATGTTACTGGAGAGCCAGGACTGAGAAGTTATGTGGTGCAAGAGGAACAGCGAAGGAAGCAAGAAGCGAGTGAAGCGGAGCAAGCAGCTGCGCGTGATCTCGAGAGTGCTCAATATGCGAGTCAGGCTACTTTAGGTAGTGCTGCTGATGTATCAACAATAACACATGACGCTGCATCAGCGAAAAATAATGCTAACAATACACTTTCTGAAGCGCTCACCGAAGGGGAACAAGCAGCCGTACAGTCATTACCACAGAGGGCAGAGCGGATGGTTCAGGCGGCTTCTGCCGTTAGCGATGGACATCAGCAGTTACTAGCAGCTCAACAAGAGACGATTACAAAAGCTCAAGCGTTACGAATAGCACAGCAAGTGCTTATTGCGGCTTGGGATGCTGTAGCAGCTGTATCTACTAGTAATGGAATCATAGCAGCTTTAGAGATTCTTAAACAAAGAGGTGAAGAAGTAAATGCAGCGAGGGCAGCATTAAATGGAGCAGAAACTTATGAAACGAGTTGCCGTAATACGTACCTAGACGCTCTTGACAGTTCAAATACAGCTAGGCAAGAAGTTGACACTATTATAGAAAGTATACGCGATACAGCGATTAGTGGGATTAATGCCGCATCACAAACAATAGCTGAAGGCAGAGCAAACCCTGGGCGGTCCTCCTCTCAAGACGAGGTGGACGCCGATAGAGACGAAGATACAACGATTAGGGATTATCAAAATGATATTTTAGCAGAGCGGAATGTGTATAGGATAATTCAGGACCAACATAGAGTGCAGGCAATCGCTAAACGATATTTGAGACCATGACTTACAGAATGAAAATTTAAAACAAATTATTTATTAAAAACAATAAAAAGAGGTTAGTATGTCTGTAGATTTTAATAATATTATTATATCGCAAATAGTAAGTATAAATGAAATAAACAGCAGGCAGGATTTAACCCCACATAAAAAGCGACAAGAGATAATTAGTGCAATCTGGGATGCGATCCCTCGCAATACACAAGCTACACAAGAAAATCAAACTGCATTAACAAATGCAATTAACACAAATCTTAATAACATACCAGCAGACTCAAGGCGCATAATTACTACTACCGTACAGCGGCAATTAAGCCGCATACACCCTCAGTCCACTCCTCAACCCCAACCCTCCCAGTCTGTAGCAGTAGCCCCCAACATCCCTTCTGTTAGTCTACAGGAACTTCCGCAAGCAGTTCCTGTAGTAGTACAACTAGGAGAACCGCTCCCAATGGTAACAACGGCACCAGCTACGACGACGCGTACTGATCCGCTTATTAATAATTTTCTCCGAAACATATACAACACCCAATTCAATATAGGAGGAGACACTCCTCCTATTCGCATTTTGGCACCTCCGCCTCCTTCCGACATGGTCATTGCTTCGAAGCTCGAGCATTTGGTCAATTCCCTAAACAACATTACTCCTCCTATAGATCGTGCCACAATAGCATTAAGCATCTTCGATCTTGCAAATCAATTACCAGACTCATGCACATCTTTTAAAGATCAACTACAATCACAATTGGAGACGATTATAGATAATGCAGGGCAGCAAGTGCCCGTTAAACGGCCAAGGCCGAGACAAGCTTTTAATTTACCAGCTCCTCGAGCATTAGGACCGCTTCCTGAGACTCCTCCTCAAGTAGACCTTACACCTCAATTACGACAACGTATTGCTCTGGAAGAGCTGCGTGACTTGCGCGCTCCTTTGCGCTCACATGATTTTGATGTGATCATTAGATATCTTGATATACCACTCACAATTCCTGACCTCGAACTTGTTGTTCGTAACCTACTTCCTCATGATAGCACAACGGCACGCCAAGCAGTGCAAAACTTAATTAATGCCGTACGAACATTGCCACAAGGTGATCATAGTGCATTGATAGCAAATGCAAAGACTGCCTTGAGATCTGTGCAACAGCAGCTTGCTAGGCAAGAGAGGATTGCCGCGATAGTGGACCAGGTTAATGAGATTTATGCAGATACGGAGTTAAGAGAAGGACGCCGTTTTTTACAGCGCTCAGAAGTTGCCGCCTTAGTATCTCTACTTGAACTACTGCCTAGTACCGACTTATCATCATTTATGGACCTACAGCCTCTTCAAACCCCACTGAGCAAGATAGTGCAGGGTATGCCGAGAAACGCATTACCCGAAAGCGTCTGGAATAGGATTCACACTTTTCAAAGCACCGCTCTCCAAACACGGCCACCAATCTCCGGGCTTGTTAGCGCAATGACAGACGGGCTTTATGCTGCATTAACAGAGAATGAGTCAAGAATCAGGCAAGCCGTAGCACAAATAGGTCAGTTAAGGTCAAATAATTTTGATCCAATATATGCTTCTCTTAATATGTCCGAGTCGCTTTCAGAGCCAACATTACGACATGTTTATAACTTACTTCCAGCTGACAGGACGGTGGCACGCCAAGCAGTGTACGACCTAATGAGTGCAGTGCAAGCACAGCCACAAGGCAATCACAGTGCATTGATAACAAATGCAAAGACGGCCTTGATAGCGGTCCAGCAGCAGCTTGCCCTGGCAGAGCACTTTGCTCCGGCTTCAACTGGTATAACAGCGGCATGGGTAGCAGAGCAGGCTGCGAGACAGGAAAGTGAGGCGAGGAGACAAGAACTAGAAACATTAGGACGGCAAATTCGTGCATTAAAAAGCAGTGTAAGTAGTATTGAGGCGAGGAATGCACAAACAGGACGTAGCATTGCCGCAATTAACACGAATTTAATTGCTATCAGAAATAGTGCTGAAAATGCACAAAGGGCTCTGGTGGAGGCACAGGCGTTAAGGGAACAAGCAGCGGCATTGCGTGTGCAGCGTGAATCAGCACCAGTAAGCACCACACAGCAGCAGCCATCAGTTGTACAGCCATCCACTCCTACTGTTGCACCTACAATGATTCGTCCCATCACTCCAGCTCCTGTATCCGAAGCAATGCAAGCAGTGCAGCAGAGCATAGCTGCAGTTGATAACGCCCTAAAGAACGCAGCTACACTCCGATCACAAGCACAACAAACTCAGCAAGACGCAGAAGACTTAATAACAGAGGCGCGTCAGGTAGCAGCTGCTTCGAGCGCAGCCTTAGATCGTTTAGAACAGAACTTGGCAACGGATGCTAGTTCCGAATTGTCACAGTTACAGCCGCAACAATTAAAATCTGACGATTTTGAGGTAATATTTTGGTTTTTAGCTATGGCGGAGGGACTGTCAAGGCGTGATTTATTCGTTCCAGGCTTAATGAAGATACTTGAGTTGATTCCCGAAAATTACTCAGCAGCACATCAAGCAGTGCAACGCGTGCTGGTAGCTGTACAACTATATCCACAACGTGATCATAGTGACTTGATAGGGGACGCAGTTAATGAGCTGAGGACCGTTCAGCAGGGATTTGAAGCTGACGAACGGCAAAGACAATTTATTAGCCAGCTTTCTCCCCTTACTATTCCTGAGCCAACCGAAACAAGCACTCTCACCACTCCTCATCCAGCTACTCCCATATCCACACTTAGAGCGCCGGTAGAAACAGTGGCTGTTAGCCCAACCCCTGTATCTGCTCTGCCATCACAAGTACCAGTAACAACTCCAGTACAGCTCGAGACAGTGCGACAAGCAAACCTTGCTCTAGCATCCAGCGTAGTCGCTATAGCAGTCGCGCAGCCTACAACCCCACCATCTGAGCCAAGGCAGTGGCCATCTGTGCCCACGGTTGTTAAAACAGTAATAGTGGGGACGTTGATGATTCTCGGTGGAGGTTTTATATATAACGCACTAGCAAGCCGAGGGGTTCCATCAACAGCTATGGCATTGCCAGAGACAGCAACTGCATTGCCAACAACTACTACCGTGACAGCGCAGCCCACACTGCCTGCTTCATCACCACAAAGCGGACTTGAGGCTGTTCGTTCGTTAGATCTGGGAGTAACTAGAACAACTTGTGAAGCAGAACTTGGGGCTGAGTGGACTCCTGAAAACTTAGACAGGATGGAGGCCGAAGCTACGATAGATCTTAATTCTTGGTGGCCTCCAACTCGCATGAGAGCGCAAAATACCTTAGAGAATGTGAGGTTATGTCGTGAAATTAATGCAGAACCTGCAGTACCCGTGCCAGAAGGTTGGGATTTGTTTAGAAGCTGGTTGGGTTAATATGCAATAAAAAATATAATATATAAAAGAGGGAGTTATGTCTAACATATCAGATAGTTCCACACCAATGGTAACAGGAAAACCAGTATCAGAGTTGCCAGAGATGACAGTATCGCGTCGGAAGGGGCCGAGGCGCGCTCGAGTGTTGCCAACACCAGGATTGTCCGGTCCATCTGGCATACGGGGGCAGGGTCAGCAGGCGGTAACGATAGATGTGAGTAGGATTTTACCTCCACAAGGTGAAGGCGTGCGTCCAGTAAGTACTTTGAGTGCAAGACACGTTACAGTTGTTGGAGGGGGGACTGGTATGTTGTTAGGAGCATTCTCAGGTCTCAGCGCTGCGGCTCCTACCTTATGGCATTATTTTGCAAATAGTACTATGAATCCTGCCTTTCGTCCCTTAATAGCTCGTATTCTTGAGAATGTGGCTATCACCACCGCAGAATATAGTGTCATCGGGATGACAATAGGCGCAGCACTGTATTTGACGCAACCAGAAGTTCGTGCGCGTCTGAGCGAGGTAGGCGAAACCTTACTGACTCAAATAAATGAGAGGATTGCGAGAATGACAGGCAATCTTACACAAGAGCAAAAAAATAATTTAATCCAATCTTTTCAACAGGGTCAAAGCCCTTTACTGCAGCAAATCAATACAGCGGCAAGCACACAGCAGCCACTTACAACAGGGCAGCGGCAGCAAGTACAAGACTCATTACAAGGTGTGGTCAATACATTAAATTATTGCATCACGAGCGCTATGCCATTTTCATTTTCAAGGCCAATGTCAACCACGGCGCAGCCATATACATCAACGACCGCTCCTCTCTCGGTTACCAGTTTTTCCTTTCCACCGCAGCAACCGCAGCAACCACCATCATAAACCCCACGCTGCCAGCGGGTTATGCGCTACGCGCACCACAATTATGTCAAACACAAATGGGTTTCGCTGCGGTTTCGCTGCTGCCGCAGCTCTGTTTTTATTGATGCCTCATAAACCCCACGTTCCGCTCGGCCCGCGCGCGACGCGCGCGGCCTTCACTGCACGCGGGGCTAGAGCTGCAATTTCGCCACTACCGTGGCGAGGCCCTGATTGGTTACAAGTTTCTTTACATTGACACCATTCCAGCCTTGGGTTTACGACGCTATCAAAGATGTGTAGTAAAGTATGATGTTCCACGCAGGCCGTAGCGCGACGCGCGCGGCCTTCACTGCACGCGGGGCTAGAGCTGCAATTTCGCCACTACCGTGGCGAGGCCCTGATTGGTTACAAGTTTCTTTAAGTTAATACCACAGGGACTTGGATTCAGGAAAAACCAGAGGTCCTTGTTATATGGAAGGGCAACGTCCTGGGGATTAGCAATTGTTGCCCTTCAGGCAACATGAGGGTGGTGATCGTTTAACCCAGGGCGTTGCCCTGGGCTGTTGCAATTGTTGCCCTTCAGGCAACAATATCGCGTGTATTAAAAATAATTTTTATTTGTCATTGACGCTATATCAGTGTTGTGGTACAATAGTTATTTAGATTATTGTGTTATCAACCTAATTCCATTTGGAAGCTGGTACAGACCTTTAGTTGACTTGAGTCAAGGGAAGATCTTTCAGTCTTCAAGAATTCTATGTGCTGTAGTGCATAGTGGTTGCATTGATAAACTAAGCTGTGCAGTAAGGTAGGCAGCGAGATAGATGTTAATAAAAAATTAACTTAACAAAAATACAAAAATGAGGTCATTATGAATTTTTTTAGCACATCATCAGTTTCTAGCGGATCGATGAGTTCGCTTCCATTGATTGCTGTTCCCGGGTCTGGGGGCAACCAAACAGGGGTCACCTCATCATCACCTGGCTTTACCATATCGCCACTAACTCCAACTCCGTCGTCGCCTCACCTTGCATCCTCCATCACTCCCATCACTCCGATCACTCCCAAATACGTACGGTTATCACCCCTATCGCCAGAATCTCCCGAATCAATCGCAAAGTTCGCTGAGGCTCAAGCAGCATGTGTAGCAAGGCGCATACAACCAGCAAGCTTCAATCAAAAATTAATCGGCCTAAGAGATGAGTGCCGAACGGAGGAGAATACACTTGAGCGTTATAGGAACCTGCGCGAGGGTACAGGCCCTCTCATACCTCTTGCGGGGCGTTTTGCTGTTTTTCAAAGCAACAAAGCGAAGCTGCAGACACAAATGCGAAGTATTCAGGAACAACCCCAACCCACTTCACAAGGTAGCTGGAGTATAGGTGGAGTTCTCCATCGTATCACGCATAGCTTGTTGCCAAGTGCTCAGGGGATTGCGAGGACAAAGGCAGTAGTGCGTGTACTACTCCTGTCAGCAGCAGCTCTTGTAACCATGGCATTAACGAGCTCACCTGAAAACTCTTATCAAGAATAACTGTGCATTTATGATACAATGAATGCAATAAACAAAAAAAATCAACGGCATGAAGCATATGTATTAATAAGGATTATAATAAAAAATTAACTTAATAAAAAAATGAGGTCATTATGAGTGCTATTACAAATTTTAATTACAAGTTTTCATCAGTTTCTAGCGAATTTACGAGTTCGCTTCCATTTATTGCTGTTCCTAGGTCTGGGGGCAGCCAATCAAGTGCCACTACACCATCACCTGGGTGTACCATATCGCCACTATCTCCGTTGTCGTCTTGCCTTGTACCCAGCATCACTCCCATCATCCACTCACCAATCCTATCGCCAGACTCTCCCAACTCAACCAGAGAACTCGTTCAAGCTCAACAAATACAAGAAGAAAGGATGATAGAATTAGCATATGTCAATCGAGAATTATGGGAAGTAAATGAGGAGTACGATAGATTGCAGGAAGAGCTTAGATCTTTTGACAACCCGTGTATTGGCACAGGCCTTCGAACGGGGCGGTCAAGTATCCAGGGACAATCCCAACCCACTTCACAAGGTGGCTGGAGCACAGGTGGAGTTCTTCATCGTGTCACGCGTAGCTTGTTGCCAAGTGCTCAGGGGATTGCAAAGGCAGTGGTGCGTATACTATTCCTGTCAGCAGCAGCTTTTGTAACCATGGGGCTAACGAGCTCACACGAAAATTCTTAGCAAGTACCTCTTCAGTGTGCCTTAGGTCAATAAGACGGTAGGCACGCTGCTAAATTTTTTATTACAATAATTGGTAACATGAATTTAAATATTAACACTAATGTAGATGCAATAAGGCAAGCAGAACAAACAACCATACAAGAAATCGAGGCATCTATCAGCAACTTAGAGAGAGTAGCAGGTGAAGCGGATCAATTGTCTGGAAGGCTACTCCGCGAGCAGCAAAATTCTGAAGCAAAGAGTAATATCTTAGATACGATTGCCGAAAAGGTCGATGCAATTCGGGACTATATGGGCCGAGCACAAAGAGTTATTCAGCAAATATCTATGCCCAGGTCGCCCCCGGTCTCTCAATCATTACTACGCCTTGATCAGTGTATGGAAGAGGTGAGCCGAACGTTAGGTAGAGTATCGTGCAAACAAGGTGGATGTCCAACGAGCAAATACGAAGTAGAAGTCAAGACACAGGGTCAATCACCGTCTAGCGTACTACCGCGCCGGCCTCGGCCTCCACCACATGAGGCTCCATCGCAACCTGTGCCTCAACCTGTACCAGCACTCAGGTCACGACAGTGCCCTAGTCTGGGATGTCTTCTGAAGACAGCATGTGTTGGTTTATTGGTTATTGCAGGCGGTATGCTTGCAGCTGCCAAAAAATATGTTTGAGCTTGTGCGTGTACTATCTTAATAATTGTTTATTGCTCCAAAATATTTCTGTGCTTGTTTAAGCGTTAATAAGCGCGAAATCAATACATGCATGTTGGTAAAGGGGTCGTTTTTAGGATCATTATTTTGCCGTAGCATAAGAAAGGAGGCATTTTTACACGCCATCTCAATAAGGTGATGTGTTGCATTAAAAACGGAATTTCCCTAAGAAAGGTAGGGCCCCATAGCGACCTTTTAAATAGCCTTTTCCGATGGCTTCTCCTTTTCGTGGTTTAAAGTCTAATAAAGACGACAAGCGAGAGGCAAGGTGTTCATCCTTTTGTACAAACCAAATTTGGTCTCTGCGGAATATGTCACTATCTAACAAGGAAGTATCATGTGTTGTAAAAATCAGCTGAGCCTTGTTTTGATTGACTTTTGGAGTGTGAAAAAGTTCAATGAGGTATCTGACAATATATGGGTGCAAATGTAGATCTAGCTCGTCTACGCACAGTACTAGGCCTTCTCTTAGTGCCTGCAACCAGCCACCAATGAGCAAAAACAATCTTTGTGTGCCGGCAGACTCGTCTTGAAGGAGATCAAAAAATATTTTCTGCTCAGAATCGATCATTTGATGCTGGGTTTTTATAATGGTTTTCTTTAAAGGAGACGTCTCTTCTATTACTTGAAAATCCTCTATTCCAATATCGGCGCATTCTATAAATTTTCGAATCCATGGGAGTGTTTGAGGGTTTTTTAAAAATTGCAAAGTGAGTTCTGGGTGGAAAACGTTTTCTTGCAGTCCATCTTTTACTAGAATAACAAGCCTCTCTTTAAACCAGAGAAAAATTGGTTGTAACAGCTCACTATTGAATTGCACTGCGGTAGAAAGGTAGAGCGCATTTAATCGAGTCATGTGCGCCCAGGCTTTATGCTCTCCTTTAAAGCTCGGGCCATGGTACCAGTCATATTTCTTTAACGAGTGGTTCCATTTTCGTGTAAACCATGTTTGCCGGTACTTCTTGGGATACGCGTACAATTCTTCTGTAATGACTTGTTCCTCTGTCAGTGCGACACAGTAAGTAAAACGAATACCACTGCACATGAAATCAATAGAAAACTCGCTAGGTTGCTCTTGTGCTGACGAATGAAGCCGAAAAGGCTGCAAGGGTATTTTTTGTTTTTCTTGAAAAGCTGTAGAGGAGAGAAGGATAAATTGTTGCAAAAAGTATAGGGCTTTTATCAAGTTACTTTTTCCACTTGCATTTGCTCCGTAAATCACACTCGAGCATACTAACCGCTGCTGATGCTGAGCTGCAAAGGTATTTGTATCTAATAGCTCTGCTCCTTTGCCTGCATAAAGACGTAGCGTTTCTTCATTTGCGAAAGAGCGGAAATTTTTCACCGAAAACTGTAATAACACCCAATTGTCTCCTCTATAAGACCATTATTTCCTTTATTTTTGCATTTTTTCTGCAAAAAAGTCCATAATTTTCTCTTTTTAAGGCTGAGGTACTCTATAGTTCGATGGTATCAGGGGATTGTGAGGACAAAGGCAGTCGCACGTGTACGGAAAAAGAAAAATTCAATGGTATGAATGCTTCTTTGTATATACTTCTTTCCTATGTGCAACACGAACGATAAGAACCAATAACTGATAATCTTGAATACTATAAACAATTCGATAATCTCCTTGACGGATACGAAACAAACCATCATCTTTTCCATGAAGTGGCTCTACATTTGAAGGACGAGGGTTTGTTGCAAGATTTTCTATTTTCTCGACAATAAGATTTCTTATATTTTTAGGGATTTTCTCTAATTGCTTCTCTACACGTGGAGCAAAGTCGACTTGATACACTGCTTTTATCATGGGATGTCACGTAACCGCCTTTTCATTTCTTTCAAAGACACTGCACCTTTTTCTTTAATTTCTTGAAGTGCCAGTTTTGCTTCACGAATATCCTCAGCATTCTCTAACGCCTCTAATTTTTCCAAATCTTCAATCGGTACCATCGCAATGCGTTTTCTATGATTACTAAGAATAACCCTCTCTTTATAGTAATTTACATCACCAAAAATATCCCCCAAGTCTTTTCTTGCTTGGGTCACAGTGATAATCTTCATACCCTACTCCTTATTTTTACTTATACCTATATTATACCAAATGATAGAAATATACAAAATCTGTATTTTTCTGTATTTTTTTGGAAATCTCATTCAGCCACCCATGTGCTGCTATTTGGTTTTTTTTCGCTGGGGGAAGAAGAAAAATACTCCCAGAGCCAGCCCGGCCCCTAATATTGCCCAGGTGAAGGGATTTGTGCCGGCTTTTACCATGTTGAGCCATAACACGCGATACCACCTGTACGTTACTGCCTGCTCGGCATAAATGGGGATGCTGTGCACAGGCTTGTTATCTGCATACAGTACCACATGCCCTACTTTTTGCCCTTTGGCAATAGGGGGAAATACTTTATTCCAGCTTAGCTCTGCCCGAAATACTGGCTCTTCAGCGGGATAATAGCTATAGGCAAGAGGTGCTCTACAATATGTTTTGAGGGCGGTATTTGCACCAAAAAAGCGCTTTGTAAATGGAAGAGAGCCACTGGGAATGCATATTTTTTGTACGGGCTTTTCTTGGAAGGCGGCAACAAAGAGACGTATAGCATCTTCAAAGCGCTCTTTACGGGTATCGGAGTTGAAAAGAACACAGATTAGGAGCCTGCCATCTTTTTCTGCAGCAGCGGCAAGGGTGTAGCGAGATGCACTATGATAGCCTGTCTTGATACCTGTCGCGAAAGGATAATAGAAGGCTCCTTTTTTAAGGAGTTTATTTTTCTGCACATAGATACGCTCTCCTGTACTTGTATAGTGTAGCGTTTTGACAATCTCACGAAAAAAGGGATTTTGCATGGCATGCTTGCATAGGATGGCCATATCGCGGCATGTCGTGACATGTTTGGGGTGGTGCAGCCCTGAGGGGTTACAAAAATGCGTATTTTTCATGCCAAGCCCATGCATAAAGGCATTTAATTCCTGCACGCCCTCCGAAATAGACCCTCCTCCACAGTACTCTGCAAGCATATTCGCAGCATCATTGCCTGATGCGAGCATGAGTGCATAGAGAAGGTCTCTAAGAGGCAGTGTCTCTCCTCCTTTTATCCCCACATGCGTGCTATCGGTTTCAATCCAGTGGGAGGGGTATTTTTCATAATTATTATGGCTTTTTGTGATAGGTGAAATTGAACGAAGTGCCTCGTGAGATGCTCGTATAGGCATATCCAAAAGAGGGGTCCCTCTTTCAAGAACATAGATGCAGGTAGCAATTTTGGTAGTACTCGCAGGAAACGCAAGAGCATCTGCATTCTTTTCAAAGAGCACTTTTCCGCTTTTACCATTGATCAGGATCACATTTGGGCAGGCAGTAGTGACAGACAATGGTACTGTTGTCGCAAAAGATTGACAAAAGAAAAGCTTGACCAAAAAGCCAAAGTAAGCGAGATAGAGGGGACGTATCATGTTTTTTAAACCTCGTGTAAGGGTAGTAAGTTTATGGCGAAAAAAGAGAAAAGTCAAGAAGTCAAAAATGTCCTTGACAATCAAAGAAAAATTTTGAAAAATAAGGGTATACATAAAAAACATAATAAAAAGGACAATGAGATGGATAAGATTGCAGAGCTCGACGTAACGTACGGGCAATTTATGAAGAATTTGGCCAAATGTATACCTGACGGAATTCTTCACGTAGATTTACCATTTTTACAAAAACTCAATTTGTTGACGGAGGAGGCCATTGCAGCAAGTAGCCCCTCGCTTACTCGATTTTTCCATGTTGTCGAATCGAAGGAAAAGATTACGCTCTTTAATGAGCAATTCGTCATCTGGGTAGTACCAGAAAAAGAAAATGACGAGCCGACGACGCTCGTTCTTGTCGCTATGGATGACAAAGGCAAATTGCGCCCTGAACTTGCCTTTGCAACATCTGGGATTTACAATACTTCAAAACTCGTGCTTAGAATTCTTGAAAAGCTGCTTCTTGAAATCCAAGAAAACGAAGAGCTTTTAGGGCAATTGGTAAGTGATCAGTCCCTCGAATAACGGACAGGGAGAGCTGCAGGAGAGCCCTGGGTAGCTTTTTTTAACAGGGAGAGCCACAGGAGAGAGCTTACAGAGATAGCTTGTCAGAGGTGCTTGGGGTGCTAGATGCATTGGTGATTAAGGTCTGGACAGTGGGGAGA
>Ga0207126_1128_pt1 | contig 13184 bp, 9 predicted proteins | sample Alteio_BWMinHeat_20_FD_153586 | JGI IMG/M metagenome (GOLD analysis project Ga0207126, IMG submission 153586) | Enriched cells from forest soil in Barre Woods Harvard Forest LTER site, Petersham, Massachusetts, United States -... | ecosystem: Environmental > Terrestrial > Soil > Temperate forest >...
CTTGCGCTTCCATTCTATTTCGATGGGGTCGACAAGAGCTCCCGCGCCCGTTTGACCCAGCAATTGTGTACGTTTGTCAGGGTCTTGAATAATGTCGCGCGCGAGGTCTAGAGCCAAGAGTTCCTCTCTTGACCCATAGCCGAGCATCCTCATCATCGCTTCGTTCACTTCCAGAAACCTTCCGTCCAGACTGCAGCGGCAAATTCCGTAGCTTAGATTTCCCGCCAGAGCACGATAACGTGCCTCCGAACGTCGCAAGTCCTTTTCGGCACGATCGCGTTGATCGCGCAAGGCTTTCTCATCGAGAGCGCGATGAACGGCTACAGGTAGATGCCCAATGCTGTCCACTTCGATACAATCGGCCGCACCTTTCAGGATGAACTCCGCGGCGGCTTCGCGTTTCAAGCCGTGGACCAAAAAGATGAGGGGGATGTCCTTCTTCATCTGGCCCAGGACGTCCAGCACCTGCGTTTCTTGCCAGTTTGGGCTGGGGTACTCGGCCACAATAAGGTCAAAGAGCTGCGAACGGAGTCGTTCGGCGAATTGCTCGGGAGTCACAACTACATCGGAGCTGACCGTGAATCGCACACTCTCGAGTGCATACAGGCAACGCTCAACATCTGCTACGGAACGATGAACAAAGAGGATTCGCACGAGACTCTCTCTGCCCCCAAGGTGCGTCGCGGGCAGAAGCTCGTTTCACTTGCTCCAGGTTGGTTCAGGTTTCGGAGACATCGCTACTCCAGGTAAAAACCCCGGAATAGCAATTCCTTCAACGTCCAACTGCCCCCCGCGCCTAGTCGGGGTCTAGTCGTAGGAAGGCTATCGAGAGAGGACCTCCTTGTCCATCTGTATATAGTACTAGTACACTACTGGGTCGTTAACTGATACAGCACACTCCCGGGGGGCCAGTCCGAAGCAGCATTGCGGTCCTCGGGGCAGAGGGTTTGCAGTGCCCATGGGCCAAGGGGTCGGGTTAGGACGTCCAGAGGATGTCGATTCATCGCTCGCTAAATGCGCAAGCGATGAGGCAGAGATGGCTGTGCCACCAGGAAAAAGAGGAGCGGAGAAGCAGAACGGGCGGCGCGACTTGCGTCGGGCCGCCCGTAGTATTTTTGTGAAGTGAGCTGAAACCGGCTGAATCGGGGTTTAAGGCCGATCAGGCCGGAAGCAGCTGTTCCTTAGAGGGGCTGTACGTTCGAGGCCTGCAGGCCCTTGGGGCCCTTGGAAACTTCGAATTCAACCGCCTGGCCATCGTTCAACGTCTTGTAGCCATCAGCCACGATCGCGGAGAAATGGACGAAAACGTCCTCACCGCTCTGGCGCTGGATGAAGCCGAAGCCCTTGCTGGCATTGAACCACTTCACTGTACCTTGTTCTTTACTCACTGCTTTACTCTTTTCTGTCAACCGGGTTACGGCTGAGCACAACATTAAGCTATCTGATGCCCAGGTCCCGAGCCCCTCAACAGAGCCGCGGCCGTCTTCAAGCTTCGTTCGGGAGAACCGCAAAGCGGTCTGGCGAACAAAAAAATGGCCGCAAGTGTGACCTTGCGACCGCTTTACTACCCAAAGGCGATACAAGAGCAACAAACGCAAAGACAGAGTACCACAAGCCGGGGTACTGCGCAAGTGATTTCTTTTGTTGTGCTACAGGAGATACGGGGAGAGGGGGGAGATTTGAAGCTTTGAGGGTTGAAAGTTGAAAGTCAAAAGTTGAAAGGAAGCGGAATTCATTAGCACAAGACAGGGCCAGAGCGGCGGCTGGTGGAAAAGGTCGAAAGTGTTACCCCCTTGCCTGCCGGAAAACGTTGACCTTGCGGGAGGCCCTCCTTACCATGATGGGATGCAACAACGGCTATGCATTGCGGCGGGTGCGGTGCTTTTCGCAGCAGGGCTACTGGGCTGCGAGGACGCGGGGAAGAAGCCCGTGCAGGCGCGAGTACCGGCGCTGGTTCCCGCGCCAGCAGACGCGAAGCAGGCCGTGGCGGAATTGGCGCCCTTGCCGGTACAGAATCCGCCGCGCCGCCACTACGTCTGGCTGTTGCCTCCGGTCCCATCCGGAAAGGATTATCTCATCCGGAAGGTCGAGGAAAAATTCGCGTCGGGCGAGCAGAATTTCAAGGCGGGCCACCTGGAAGCGGCGCGCAAGGATTTTGACGACGCCGTGGACTGGATGCTGGAGAGCGGCTACGACCCGAACAGCGATCCCAAACTGAGCGAGCTGTTCCACCACGTCGTGGATACGGTATATGCCTACGAGCTGCAAGCCTTCCGAGCAGGGGACGGGTTCAGCGAAGCTCCCGCGGTGCCGGCGGCGATTGACGAAGTGGCAGAGATGACGTTTCCGGTGGACCCCGGGCTGAAAGCGCGGGCGGAGGAAGCGGCCAAGAACGTTTCCCACGACCTGCCGCTGACGGTGAACGACCAAGTACTTTCCTTTGTCAATTTTTTCCAGACGCCGCGCGGGCGCACCATCGTGGAAACCGGACTGCGCCGCTCCGGACGTTATCGCGAGATGATTTCGCGCGTCCTGCAGGAAGAGGGCCTGCCGCAGGATCTGATTTACCTGGCGCAAGCCGAGAGCGCTTTTCAGCCGCTGGCGCTTTCACGCGCCGGCGCGCGGGGGATCTGGCAATTCGTGGCCTACCGCGGGCAGCAATACGGCCTGCGGCACACCTGGTGGATCGATGAGCGCCAAGATCCCGAGAAGGCCACGCACGCCGCGGCGCAGCATCTTCGAGATCTTTACAATCTTTACGGGGATTGGTATCTGGCGATGGCGGCCTACAACTGCGGCCCGGGAAACGTGCAGAAAGGCATCGAACGCACGGGTTACGCTGACTTCTGGGAACTGTACAAACGCAATGTGCTTCCGCGCGAAACGAAAAACTATGTGCCCATCATCATCGCGCTGACGCTGATCGCCAAAGATGCCGCGCACTACAACATCCAGGCGGAGCCGGAAGCGCCGGTTCCGACCGACGTGGTGAAACCGGGGCGGGCCATCGATCTGCGGCTGGTGGCGGAGACCATCGACGTGGACGTGGAGACGCTGCGCTCGCTCAATCCTTCTCTGCTGCGGCTCGCGACGCCCGACGATCCATCGTTCGAACTGCATCTGCCGGTGGGCACGGCGCAGAAATTTTCCGGGGAGATCGCGGATATTCCGGCGGACAAGTGGGTCAGCTGGCGGCGGCATCGCGTGGAAAGCGGAGAAACACTCACCTCCATCGCGAAGAAGTATCACGTGACGGCCGCGGCTGTGGCCGACGCGAACAATTTGGAGCGCAATGCCGCGCTCGACGCCGGAGAGAAGCTGATTATTCCCGCGGTGCAGGCGCAATCGGAAACAAAGCGGCGGCTGGTGAGCTATCGCGTGCGCCGTGGCGACACGTTCCTGGGAATCGCCGACCGCTACAACGTGAGCGCGGATGACCTGCGCAAATGGAATCGTTTGAAGTCCAACCGGGTGAGCCGCGGCATGGTGCTGCGTATTTACGCACTCGGCGGAGCGCCGGAAAGATCGCCGGCGCGGGCGCGATCCAGGTCAAAGAAGAAACCGGCGCAACCCGCGGCGGGCGGCTCGACGGGCGCAGCCGCCGCCGTAAACCACAACTAAACCTTTTATAATGAATGGATTACGCCTTGTTGAACGACGCGGCTTGCCGCCCGGCTTCGCGTGTTCTCTTGCTGGTCCTCGCGACACGGGCGGTCGCTTGAGGGGAATCCTGCAGAATGCTTGACAACGAACGGCGAGTACGGTAACAACGGCTCACGGGCGGGGTGGGATTTTACGCAAACTCCGGCCAGAACAGCGGCCCGAAGGGCTCTTTTGTGCGCGGGGCCCAGAGATTCCCCCCAGGGGAGGATGGAATGGATTTCGAGAAGGACAACTTCGAAGATGACAACGAGCTGTCGCGGCTGGAAGACGACGAGGAGTTGGCGGGCGAAACGGAAGAGATCGTCGAAACCGAGGAAGAGGAGCTGGTGATCGTCGGCGAGGAGCCCGAGGAAGAAGCGCCAAAGCCTGCGCCCAAACCGGCGGCGAAGAAACCGGCCAAGAAAGCGGCGAAGAAAAAAACCGCGCCCAAGAAAAAGGCCAAGAAATCGAAGCCGAAAAAGAAGGCCGCCAAGAAGAAGGCGAAAAAACCGGCGAGAAAGAAGAGGAAGCGGTAAGTCTTTTTCGGAACCAGAGATCGGCGTCAGGAAAAAGCCGGGACCAATGTTCCGGCTTTTTCTTTTGCGGAATGGGGCCTCCCGGACTGGGATAATCTTCAGCCTTAGCTGTTTCCCAGATTGAGTATTCCGTTTTTTCAATTCAGGAATGGGACCTCCCGACGAAGAGAAGGGCTTGCCGGAAGGGGCAAGTGCTATTAGCATAACCGCGCATGTTGCGGGCATTGGAACAGATACGGCGGATGCGTGGTGGCGCACAGTCCCATTTGATGCTCTGCGACGACGGCTACTACTACGTGGTGAAGTTCCAAAATAATCCGCAGCATACACGAGTGCTGGTCAACGAACTGCTGGGAACGAGGCTGGCGGCACGACTGGGGCTGCCCACGGTATCCGTGGACATCGTTGCCGTCTCCGAAGAACTGATCCGGTTGACGCCGGAGCTGGCCATGGAGCTGCCGAGGGCGCGCATTCCTTGCCAGCCGGGTCTGCAGTTCGGATCCCGATTTCCGGGAGATCCGCGGCAATTAACGCTGCATGATTTTCTGCCCGACGAGCAGCTGCGAGCGGTTGAAAATGTGCACACCTTTGCGGGGATGCTGGTCTTTGACAAGTGGACGTGCAACACCAACGGCCGCCAGACGGTGTTCTTCAGCAGGGGGAACCGGACGGCGGATCAGAGCGCGGGGCGCTACGAAGCGCGCATGATCGACCAGGGGTTTTGCTTTAATGCCGGGGAATGGAATTTTCCCGACGCGCCGCTGCGCGGGCTGTACGCGCGCAACCGGGTGTACGAAGGCGTAACGGGCATGGAATCCTTCGCGCCCTGGCTCGAGCGCCTCGAAAAACAAGCCAGCGAGCGGATCCTCGACGAGACCAGCCGGGAAATTCCGCCGGAATGGTACGCCGACGACTACGATGCGCTGCTGCGGCTCCTGGAACAATTGCACCGCCGCCGCCAGCGCGTGCCGGACCTGATTCTGGAGGCCAAGAGATGCAATCGCCGCCCGTTTCCCAACTGGATGTGAATCATGAATGAAAACTCTGCTGAAGCGGCGAGCGCCGGAACACCGCCCGGAGAAAGAGCCTGCGCTTACCGCATCCTCCGCTACACGCCAAATCTTGTTCGCGACGAATGGGTGAACATCGGCGTGCTGCTCTACGACCCAAGCACCGGCGAACGCCGGTTGCGGGTGATGGAAGAACAGGACGAGTACAACCGCGTCCGGCGGCTCCACCCGCAAGCCGACGAGGCTCTGCTGCGCGCGCTCCGCGATGACCTGGAAGACCGTTTCAAATCGGAGTCGGCACCCGTTAATGGTTCGAACGGCGGCAGCGCCAACTGGCAGCGGCTCCTCGGCAAATGGGATGAGACTCTGTCCAACGCACTGCAGCTGGCCCCGCAAAAAGGCGTCTTCGCCGCAGACCTCGACGCGGAACTGGAGCGACTGTACGCCGACCATGTGGCTTTGCAGCGCGCCCCGAGCCGCGCCGGAGCCCCCGGAAGCCGCGCGCAAATGCGCTTGTACTGCTCGCAGGTTTTCCGGCAAGCGCGTTTATGGGAGCGCATTGAAAAATCCGTCCGCGCGGCGGAGTTTACTTTCCCCGGCGACCCCATGCGTCTGGATTACAGCTATCGGCGCAACGGCACGCGCGGGTTTGTGCAGTGTCTTTCCGTCACGCGCGCCCCGGCCGACGCCAAGCTACTAGCCTACACCACGGAGCGCATTACTGCGAAGGCCACTCTAAAAACGGAATGTGCGGCCGTCACGGACGTGGCTTTGCACGGAGAGAATGACCGGCATCGCTTTGTCCGCGACACGTTGCGCGAGGCCGGCATCGAGCCCGTGGCGATGGAAGGATTTGCGGTGTGGGTGGCCAAGTTGAAACCGATGATCCAGTGATGGATGAATCGCACCGGGGGCAGAAAATGGGGGACCGCAATGGGATTGCGGTGCCGGGCATTCTCAAAGCGGGTTCTATTCGCGAACGGCGAGAACGAGCAGCGTGGCATCATCCTGCCAGCGGCTTCCGCTGAACTTGGCCACCACCGCCAGGATTTTCGCCTGCAAGTCATCGGCGGACAACGCGCGGTGATCTTCGAGCAGACGCAGCAGGCGGGCTTCGCCAAACTCCTCGCCGGCGGGGCTGCAGGCTTCCGTGACGCCGTCGGTAAACAGAATCACGCGGTCGCCCAGCGCCAACTGCGCCGAGCCCAGTTCATAATTCAGGCTATCGAAGACGCCCAGCACCGCGCCGCCCTCCCGCAAACGCTCGTGTGAGCCGTCGGCGCGCACCACGAGGGGCGCATTGTGGCCGGCATTGGCGTAAACCAAACGGCGCGCGGGGCCGTCCAGATGCGCGTAGAAAAAGGTGATGAAGCGGTCGCTTTCCGTATTGCGGTAGACGATCGAATTCAGCCGGCTGCAAAGCAAATTTGGCGCCAGAGAAGGGGAAGAGAGACCCCGCACGGCGGCCTGCAGATTGGACATCAGCAAGGCGGCGGGCATCCCCTTTCCGGCCACGTCGGCGATGCAAATTCCCAGCGTCTTTTCGTCGAGCGGAAGAATGTCGAAATAATCGCCGCCCACCACGTGGGCGGATTGCCACGCGCTGGCGATTTCATAGCCCGGCATTTGGGGAATTTCGCGCGGCAGAAGTTTTTCCTGGATGGCTTTGGCTTCGGCGATTTCCCGCTCCTGCTCCTGCAGATGAAGCAGGGCCGCTTCGCGCACCCGGGCCGCTTCCGCAGCAAGGCGGCGCGATTCGCGGCGCTCGCGGCCCAGGCCGACCTGCTTGGTGAGAATTTCCAACAGCCGCGTGTTGGTCCAGGGCTTCTCCACAAAGTCGCTCACGCCGAATTGCATCGCTTCGACGGCCAAGCCCACGGTGGCCCATCCAGTCATGGCCACGACCGGGGGCGCATCCGCGATTTCCTTCAGCCGGCTGAGCACGTCCAAGCCTTCGCGGCCGGAGGTGGTGTCGCGCGCATAGTTCAGATCAATGAGGAGAATATCGAACTCCTGGCGGCCCACGGCCTCCAGCAAGTCGGCCGGAGAATTCACCGTTTCGATGCTGTAGCCATGCCCCTTGAGCAGGAGGCGCAGCGCATCGAGGACGTCCTGCTGGTCATCGGCGATCAGAATTCGTGGCTGCATGTCTTCGCGGTCCCTTGTGATTCCGAGCGTTGCGGTCGTCATGGGTTGGATACTCTCTGCGTCCCCCCGTGTGGGTGTCCGTCCCGCTCCGGCATACGGAGAGGCAGCCGGACTGCCAAGGTTCTTGCGTAAATAATGGCTTTCCTGTGAATGGTTTGTGTGAAATCGAGGGCGAACGATGCGCCTCCGCCTGGCCACTAGCGGGAACGCTCGTCCCAAATTCGCACACTGACAGGCGAGGAGTCTTACAGCACCGGCTCGTTCCAGTTTTCCAGGGTCTCCTTGACCTTGTGCAAGAACTGGTGGGCGATGGCGCCGTCCACGACGCGGTGGTCGTAGCTCAGCGTCACGTAGCACATCGAACGGATGGCGATCGAATCGTTGATGACTACCGGGCGCTTCTCGATGGCGCCGAGGCCCAGGATGCCGACGTTGGGCTGGCTGATCACCGGCAGGCCGAACAGACCGCCAAAAACGCCTGGATTGGTGATGGAGAAGGTGCTCTCCTGCACTTCCTCGGGCTTGAGTTTTTTCGAGCGCGCGCGCTCGGCGAGGTCGTTCATGTTGCGCTGGATGCCGAGAATGTTTTTTTCGTCGGCGTTTTTTACCACCGGCACAAGCAGGCCCCAGTCGAGCGCCACGGCTATGCCGACGTTGATCTCCTTGTGGAGGATGATGTTGGTGCCGTCGAGCGAGGCGTTCAGCGTCGGATACGCGCGCAGCCCCGCGACGGCGGCCTTCACAAAGAAGGGCATGAAGGTGAGCTTGGTTTCGTAGCGTTTTTCAAATTCGTCCTTGGACTTGGCGCGCAGGGCGGCCACCTTGGTCATGTCGATTTCGTCGACCGAATAGACGTGCGCGGAAACGCGCTTCGACGCTACCATGTGCTCGGCGATGCGCTGGCGCATGGGGCTCATGGGCTGCACTTCGTAATTGCCGAAGTACATTTTTTCGCGCGGCACGGCCGTTTCTAGCGCTACGTGCACCTGCCCGCCGGAAACTCCCGGCGCGGCTGCCGGTGGTGGCGGAGGTGCCGGCCGCGTACTCCGCTCCGTCTCCGGCAGCGAGTTCGCGGCCGGAGACGGAGCGGAGTACGCGGGCGGCGCAGCAGCCGGCACGCCGCCGGCGGCGATCACCGCTTCGATGTCCTGCTTGCTGATGCGCCCGCCCGCGCCCGTGCCTTCCACAGTGGTGAGGTCGATGCCGTGTTCTTTGGCCATGCGCCGTACGAGTGGGGAACTGTGAATCCGCTCGCTCGTCGAACTTGAGGAAGCGGAAGGAGCCGCCACCGGCGCGGCGGCTGGAGCAGGTGCCGCAGGCCTCGGCGGTGCCGGTGCTGGAGCCGCGGCGGCTGGGGTCTTCGCAGGAGCGGGCGCGGGTGCAGCCGTTTTCGCCGGAGCGGGCGCTGACGAAACGGCCGCGGAGCCTGTCGCGTCAATGACGCCGACAATCGTTTGAATCGGCACGGTCTGCCCTTCGCCGACCTTGATTTCTTTCAGGACGCCTGCGGATGGCGACGGGATTTCGGCGTCCACTTTGTCGGTGGAGATTTCAAACAGCGGCTCGTCGCGTTCCACTTTGTCGCCTGGCTTCTTCAGCCACTTGGTGATGGTGCCTTCAAAAATGCTCTCTCCCATCTGGGGCATTACGATGTCTACGGCCATGATCGCTCTCCTCTTCTCTCTAAAATCCTAATACCGCGCTAGGTCTTTCGCGGCAGCAAAAACTTTTTTCGCGTTTGGAAGAAAATGCTCTTCCAGCGGCGGCGCGTACGGCACCGGAGTGTCCAGCGAAGTCACGCGCACGAGTGGCCCATCGAGATCATGGAATGCCTTCTCGAAAAGTATCGCCGCGATTTCGCCGGCGATTCCGCCTGTTTTTGTGTCTTCATGCAAGACTAGACATTTGTTTGTTTTCTTTACTGAATTCAGAATCGTTTCTTCATCGAGCGGCAGCAGCGTCCGCAAATCAATCACTTCCGCTTCGATCCCTTCTTTCGCCAGGGCCTCGGCCGCTTCGAGCGACGTATGCATCATTGCCGCATACGAAAGGATGGTGAGATGCTTTCCTTCGCGGCGCACGGCAGCTTTGCCGATAGGCACGGTGTAATCATCGGCGGGAACTTCACCCTTGATGCGGCGATAGAGAAATTTGTGTTCGAAGAAGAGCACCGGGTTATTGTCGCGCACCGCCGCCTTGAGCAAGCCCTTGGCATCGTACGGCGTCGAGGGATAGATCACTTTCAGCCCGGGCGTGTGCACGAAATACATCTCCGGATTCGCCGAATGGAACGGCCCGCCATGCACGCCGCCGCCGGACGGCCCGCGAATCACCATGGGCGCGGGAGCATTCCATAGGTAGTGTCCTTTGGCGACGAAATTCGTAATTTGATTGAAGGCGCAAACAATGAAGTCGATGAACTGCATCTCGCAGATGGGACGCAAGCCGCAGTAGCTCATCCCGCAAGCCGCGCCGATGATGGCGCTCTCGCTGATCGGCGTGTCAATGACACGCTCCCAGCCGAAGCGCTCGAGCAAGCCTTCGCTGGTCTTGAACGCGCCGCCATACACGCCGACGTCTTCCCCCATCAAAATGACCGCCGGGTCGCGCTCCATCTCTTCAAACATCGCCTGCTTGATGGCCTCGAGAAAAGTGACTTGCGTTCCATTTGAGGCGCTGCCATTCGGCCCGGCGCCGTTTGCCTTGGGCATGGCTATCTCCGCGCCTTTCTCGAAGGGCTCGCGGCCCCAGCCTTCACGGTTTTCTTTGGCGCCGCCTTCGTTGCCATTTTAGCCGCCGGCTTTCCGCCGTTCGCGGACTTTGCGTCATTCCCAACGGTGTGCCCCGCGGGCCGCGCATCGCCAAAGTGAATCGGCGCGTTCGCCCCACCGGAGCTTTTACCGGATCCAAATCCCGGAACTGTCCAAACCGCCTTGACGCCGGATCGCGGCGGCGTCACCTCGGCAATCGGCCGTTCCCATTTCGCACGGATCTTGTGGCAATCGTCGCCGGTGCAGTAGACGCCGGTCTCCGCCAATTCCGGCGGAGGCATCGGCGAATTCTCCGCAAACTCGCGTTCGGCGGCGAGCAGCGTGTCAATCTTCTCTTCGATCTCTTTTTTGTTTTTGGCGTCGAGGAGTTTTTGGCTCGACAAAAACTTTTCGTAGAGCACAATGGGATCGCGCTCTTCCCAGTACGCGCGCATCTCTTTCGGAACATACTCGGCCGGGTCGTGTTGCGCGTGGCCCATGCGCCGGAAGCTCTTGGCCTCAATCAGGATCGGCCCCTCGCCCGCCCGCGCGCGCTCCACGGCTTCCTTGGCCGCCGAGTAGACCGCCACGACGTCGTTGCCGTCCACAATGTAACTGTCAATGCCGTAGGCCTTGGCGCGGTCCGCCAGATTCTCCAGCGGCACTTGCTTGCGCACCGGCGTTGAATAGGCCCACAAATTATTTTCAAGAATCAAGACAAACGGGGCCTTCTGCACGGCCGCAAAATTCAGCCCTTCGTGAAACACACCGGTCGAGCTGCCGCCGTCCCCGATCCACGTCATCGCCACAATCTTCTGACCCAGATATCGCCCCGCCATCGCCACGCCGGTCATTACCGGAATCAAATCGCCGAGCATGGAAATCGGCGAGACGATGTGCAGATCGTCCAGATCTCCGAAGTGGCTTGTGCCATCCTTGCCCTTGGTCGGCGAATCGTACTTCGCCATATGCTGCATGAAAATGTCCCGCGGCCGCACGCCCTTGACCAACAGCGCCCCGATGTTGCGGATCATCGGCGCCAGCCAGTCTTTTTTCTCCAGGGTGTACGCGGTGCCAACCGAAATCGCTTCCTGGCCCAGGCTGGAGTAAAGCCCCCCGACAATCTTGTTCTGCCGGAACAGCTTCACCATCATGTCTTCGACGGCGCGGTTCAGCCGCATGTAGTAGTACAGGTCCAGATGCTGCTGCCGCGTCAGTTCCTTCTTCATCCCGTGCTCCAATTCCTATGCGGAAACCATGACGGCCTGCTCAATGTGCTCCAGCTTCTCCAGCAATTCTTTCTTCGACGCTTCCTTCATTTCCAGCCCGAGCAATTCTCCCAGATGCCTTGCGATCCGCGCTGCGACTTCCTTTTCACCGACGTTGCGCTCCAGCAATTTCTCCAGCGACGTCGCTTTGCGGTCCACAATCCCACACGGCACGATCAGGTCGAAATTCCGCAAATCCGTCGACACGTTGTACGCAAATCCGTGCGAAGTAACCCAGCGGCTGATGTGCACGCCAATGGCGGCCAGCTTTTCTTCGGTATCGCCGGCGCGCACCCATATTCCCGTTTTCCCCGCAACGCGCTCGGCGCTGATCCCGAACTCCGCGGTCGCGCGAATCATGGCCTCTTCCAGTGTCCGCACATACCAAACAACGTCACGCCGGATCGCGCTGAGGTTCAGAATCGGGTATCCCACGAGCTGTCCCGGCCCGTGATAGGTAATGTCCCCGCCGCGGGTGGTTTCGTAATACTCGACCCCCTTTTGCCGCAGTACGTTCTCACTCACGAGCAGATGCTCACGCTTCCCGTTACGCCCCTGCGTGATGACATGCGGATGCTCGCAAAGCAGGAGCATATCCTCAATCGCGCCGGCCTTGCGCGCGGCCACAACACGTTGCTGCAACGTGTAAGCTTCCGCGTAGCCGATTAATCCCAAATCGATGGTGAGGCAATTTTTCAGCACCGTTCGATTCCCTTTGTAATGGCGCAGCATGCTGCGCCACTACAGGCACGTCTCAAACGTTAATCTGCAACCCTCGCACAGACGCAAAGGCGTCCCCCATCGCTTCCCACACCGTGGGATGGGCATGGATCATGTTCATCATGTCGTCGATGGTGCCTTCGAGGTTTAACACCGTCGCCGCCTCCGCGAGAAGCTCCGTCGCCAGCGGCCCGATAATGTGAATCCCGAGCACTTCGCCATAGGATTCGTCGGAAACCACTTTGACGAATCCGCCATGACTCCCCAGAATCGTGGCCTTGCTGTTCCCCACGAACGGGAATTTGCCGATTTTCACGGCGTACCCTGCATCGCGCGCCTGTTTTTCCGTCAGCCCAATCGAGCCGATCTGCGGCTCGCAGTAGGTCGCGTTGGGAATCCGCGTCTTCACAATTTGATGGGTCGGCTTTCCGGCAATGTGCGTCACGGCGATAATTCCTTCCATCATCGCCGCGTGCGCCAGTTGCGGAAGGCCCGCAACGATGTCGCCGATGGCATAGAGTCCCTTTTCGGCTGTCTCCATGTTATCGCCCACGTGGACGAATCCGCGCTCCAGCTTGGCCTTCGATTTTTCCAGCCCGCAGCCATCCGTCATAGCCTTGCGGCCCACCGCCAGGAGAAGCTTCTCTGCTTGCAGCGTCTGCGCTTTGCCGTCCTTGTCCTTGAACGCCACGCTGACGCCCTTAGCATCTTTCTTCACCGACTCCACCGCGCAATTCGTGAAAATCTGGATACCTTTTTTCTGAAAGGCTTTGGTCAACTCCGCGGAGATTTCTTCGTCCTCGACCGGCACGATGCGCGGCAGCGCTTCCAGGATGGTCACCTGCGTCCCAAACGAATTGTAAATGGATGCAAATTCCACGCCCACGGCGCCAGCGCCAACGACAATAAGGGTCTTGGGAATTTCCGGAAGCTCAAGAATCGAGCGGTTCGTGAGAATCGTTTTGTGGTCGGGCTCAATGCCGGGGAGCGACTTCGCTTCCGAGCCGCTCACCATCAGGATGTTGGCCGCTTCGATCTCGGTTTTCTTTCCGTCCTTCTCCACGCTCACACGGCCCGGACCTTCGTACCTTCCCCAGCCCTGCACCCACT
>Ga0207126_1084_pt2 | contig 13114 bp, 13 predicted proteins | sample Alteio_BWMinHeat_20_FD_153586 | JGI IMG/M metagenome (GOLD analysis project Ga0207126, IMG submission 153586) | Enriched cells from forest soil in Barre Woods Harvard Forest LTER site, Petersham, Massachusetts, United States -... | ecosystem: Environmental > Terrestrial > Soil > Temperate forest >...
CTGCCCATGCACGGCCAGATGTATCCGAGCCACGGCGATCACGCCGACCTGACGGGACGGGACCGGGAAAATTTGATCATCGGTGAGGTGCTGCAGAAAATATCCGACGACCACCCGAAGCGCGGCGAACTGATGCAGACAATCCAGGCAGACCTGGGAGCGATCGAGCAGTTCATCCGCGAGAAAAAGATTGTGACGCTCGGTTCACGCAACAATCTGAAGGTGATTCCCACGCCCATCTTCATGCGCGGAATTTTCTCGGTGGCTGGATTTCACAGCGCCCCGGCGCTCGAGCCGCAAGCAGAGGCGGAGTATTGGGTGACGCCGATCGATCCGAAAATGGCGGACGATAAGGCGGAATCGAAGCTGCGCGAATATAACAATTTTGCCTTGAAGTGGTTGACGATTCACGAGGCGTTGCCGGGGCACTACGTTCAGGCAGAGCACGCCAACAATATACAGCCCGAGCGGCGCCGGCTGCTGCGAGCGCTTTTCGCCAACGGAGCGTACGCGGAGGGCTGGGCCGAGTACATCGCGCAGGTGATGATGGACGAAGGCTTCCTGAACAGCGACCCGCGGTTCCGCATGGCTATGCGCAAGATCCGGCTGCGCGTGGTGTCCAACGCGATTCTCGACATCGAAATGCACACCATGGGGATGACCGACGAAAAAGCCCTGGAACTGATGACCAAGGAGGCGTTTCAGACGCAGGCGGAAGCGCAAGGAAAACTGCGGCGCGTTAAGCTGAGCTCGACCCAGCTGCCGACCTACTATGAAGGTCTGCGAGAATGGCTTGCGTTTCGGAAGAGATACGAAGCCGCGGCGGGTAAGAATTTCAGTTTGCTGAATTTTCACGACCTGGCGCTTGAGCAGGGGGCGCTGCCCGTCCCGGTCGTCGAAAAACTCGTGACGCTTCAATCTCACCCGTGAAACATGGCGGCGCGACGATAATGCTTCCCGAGCGCGGCAGCGGTGAAGAGTCTCGAGTTGCCGCTTTCACCTCGCGTATTCCCCGTTGTGCACTTCGTACTCGACGCGGAAGGGCTTCTGCGTCTTGCGGTCTTCCCAGTGATTCTCGGCGATAATGCTTTTGGCTTGCGCGAGGCGTTCAGACGGGAGGGGATGCGAACGGAAATAACCGTTCAAGCTCTGAATGGCCAGCTCGGAGAGTTCCTCTTCCGGGCTTTGCGCGTGGATGGCGTATTCGTCGTGCAACTTGGCGAAACGCTCGAACGTGTCCACGGCGCCGTACGGAGAGTAGCCGGACCGGACCGCAAGAAACATTCCTTCGCGATCGGCCTCGAATTCTTCGTCCTTGTGATAGCCGGCTTCCCAGAACTCGAGGGGGATCTGCAGCAGCGCTCCCAGGACATCGAGATTGAGATTTCTTAGTTTCGCTTCCAATTGCACGCGCTCGGCGCAGTGATAGTGATCGATGTGTTCGATTTCATGAGCGAGGACGTTGGCGAGCTCATCTTCGCTCATCATCAGGTCGAGCATGCCTTCGCCAATGTAGACCGGTCCGCCAGGAAGTGAGAAAGCGTTGATCATGTTGTGATCGGGGAGAACGGTGAAGGTGTACGGCAGGTGGCGGTGGGCGTGAAGGACCACGGTGTATCCGACGCGCGTGACGTACCTTTCGAGGCCCTCTTCTTCGGGACTCAGCTTGTGCGTTTGGGTCGCATAGCGAGCGGCAAGTTCTTTGCCGATGGCGATTTCCTGTTCATCCGAGAGGCGCGTGAAGTGCATGGGTATGCGCGAAAGATCGCGCTGCGCGTCAGCGGCCATATTCAAGATGGCGTTGGCCGAGACGGGAGCGGACTTTGGGCGGCGCTGGCTCCAATAGAGACCTGCGAGCGCGAAGCCCAGGATAAGAAAGAAAATGACGAAGACAACGGCACGTTTCATAGGTATTGGCGGATCGTGTCGCGGTATCTGGTATAGAGAAACGAGACAAACACCAACGCCGCACCCACGATGATTAAGGTGACGTACCGGTCTCGCGCTTGAAGACCCCAGACGTCGAGGGCCATAACTTTTGCCACGCAAAGCAAAAGCACGCCCAGGCCCGTGAGGCGGAAGCTGCGCTCTTTAACTGCCAGCGCCAACAAGAAGATCAGCACACCTTCGATTCCCCAAGAAACGGTGACCATGCCCGACTTCATTTTCACGCCGAGCATGCAGGTGATCAGGATCATGGAGACGAAAAACTCTACTTGCTCGGGGCGGCTGGCAATAATTGCAAGCCGCTTTATCCAGCGGTGCGCGTTTTCAGGAATGGAGTAGCGCCCGCGTAGACGGAAAGCGAAGTATAGGCTTGCCAGCAGAATGGCAGCAGCCGAACTAAGCACCAGGTAGTCCCCTTTCCAATTGTCGCCGTTGAAATAGCTGCCGCCGAACAGATTGTGTACAATGCCGCGGCCGAGGACGAGCACGCTCAGAAGCAATCCCTGATGCAAAAAGATCGCGCGATCCAAAAGCAGCGCGGCGCCGAGTAGTGCGAAAACAACAGCAGCCCAAGAAGTGACCACCCATTCGATCGGAAACTGAAAGTAAAAAAGCGCCACGATAGTGGCCGTACCCAGGTAAGCGAGCAGAACATCGAAGTGCAGGCGGCGGTCGCGGCCCGTGCTTTCTTCCTTCTGCGGCAATTGCGCGTAGACAAAGAAGAAAATCAGGACGAGCGGGAGGATGGTGTACATCCGTGGCCCCCAGAACTCGCCGGGTTCGCTTGCGGTCAGATTGGAGAAGAAAATTCGGGTGAACGCGCCAATGAGCGCCACGTACGCCTGATAGCGGAACTGAGTGATCTTGCGCAGGAGGCCGTACTCAAAGAGCACCAATCCAAACGCGCCCCACGCGACAGCAATGCTGGTGGGCTGTGTTTGCAATTCATACCAGAGGAGCAGGCCGCCGATGGACGAGGCCGCCCACGAATAGATATGGTGAATATCGCGCTGCCGCCAGTCGTCAGGCATACGGATGAGGCGTGAAAGCGCGTAGAAGATCACGGCGACGATGGCCAGCGACAAGAGGCGGACGCTGAAGCCGTGCCAGGTTGCGGTGACGTAGAGATTCACGCTGATGCTGCGGAGCAGCGTCAGCCCGGCGAGAATGTGCGACTGCCAGGGCAATTCTTCCAGCTCAAGGCGGCGGTCAACGATCGCTAGTACCAGCGCGAATGAAGCCCACAGCGGCGCAAGCCAGCCGTTTGGCTGTTCATACCAAGCGAGAAGTGCGAGGAGTCCCGTGGCTGCGAACGAATGAAAGAAGGCGGTGACGCGGACGTAGCGCTCCTCCGGAGCGGCTTTGCGCGAGAGGAAGTACAAGCCAGCGGCGACGACAGAAATAGTAAAGATGCGCAGTGAGATGGGGCCCCAGAATTTTTGTCCGAGGTCGTAATTGTAGAAGTATGCGCGAATCAGAGCGCAGAGGCCGACGACGTTTGCCTGCCAGGCAAGCTGTTGATAACGAATCCAGCGAGTGGAGAGCGCCAACGCGATGGCGAATACAATCCAGCCGACGGCAATCCACGGTGCGCGAAGGGCCTCTTGGAGCACCCATACCATCATACCGGTGGCCGCCCACGTGTAGGCCACGCGTCCAAGCTCAAGATGACGCCCGTCCGTGGTGCCGAGGCGCTTTGCGATCCAGTAGCCACCGGCAACAACCGGCAATGCGCTGAAGGCGCGGACAGGAATGGTGTGCCAGGTGTGAACGCCGCTCTGATCGGCCGTGAGCGCCGCGAAAATTGCGAGACCAGTGAGAAGATGCGAGTGCCAAGCAAGCGCGTGATACCGCAACGCGCGCGCAGCCTCGGACAGAATCACCGCGAAAGCAATGTAAGCGAGAGGCTGCCAAAGCTCCGGAACTTCGTACCAGATGAGCAGACCGAGGAAACTGCTCCCTGCAACGGCGAAGAGTCCGCGAATGGTGCGCTGTTCGGGATCGTCACGCAGGGCCGACAGCTTGGCGGTGAGATAGAACGCTGCGCCGAGAATGGGAAGAGTGAGCAACCTCATTCGCACGTGAGCATATGCAGGGGCTTCGAGATGCAGATTGACGACCATGCCGCGATAGGCGGTGAGCGCGCCGAGCAGGGCGTACTGCACTTGCAGGTGCGGCGATTCGAGCGAACGGCCAAGAGCCGCGACGATGAGCATTACGGCGGCGAACGCAACCGCCGTCCAATCGCGAGAGAAAAGTGCCCAGGCAGCGGACGCTGCCGCAAACGCGCCGATATAGGAGTGGATCGTCAGCAACGGGCGGTCAGGCGAGTCGTCGAATAGATTTTTCCAGCGTGAGCCGGCCCCAAGGAAGTTAATGTAGAAGACGACGGCGCAAACAGCGAAGAGCACCCCCGAAGCTAGAGCCAGGTTCTCGCTTGAGGCGCGAAACGTGATGAGCTGACGGAAGTCGGTCCCGGCAAGATGCAAGCCAACGAGCAGTCCGGTGAAAAGGCCAAGCCTCCGAAAAACCACCTCTCTCACGATCACGCCAGCGATGAGAAAAACTTCAGCACCAACGAGCCAAAGGATGGCTACGTCGTTCGCCTTATACGTGTAATGGGATGGAACAGCCGCCAGCATGAGAGCAGCTCCCGCGACAGTGAGGACGACGAACGCTTCCCGTCGGCGCCTGGTGGCAGGGATTTGTGCACAAAGGAATTCAGCGGCACCGACTACGAGAAGGGCGATGTAGGCAAGCTCCGGCTGAACGGACTGGAATTTCATGCAGCCCAGCAGCAACCCCATATTCAAGACCGCGGCGACAGTGGAGATGTGTTCCTCGAAGTCGGTTTTGATGTTGCGGGCTATGTAGGAAATGCGGAAGGTTAACCAATAGAAGAAAAGCAAAGCCAGACTTGCACGGTATTCCGGGAAGTGCCGGCCGTGAGCGCCTTCGATGCCCAGGATGCGGTAGAGCCAATAGAGATGATTCAGGTAGCTGGAGAGAATGCCGAAGACTTCAAGCTCGAACCAGCCCATTTTCAGGATGATGGCCACAAGTCCGATGGCAAGGATTGCGCCAGCAGTCAGACCGTAGACCGTGTCTTGGCTCAAAGCGACAGTCGTGTAACCCAGCAGAAACGCCAGCCCGGTGACGAATTGCGAGCGATATTGTAAGGTATGGGCGGCCATCGCGATGGCCACAACCAACATCAGGATGCAATCGAGGGTCAGCGAATCGAGGACGCGCATCGCCGCAACGTGATGGATACCGTAGGTACTGAAAAAGAGCAGCGCCCAGCCGCCGCCGATGGCGGTGCGGCCAAGGAGGCGATAGCGTTCTTTTTTTTCGAGATAGATGCCACCGACAAGTAGAAATGCGGAGGCAAGATAAGAAATGCCTACTTTGCCAAGCTGTCCAAGAGCGCCAAGTTCATAGATGCCGAATAGGGCGACCCCCACCACGAGAATGATGATGCCAAGTTTGTTGAGCCAGTTTGTGCCGAGAGTCTCTTCGATGGCCGAGACGGTTTTCATGCGCTGTTGTAGAGTTGGCCGAGATGCCGAGACGCGATAAGCAGAGAGCGGCGATGAGGCTGAAACGCGCGCGGCCGCAGCGGGAGGAATCTCATTCGGGGCGTGCGGCGCGGGCGCAGGAATACGTGGCGCGGGAGGCTGCGCCGAAGGAACAGTCGGTACGACCGACTGTGGTGGCACAGCCGGGCCGGATGGTTTTACTTCTACGGGCGTTTTCGCCGCCGCAGGCAGGATTGGTTTGGGCTCGGCAGGTGGTGGCGGCGCTGGCAATTTTTGTGCCGGCGCAGGCTCCTGCGGTTTCTGCACTGACGGCGGCTCAGGCTTTTTCTCAGAAGGAGGAGATGACATCGGCGCGGGGAGTTTGACTGGCGACGGTGAATCGACGCGCGATGGCGCTTGTGTTTCTTTCATTACAGGCGTGGCGGGGGCGGCCGGTCGCGCGACGGGTTCACCGGCGACGGGCCCAACGTGTTGGGCAGAGGTAAGTTGGCGCTTAAGGTCGGCAACCTCGCGCTGGAAGGAAGTGTGCTGCCGGGCGTTCTCTTCCTTAAGCAGATTAACCTCCGAGCGAAGGCTGCTGTGTTTCACTAGAAGGACGATGGTGATGATGGGAGTAGCGATCAGGAAGATGGCGATTAAAAAAAGCAGCAACACAACCTCGGGCATTGGGCGTCCTTGGGAGTGCGTTTTTCTTTCCGTCCATGTTAGAACGATGGCAGAGAAGAATCTTGCACTTTGTTTCCCAAGCGGCTCAGCGAGTAAACTGCCTCTCCGTAAGAGGTTCTAAATGAATGACATAGGAGCCACGGAGGGTTCATTATCCATCGGCGAGGACTCGGGAAAAGGTAGCCCTTATGGGTAGTGGTGTCATTTGATTTGATCAGTGGTGGCGGCCTCGCCAGAGTGGGCCGCCACGTGCTCAAGCTTCTCCCCAGTTAAATTCAGTTTGAAGCGGGGTCTTGCGAAATACGCGGGCGAATTTCTTCCTAAAATCGTTCATGTCATCACAAAGCTTCATTATGGTTATGACTTTTTGCAGTTGGTCGTGAACCTTATCCCGTCCAAATTCACGAAGCCATTGATGATGATTCTGCTTATAGTGCGGGTCTGGATTTATCTCACGTAGTTTTTGGCCCACTTCCTTATCAATAGCATCGTATACAAATGCCATGACATAACGACCCCATCGCAAAGGGCGACTCCGAGGAGAGTAGTGGATACCCTCAAGCCTAGCCAGTTCAAACCAAAACTCATGAGGAAACATTTGTGCCCACTCTTGCATATCGTCTGCGATAAACGCTTGCAACTTGAGTTGTAAATCCCTCTTGCGCTTGAATGCCTCATATCCTGTCGCCTCGTCAATCAGAGCGATGATGCCGACTTTTGCGCAAGCTCTGGTGATGATTTCTGCCTGCTTCGCAATATCCTGCTGATTCTGTGCCAGCGCCTTCGCCTCTCTAGCACGCAAATACGCATCGCAAATATCAAGGAGAAGCGTAGCCTCATATCCGATGCCTTTGTATTGAGTCCCAGGAATCTTGAAATGTATCGTCTGGCCGCTGATTTTTTCGAGATCAATGTACGGGCGAATACTCTGCGATTCCAGGTATCTTCCCAGATCGCCCTTAACATGGCCGGTGAGAACTCTGACTACTTCTCGTTGCGCCATCACTCTCTTCCCGTTGTCCAGCACGTATACAGAGAATTGGGCATCGCCAATTGTCAATTTTCCAGGGAATAGAGCTATCGGGAGAATCTCCGAGTTGTCCTGTGTTTTCAATGATTTAGTGGGCTGGTCCGGCGAAGGAGATGCTTGCTCATTTTCAGCCTTGTCGCCCCACCGTGCCCGTGCCGCTGCACGTGCAATGTCCGAACGTTCAGTTGAGGTGAGCACCGAAGCGCGTGCCTTCCCACCCTTTGCCGCATGCTGTGAAACTATGGATTCGTCGCTCATAAACCCATGATGCCTGCTCGGCAGGCATTTGTCAATGCTTACTTGAGCAGGCATCCGATTTTCCTTGACATGCCTGCTTGGGCAAGCATAGAATTGCCTCTGTAAAACAAAGCCTCGCTCCCGGCTGTAACCGAGAACGAGGCCAAATCCAGCAAGCGGGGTAAGCCGCATGCCGAACCCAAAATGCATTGTCGGCCTGCCTCGCGGAAAAGGCAAGTCGAAATGAACGTGCTACCGATGGAGAAACAAATTCAGATTGTCACCGCACTCGTAGAGGGAAATTCAATCCGTGCCACGGCTCGCATGGTTGGCGTCGAGCACAAGACCGTGATGCGCGTTCTACTCCGCGTTGGAGATCGCTGTGCGAACCTGCTCAACGAGCGCATGCACGGTCTGCCCTGCAAGATTGTGTCAGATGGACGAAATTTGGACTTACGTCGCCAAGAAAGAGAAGCGCGTCCGCTACGGTGACGACCCGACAGAAGTAGGCGACCAGTATGTTTTTGTGGCAATGGATTCAGAAACGAAACTGATACCGTGCTTCCGCGTCGGTAAGCGCGACTCGGTTTCTGCGTGGTATTTTGTGCAGGACTTGCAAGAACGGCTCGCCAACCGAATACAACTTACTACGGATGGTTTCCGGCCTTACAAAGACGCAGTTGAAGATGCTTTCGGCATGGACGTGGACTATGCAATGTTGGTGAAGGTCTATTCCTCAGATTCGGGCCAGGCTGAGACACGCTACAGCCCCGGCGAGATCGTGGACACGCGGATTATCCCAATCACGGGCAATCCTAAGCCCCGACTCATTTCCACTTCCCATATCGAAAGACAGAATCTTACCATTCGCATGCAGCTTCGCAGATTCACGCGGCTCACAAATGCTTTCTCAAAAAAGTTGAAGAACATGAAAGCGGCTCTCGCTCTGCATTTCGCGCACTACAATTTTTGCAGGATTCATCAAACGTTGCGCGTGACTCCCGCGATGGCTTCTGGAATCACGGATTCGCTTTGGTCAATCGAAAGGCTTGTGGCATGACTGAGAGGCTACGCCTGCCCACTGGCGCAGTTGACCAACCCTTGCCTTTGAGCATCAAATGGGGTATTAGGACTACACGTGATGCCACCTACTACCCAAACCGATCGCTACATTCACCTGAGTATTCTCATTGTTGTCGAGAAAGACGGCAAAACATTCCACGGCTTTGCTCCCGCACTGAAAGGGCTGCACGTTGATGGTAAAACTTTGGCGGAGACGCTGCGGCGCGCAGATCAGGCAATACAGGCATACCTTGACTCGCTTGAAAAAACTGGCGACCCATTGCCAGTCAGTCCCTATATTCGGGTCAGATACAGGACTCGCCCACGTCAAATTCTGCGAACGGTAAACGTGCAATGGCCTTCCAGAAAAATGTCTGGAGTCAGATAAAGAATCTCACCAAAGATACTATCGTAGCTGCATTGGCCAGAGATGGCTGGTTCCGAGACCCTGCCAGCGGAGATGCAACAATCACCTATCTCAAGCGTCTTCCAAATCCAGATGAGAGCGGAAGTACTCACAAACGCATCGTCATTCATTACCACGCGGGTCAAGTCTGTGGGCCAAGACTCATAAAAGCGATTATCGAAGATGCAGGATGGAACACAGAGGATTTAAAGCGGCTAAAACTGATCAAATAATGCTGCCTTTTCAAATGACACCACTACCCCCTTATGGAATAATGCCGCCAAGAACGTCCGCCTGTGTTATACTCCGTTTGCGCTTAATACCTCGGTTGTGTTGTGCGGTCCCTCTGGTGCAGTTCCTGATCTGAGACTCCCGCCTCCAGTTTCCTCCGTAAGTTTTACGCGTAATCTAAAACAAGGCTGGCAAAGCAAGCCGCCGATCCGCCCGAGAACTCGTGTGCGCACCGCGACGGCTTCTGCCAGCAAGAAAGCAATATTGAATGTTGAATGTTTCAGAAGTGAATGCAGAGGGCTCTTCAGAGCCTCTGGCGGAACGCGCGTCGGCGCGCTTTTCCGAAATGCTGATTTCTCCTTATGTGAAGGAGCGATTGGCTGCGGCGCGGTTTACCACGCCGACGCCGGTTCAGGCTGCGGCAATCCCGCAGGCGCTGGAAGGCAAAGACGTGCTGGCAACGGCGCAGACGGGAACCGGCAAGACGCTGGCGTTCCTGATTCCGGTAATCGAAAAGCTGCTCAAGGATAAAGCTCCAGGAATCGCGGCGCTGGTCTTGGTGCCAACGCGCGAGCTGGCTATGCAAGTGGTGGAGCAATACAACGCTCTGCGCGGCAAGCAATTGGTGCCCGCGGCGCTGGTCGTCGGCGGCTTGTCCGAAGGCGCGCAGCTCCAGGCCATTCGCAAAGGAGCACGGCTCGTAGTCGCGACTCCGGGGCGGCTCGAAGATTACCTCGACCGCAGACTTTTCCACTTTAACGCGCTGCGTATTCTCATCCTTGATGAAGCCGACCGCATGCTGGACATGGGTTTCCTTCCCGCCATCAAGCGAATCGTCTCGATCCTGCCGAAAGAGCGGCAGACGATGTGCTTCTCGGCGACGATGGAAGGCGACATGGCGCGCATCGTGAAGGACTATCTTCGCAACGCCGTCCGTCTTTCGTTCGGGTCGACGTCGAAGCCCTCGGAAAATGTCCGCGTACAGGCTTTTGAAGTCGCCATGGACCGCAAGCAGGAAATGTTGCAGCGCTTGCTGACCAAGGAAAAGGGCAAGTGCTTGGTGTTTGCCCGCACCAAGCGCGGAACCGAACGCATTGCCGAGAGCTTGAATCGCAAGGGATTTTCCGCCGCCATGATTCATGGCGACCGCTCGCAATCGCAGCGCACTGCCGCGCTTGCGGGATTCCAGCAAGGCCGCTTCCGCGTCCTGGTAGCGACGGACCTGGCTTCGCGCGGGATTCACGTGCAGGACATCGCGCACGTCATCAACTACGATTTGCCGGAAGTGGCGGAGAATTTCATCCACCGCGTCGGGCGAACCGGACGCAACGGCGGACACGGAGTGGCTTCCACGCTCTTCGTGAAAGAGCAGCGATCGGAATTATTCCAATTGGAGCGCGCTCTGGGCATCAAGATGGAGCGTTTGCACGCGGATGAAACGGCGGCTTCCCTTCCCGGAAAACAGGAACGGCTGCCGGTCAATCTTCCTCGCGTAGAGTCCCTTCAGAAGCCCGCGAGATTTGTGCTACCCGGCGAAGTTTTCCAGACGCCGTTTGAAAGCTAAGCTAGTCTAATCGAGACTAGATGACGCGGCTCCCGATCGGGTCGGGGGCCCGTCTGCGTTTACGAGCACTCGTGGCAAACTACGGGCATGCTGATCCGGCCCGCAACTGACGCAGACAAGGACACCATCTGGAACATCATCGAGCCCATCATTCGGGCGGGTGAAACGTATACGCTTCCACGCAACATGGACAAGACGGCCGCGATTGAGTATTGGCTCTGTGAGGCGCATGAAGTATTCGTTGCGGAAGAGAACGGCGATATTGTCGGCACTTATTTTCTGCAAGCAAATCAGCAAGGTGGCGGGGGGCACGTTGCAAACTGCGGCTACGTGACTGCCTTCACGGCAACCGGCCGCGGCGTCGCCCGCGCCATGTGCGAGCATTCGCTAGGCCGCGCTCGAAGCCGCAGATTTCGTGCCATGCAATTCAATTTCGTAGTCAGCACCAACGAACGCGCGGTCCGGCTCTGGCAGAGCTTCGGTTTCGAAATCGTTGGCACACTTCCGAAAGCATTCCTACATCCAACATTGGGTTACGTGGACGCCTACGTCATGCACTGCGAGCTCTCTGACCCTTGAGTACGTGCTCTCTAAGAGGCAGAATTGGAGGCAATGTGGAGGTTGACCAAGACATGTCATCCTCAAGTTGACTCTCGTCACTTGTGCGTTCTACATGGGCATAACCCTTTTACTTCTGGTGGGGCTGCTCGCAATTGTTCACTTGAAAGGGATGGTGGGCTATACACTGAACTGGCGCTCCTTTGGCGTGTTGTTCGGCTTGATTTGGCTTGTTTCCTTCAGCGCAGCCTGGCGCGTCGTCTATCATCAATTCACAGTGCGCTGACCTCCCGCTGTAAGAGATTCGCGGCCAATGTATAGGCCGTTTGCGCCAACACGCGCGGCTATGCTACACATGCTGCATGCCCGATTTTGCCGCTCCTGTCGAACGACTTATCGATGAGCTGAAACATCTCCCCGGAATTGGCCAGAAGACCGCGCAGCGTCTGGCGTTTTATCTTCTGCGAGCCGCGCCCGAGGATGCGCTGGCGCTGGCGGATGCAATTCGCGACGCCAAAGAAAAAATCCGTGCATGCTCCGTCTGCTACAACATCACCGATTCCGATCCCTGCTTGTATTGCGTGGGACCGACGCGCAGCAAGAAAACGATTTGCGTCGTAGAAGAAGCCCACAACATCATGGCTATCGAAAAAACCCGCACCTACAGCGGCATGTATCACGTCCTGGGCGGATCGCTCTCCCCCCTTTCAGGGCGCGGACCCGATCAACTGCATATCAAATCGCTGATCGAGCGACTAAAAGGCGGCGCCGTCGAAGAGATTATTATCGCAACGAACCCTACAGCCGAAGGCGAAGCCACTGCAATCTATCTCTCTAAGCTACTAAAGCCCCTGGGCGTGCGCGTTACGCGAATCGGCGTCGGGATCCCTGTGGGCGCGGACCTGGAGTACGCCGACGAAGTAACTATGTTGAAGGCTATGGAAGGTCGGCGGGATTTGTAAAGTTCCGCGCCTCCTGCAAACATTCAAGAAACCCGCTTTCTTCGCATCGCGAGCAGCCAACTCGTTTTAGACCGCAATAGGCGAACAGCGGCATGACTCTTAGTACGCTCAGGACGCTCTAGCCATTCTGTCCAATTCGGTATAGAGTTTTGTTGCTACGGTGTCTGTCTCCCACCAAACCTTGGGCAGCCGCACCATGGCTGACAGGAGGTGCGCTAATGCCGAGTCTGGCGCACTACATGACGCAGTACGATCACGAGCACGAATCCGGCTGGAACAAATTCCTGCATGGCGTTGGCATCCCGATGATTTTTGCCGGGCTGATCCTTCTCCTGTTCATGAAATGGATTTGGGGAGCGGGCTTTTTTCTAGGCGGATGGGTGCTTCTTTTTCTCGGCCACCGGATCGAGGGAAACCATCCAGCGTTTTTCCAGGGACCGATTTACTTGCTGGTTGGGCCAATCTGGGTTGCAAAAGAAGCATGGATGTTCCTAACGGGCACGCACCGCAGGCCGACCTCGGAAGGTACTCCGCAAAGTGACGCAATGAAATAGATGCAGCGATCCCAATCGTCTGCGCGAAATCTTAAAATACTGAGGGACGGCGGCGGTCTGTATGAACGATCCAGGCGGCAATTTTGCCGATGAGACAATGGAAATGGTGTCGGAAAACGCCAATAACCCTAGCGCGGAACTAAGAAAGCGGCGCAGCACGCGCATCGTGCAGGCGGTCCCTCTCGTGGTGACGGGTGTCGATGCGTTGGGACGTCCGTTCGTCGAACGAACCTCGTCGCTGATCATCAACTGCCATGGCTGCCGCTACCAATCGAAACACTACGTACTGAAAAACATGTGGGTGACGATGGAGATCCCGCATCCGGAAACAGGGCAGCCGCCGCGCAAAGTGCGTGGA
>Ga0207126_1023_pt2 | contig 13111 bp, 7 predicted proteins | sample Alteio_BWMinHeat_20_FD_153586 | JGI IMG/M metagenome (GOLD analysis project Ga0207126, IMG submission 153586) | Enriched cells from forest soil in Barre Woods Harvard Forest LTER site, Petersham, Massachusetts, United States -... | ecosystem: Environmental > Terrestrial > Soil > Temperate forest >...
AACATCACGATTAATGGCGCGGGTGTGGGCGGAGCCGGCGCCCTCTTCTCCAGTACGACAACCGATACTTTGTCTAATCCTATTATCCTGGCGAGCAGTGCATCGATTGGCGGTGCAGCTTCACTCACATTAAATGGCCAGATCAGTGATAGCGGTGGTTCTATTTTAACTAAGGTAGGTGCTGGTACGACCACACTAAGTAATGCCAATACTTATAGCGGCGGCACAACAGTGAGTGCGGGCACTTTAAGTGTAACCAATCAAAACGGCTTAGGCACAACTGGCAACATCGCTGTGAATGGTGGAACACTGAGTTTTAATTTGGGCGGTAATAGCTTAGCAAACACGAACACACTTACATTGGCAGGCGGTGCTTTAACGGATTCAACAGCAGCAGCCACGACAGATACCCTGAGCAATCCAATTACCATGACTAGTACCGCAACTATTACCTCAACAACAGGCAATGCAACATTGACCTTGAGTGGGGTGATTAGTGGCGCAGGCGGTATTACTAAAGCGGGCAATGGTATTTTAAAATTATCAAATACAAATACGGCATACACTGGCAATACTAGTGTTAATGCAGGCACTTTGAGCATTACCAATGCCAGTGCACTTGGCAATGCAAGCGGCGGCACGATTGCATTGGCAACGGGCACAACCTTGCTGCTTAATTTAAACGGTGCAACACTTGCGAACAGTAATGCACTTTCACTTGCTGGCACGGCTGCTATAACAGATTCAACCGCAGCGGCCAGCACAGATACTTTGAATAATACTATTACGGTTGCAGCAGCCGGCACACCGACGATTACCTCGACCAATGCAACAGCGACATTGGCATTGACAGGTAATATTAATAGCAATGGTACTTCACTCACTTTCACAGGTTCAGGTAATCATACGGTTTCAGGTATCTTAAGTGGCGCGGGTGCTTTGACAAAATCAGGAACGGGAACGCTTACTTTATCGAATGCAAATATTTATACGGGCAGTACCACGATTAGTGCAGGCACTTTAAATGTCACGAATGCAAATGGTCTGGGTGGTGCAACAGGCGGTACGATTTCTGTCGCCGCTGGATCAATTTTAGGATTGAATCTGGGTGGTGCGACATTAGCTAATACAAATACTTTGACATTGACAGGCACGGCAGCGCTCACGGATTCAACGGCAGCAGCAACAACAGATACTTTAAACAATCCCATTACTTTAACGGCGGCGGGCACACCGACAATTACATCGACTAATGCTAATGCTTTATTCGTTTTGGGCGGCAATATCACGAACAATACGGCGGCACTGACCGTGACTGGCGCTGGTAATACCAATCTGAATGGAACTTTAGGGTCAGGCACTGGCGGTCTGACCAAATCAGGTACGGGAACACTTTTACTGAATGCAGGAAATACTTATACCGGTGCAACAAGCATCAATGCAGGAACATTAAAACTGGGCATCAACAATGGCATTGGCTCAGGTAGCGCTGTAACACTTGCTAATGCGGCGAATACCTTTTTTGATTTGAATAGTTTCAATGACACGATTGGCTCACTCGCTGGCGGCGGCGCATCAGGCGGCAATGTGACGCTGGGTTCTGCCACATTAAATGCGGGGGGAAATAATACCACTACAACATTTAGCGCTGTAATAAGCGGCTCAGGTGCGTTTACTAAGTCTGGTACTGGTGTCATGACCTTGGCTGGCGGCAATACTTATACGGGTATCACCACTATCAGTGCAGGCACACTCACACTCACTAATGTCAATGCCTTGGGAACAATCGGCGCGCAATCAATCAGCACCACGGTTGCAAATGGCGCCTCACTCAATATGAATTTTGCAACAGCAACACTGGGTAATACCAATAACATTACGATTAATGGCGCGGGTGTGGGCGGTGCAGGCGCACTCTTCTCAAGTACAACAACTGATACTTTGTCTAATAATATTATCTTGGCGAGCAGCGCATCGATTGGTGGTGCCAATTCACTTGTGCTTAATGGCGTGATCAGTGATGGTGGCGGCGGTTCTATTTTAACTAAGGTAGGCGCTGGCACAACTACACTGAGTAATGCCAATACTTATAGTGGCGGCACGACGGTAAGTGCGGGCATTTTAAGTGTGACGAATCAAAATGGTTTGGGTACAAGCGGCACTATTGCAGTAAATGCTGGGACACTGAGTTTGAATTTAGGCGGTAATAGCTTAGCAAACACGAGCACACTTACACTCGCAGGCGGTGCCTTAACCGATACAACAGCAGCAGCGACCACTGATACTTTAAGTAATCCGATTACCATGACTAGTACTGCAACCATCACTTCAACAAATGCTAATGCAACCTTGGCCTTGAGTGGCGTGATTAGCGGTGCAGGCGGTATTACTAAAGCGGGCAATGGTATTTTAACTTTATCAAATGCTAATACGGCCTATACTGGCAATACAAATGTGAATGCAGGCACTTTAAGTATCACCAATGCCAGCGCCCTTGGCAATGCAAGCGGCGGCACTATTAGCTTGGCAACGGGAACAACATTGCTGCTTAATTTAGGCGGTGCAACACTTGCAAACAATAATGCACTCTCACTCGCTGGCACTGCTGCTTTAACGGATACAACAGCAGCGGCCAGCACAGATACTTTGAATAATACTATTACGGTTGCAGCAGCCGGCACACCGACCATTACTTCTACCAATGCAACAGCGACCTTGGCATTGACAGGTAATATTAATAGCAATGGTACTTCACTCACTTTCACAGGTTCAGGTAATCATACGGTCTCAGGTATCTTAAGTGGCGCGGGTACATTGACGAAATCAGGAACGGGAATACTCAATTTATCGAATGCAAATACTTACACAGGTAATACAACCATTAGTGCGGGCACACTCAATGCCACTAATGCAAATGCCTTAGGTGGTGCAACAGGCGGTACGATTTCAGTGGCGACTGCATCGACTTTAGGATTGAATCTGAGTGGTGCGACATTAGCTAATACAAATACTTTAACATTGACAGGCACGGCAGCACTCACTGATTCAACCGCAGCAGCAACAACAGATACCTTAAATAATCCCATTACTTTAACGGCAGCGGGCACACCAACAATTACATCGACTAATGCCAATGCCTTATTCGTTTTAGGTGGAAACATCACGAACAATACGGCCGCACTCACTGTAACAGGTGCTGGTAATACAAATCTAAATGGAACCTTGGGGTCAGGCACTGGTGGATTAACTAAATCAGGTGCGGGTACGCTGACATTGAATGCAGCAAATAATTATACCGGTGCAACAAGCATCAATGCAGGAACATTAAAACTGGGCATCAATAATGGCATTGGATCAAGCAGTGCGGTCACACTGGCCAATGTAGCGGGTGCAACCTTCGATTTAAATAGTTTCAATGACACGATTGGCTCACTCGCTGGTGGCGGCGCTTCAGGCGGCAATGTGACGCTAGGTTCTGCCACATTAAATGCAGGTGGAAATAATACCACTACAACATTTAGCGCTGTGATGAGCGGCTCAGGTGCGTTTACTAAGTCTGGTACTGGTGTGATGACCTTAGCTGGCGGCAATACTTATACGGGTATTACCACTATCAGTGCAGGCACACTCGCTCTCACGAATGTGAATGCCTTGGGAACAATCGGCGCGCAATCGATCAGCACCACGGTTGCAAATGGCGCCTCACTCAATATGAATTTTGCAACAGCTACTTTAGGCAATACAAATAACATTACGATTAATGGCACGGGTGTCGGTGGCGCAGGCGCACTCTTCTCAAGTACAACGACAGATACTTTGTCTAATAATATTATCTTGGCGAGCAGCGCATCGATTGGTGGTGCCAATTCACTTGTGCTCAATGGCGTGATCAGTGATGGTGGCGGCGGTTCTATTTTAACAAAGGTAGGCGCTGGCACAACTACACTGAGTAATGCCAATACTTATAGTGGCGGCACGACTGTAAGTGCAGGCATTTTAAGCGTCACAAATCAAAACGGCTTAGGCACAACGGGCGCCATTGCAGTGAATGCCGGAACACTGAGTTTTAATTTAGGTGGTAATACCCTAGCAAACACAAGCACACTCACACTCGCAGGTGGTGCTTTGACGGATTCAACCGCAGCAGCGACCACTGATACTTTAAGCAATCCGATTTTACTCAACAATACGACAACAATCACTTCAACAACAGCCAATGCAACATTGGCCTTGAGTGGTGCGATTAGCGGCGCAGGCGGTATTAGCAGTGCAGGCAATGGTATTTTAGTATTATCAAATAGCAATTCTTATAATGGCGCAACGAATGTCACCAGTGGTATGTTGTCACTCGCAAATGTGGGAGCATTAGGAAACACCAGTAGCACGACAGTGGCTTCTGGCGGCACACTTGAAATGAATTTCCCCTCAGGCACACTAAGCAACACTAATTCAATTACACTCAATGGAAATGGCCAAGGTCTTATTGGTGCATTGATAGGAACAGGTACAAATAATATTTTAAGTAATAATATTATTTTGGCTTCCGATTCAAGCATGGGCGGCGTAGGAAGCTTAATATTAAACGGCATCATCAGCGCTAACTTTAATTTAACAAAAGTAGGAACAGGTACAATTAGCTTTAATGGCAATAATACTTATGGCGGTGCAACAACACTGAATGCAGGCACAATCAATCTTGGTAATCCTCAAGGATTAGGAAATTCCACTTCCATTACAGTAACAACGCTTTCGACTTTGGATCTTGCATTTAGTAATGCCGCATTGAGCAATACCACCGCACTGTCTTTAAATGGCACTGGTGTGGGAGGAGCAGGCGCTCTAACATTGAGCGGCAATAATATCACAGTCAATAATCCCATTAGCTTAGCTGGTAATACCACAATTGCTGGTTCAGGATCAGGTACCATGACTTTGTCAAATAGCATTAATGGCGCATCTAATTTGACAGTGACATTGACGAATGCGGGTATTTCATTACCAGCGATTACATTGACCGGTGCAAATAATTTAAATGTCACGACGAATGGTGCTATTACACAAACAGGCATATTCACCATACCTAATAATTCAAGTTTTAATGCCGGCGCAAATGCAATCACGCTGACGCAAGCTAATCAATTTGGAAATGCGGTGACGCTATCAAATACCGGTGCAAATAATGCGACTGTTAATAATGCTGCTGCTTTGTCATTAGGTACGTCTACAGTGGGTGGTGATTTAACAGCAACTTCTTCGGGCTTTATTTCATTAGCAGGATCACTCACAGCAGGCGGCACAGGCGATAGCCTTGTTTTATCGGGCGCAGGATTTAATAATTCATCTTCATTCTCATTGAATCCTGGCAGCAATGGCAGGTTCTTAGTTTGGTCAAGCAATCCCAATCCTTTTGGCGGCAGCACACCAGATAATCGCGGCGGTATTGCCTATAACTTTAAACAATATAATGCAAGTTATGGTGTATCGACTGTATTAGGATCAGGAAATGGATTTCTTTATACGCTTGCACCAAGCATCACACCATCACTGACTGGCAGCATTTCAAAAACCTATGACGCAACGAATGTCGCTTCTCTTACAGGTCATTATGGCAGTACAGGAACAGTGGATGGTGATACGGTGACCTTTAATCCAACAACAGGAACTTATGCGACAATCAATGTGGGAACGGGTATCAATGTTTCTGTATCAGGTATTACGATTGCGAGCGCTACTAATGGCGCTGCAACAGTGTATGGTTATAGCTTGACGACAACAAGTGCCAGCACCAATACAGGCATCATTACGCCAGCTTCATTATCAGTCAGCTCAAACAGCGGGCAAACAAAAGTCTATGGTACAGATGATCCTGCTTCAGCTAAGACAGCTTATTCAGTGACTTCTGGCACCTTATTTGGAAGTGATACTTTATCAGGAGCGATGGGACGTATTGCCGGAGAAAATGTAGCTAATTATAATTTCCTGCAAAATACAGTTGCTGTGAGTGATGGCAATGGCGGTAATAATTATAATTTAACATTTAATGGATCAACGAATCCCTTCCATATTACAGCTCGACCATTGACAGGGAGCATTGATAACCAAAATAAAATTTATGGAACGAATGATCCTGCATTAAGTGGAATTCCTGTCAACTTGGGGAATGTAGTGAATCGATCGGTAACAGACATTAATGGCAATACGACAAGTATCAATGACACAGGCAACGTAGAAGCCACACTGGCATCATTAACTCGCATTGCTGGAGAAACAGTAAGCGGCGGCCCTTATGCAGTGACTGCTGCCACTTTCAATTCATTAACAGGCAGTGCTGCAGGCAATTATAGCGCGCCTATTTTTATAGGATCACCCGTCTTGTCGATTGGTCAAGCATCATTAGCAGTACAAGCTAATCCTGCTAGTAAAGTACAGGGTACACCTGATCCCGCATTAACTTATTCTGAAAATGGTTTGGTGGATGCTAATGTCAGCAATTGGATGGGAGGAGTCACCAGTATTGATGATAGCCTAACGGGCGCGCTCAGTCGTGTTCCTGGACAAAGTGTAGGTGTGTATCCCATTACAATTGGCAGCTTATCTGCAAGCACAAATTATGCGATGAATTATAGTGGTTCATTCTTAACAATCACGCCTGCCTTTGTACCACCTACTCCACCTGTGCCGCCTATACCGCCTATTCCACCTACTCCAATATTTTTATTTAGTATTGCACCTTTCCAGGTGGTATTCCCCGTGTATTTTGATTCATCGTTACAAGATGTGCTTAATTTGAAATTTGAGAGTGGGGTGATTCAGGAGGATGAGGTAGTGGATGAGTTTTCTAGGAGGATAATGAGGAATTATCGTGCTTGTATTAGCGTGGATAGGGATCTGGTTATTTGCGGGATGTAGGGAGTGGGAGTTTTAATTTTTTGATTACGCACATCTGACCAATAAACTTTCATTAGGCAAGTTAGGACATCTTTCTCCATATCTTCAGCACTCCTTTTTATTATTAAATTTAATCATTAAAAATGATTGATAAAATTTGACATCAAATTTGCGATTCGAATTATCAGCTACAAATTGAGCAAATTCAATGTTTTTATATCTCTATCAAAGATTGAACGAATCGAAAAAAATCATTTTCTTATAGGGCAAATAAACATGAGAGGAAGTTATGTTTACGACAAAATCATGGTGCGATTTTATTCGAAATAATGCAAGAAACCTAACAAGAGAAGAATATCTTTTGTGCCAGGCAGAATTTTTTTTCATTATTTGCGAAGAAATAAAAGAGATTTTCAGGGAACAATATCGGGACTATTTTAGTCTGATGAAATTTACAATCGAAATGGAGAATAACATGCTGGATGTTGAATTTTTACGTTTTATTATTCTTGATATCCTATCTACAGAAGAATACAATCTAAACGGAATCGCTACTTATACGAACACGCATGAAGATGTTGTGCATGAAGTTGTTTCAGGTCTAAATGTAAATCCATCAGCCAATTTCCTTAGAAAGATTATTGCACTTCATCGTTCGGTAAGACGTGAGCTTTATGAAGTTATTATGAAAAAAATTATCTCAGAGCAATGAATTCAAAATACAGGATTATAATATGCATACTTTTATGAAAATTATGTTACTACCCTTACTCATTTACCCATTAACGCTGCTTGCAGCCGCAAACACTATTCCTGAAACATTAGAACCGGGATGGACTACTATTCAGCAAGCTACTTTGAAAAATGATGTATCCTATCTTGCTTCTAATCGCCTTCAAGGACGTCTATCTCTTAGCAAGGGCGATGATCAAGCAACGTATTGGATCGCAGATCAATTTAAAAAAGCGGGATTAAAACCTGCTGCAAATAATAGTTATCTACAAGCGGTGCCTCTTATCGAATTCATTCCTGACAAGGATAAAAGCACTCTTTCCTATTCTGCAAATGGCAAGGCAATTCGCTGGAAAGCACCGGATATTAGTATTCAATTTTATAAAAATATTCGTGTAAATGGCGGCATCGTATTTGCAGGCTATGGCATCACAGCGCCTGAATTGCATTATGATGATTATCAAAATATTGATGTGCGCGGCAAAATAGTGCTTATATTCGAACATGAACCGCAGGAAACGAATCCTTCATCTGTTTTTAATGGTCTTGCTAATACACCCTATGCCACGCCCTATTTAAAAATATTAAATGCACAACAGCATGGTGCGATTGCTGTTTTAATCGCGCCAGAACCTAATCGTTCGCATCCTTCCAATCAAGATCGTTACAAAACTTTAATCAAATATCTCAATCCGATGATGCCAGCACAAGTATTAGTGGATAGCAATATTACAATTCCTTCTGCGACGATTTCTGATAAAATTGCTAAAATTATTGCGGGCAAATCAATTTCTTTATCTGCACTGCAAGCAACTATTGATAAGCAATTTCAACCGCAATCACAAAATATAAATGGCACTAAGATCACGCTTGTAAACAAAAATACATCTTCTCGAACAGCAAAAACTTATAATGCGGTGGGATTATTAGAAGGCAGCGATCCCAAACTTAAACAGGAAACCATTATTATTTCTGCTCACCATGATCACGATGGCAAATATAATAATAAAATATGGCATGGTGCTGATGATAATGCATCGGGTTCAGTTGGCGTCATCACAGTTGCACAAGCCATGTCTGTTAATGCCAATGCACGAAATGGCCTCAAACCAAAACGATCTATTCTCTTTGTGGTTTTTGCTGCTGAAGAACGCGGCTTATTAGGCGCATTCTATATGGCAAATCATCCTTTACGATCGCTTGCAAATACGAGAGCCATGATTAATTTTGATATGATTGGACGCAATGAAACACCGAGCAAGCAAACTGATGGTTTAATCGAGATACCTGCTGATACGACTAATCGTTTAAATTTAATTGGCGCGCATTATAGTCCCGATTATGACAGAACTGTTGCGGATCAAAATCATTTTGTTGATCTGACCCTTGATCATCGCTTTGATAATGATTCAGCCTTGAATATATTTTTCCGCAGCGATCAATTTCCTTTTATTCTTAAAGATATTCCTGCTTTTTGGTGGTTCACTGGGTTCCATCCCGATTATCATCATGTTACTGATACAGCGGACAAAATAAATTATGCGAAAATGCAGAAAATATTACGCCTAGCTTATTTATCGGCATTTGCATTTGCGAATGAAGAAGTGCCACCCGCCTTTATTAAAAATCCGATTGGAGACAAAAAATGAAGATATCACTAAAACATCAAGCCATAGAAAAATCGAACAGCGCTGCATGTACTGTGCTAGAACATCAATTAAATAACGATACACTAGACATGGCAATAGCCAAGATTAGTGGCCGCTATCCTGATGAGCGCCGTGTGCTTAATCAGCAATGCGATGAATTAGCCTATGTATTTGCTGGCAGTGGCAAGTTGGTCATCAATCACAAGGAACATGCGCTGAATGCAGGTGATGTCGTATTAATTGAAGCAGGAGAAAAATATTATTGGGAAGGACAGATGCAACTTTTTCTTGCTTGCACACCAGCATGGAAAAAAGAACAGCATCAGATTGTTGATTAGCCCTTACTCATAATGTTCACCTGAACCAAATTGCTCTTTCGGCGCGTCTTTAAATTTAGGCAAGTGGTCATTGAAATCATGAATTCGATTCACGTACCAAATGTGCCGGATTGGTTTAAAGGATGCGGGAATCGGCTCCTTAACAAGTTTATATTTATAGAAATACGATAAGGAAAAAATGTGATGAGAAGGATACTTACGCTTTTTTTATTGCTCGTATTGACGATTGGACTCACATCTAGTTATTTGTTTCTTAGTGATAAAATTACCACTGGTCGTCAAAAAATAGTCGCTGGAGAAAAACAACTTAAAGAAGGCGAGGAAATGCTCGCAAAAGGAAAAGCCAAGCTTGCGCGCGGTAAGCAGCAATTATCACAGGCGAAAAGCGGTTATAGCAGTGTAAAAAAACCTTCTTATTTATTGGCGGCAGGATTACCGGTTGCTGGCGCGGTTCTTGCCTTAGCTGGCGACAAAGTAATTGGCAATAAAATTTCGCAAGGCGATCAAATGGTCGCTGAAGGTAGTCGTAAGGTTAAAAATGGCGAAGAACAACTCGAAGCGGGTAAGTTGGAATTGCAGCGGGGAATTAGGCATTTGAAAATGGCTAATCGGATTCGTATCGCATGTGGGATTGGGGCTCTGTTTTTTGCCTGTCTGTTAGTGCGATTGGGTTATTGTTGGAGAGGGACGTTAGTGAAAATTGTAAAATTTTCATCATAACTAAGCTATTATATTGATAATATGTATTTTTTTTTTAAACTCGGCAATTGATAAAATTTGCCAGCTTGTGCTATAATATCCTATACAACACTAACGAGGTAGTAGGTCATGCTTAGAGATGATAGTTTTAAATTTGAATTTGTAGAAGAAAAAAAAATTGACATCATGGTCGCTGTTTTAGGCTGTAGAGCATCCGGTAAGACAGCTCTTATAAATAGACAAGCTAAGGGACAATTTAGTGAGAATGCAGGATTTCATCATACTAACAATACAAATACAAGAAATTGTACTTGGGCCACGGTAGCCGTTCTTGGTAGAGAAATAAAATTAATTATTAGAGAGATATTTGACGACAATTTCCAGGATATGGATTCTAAAAATATATTTGATTATGGCTTGCAGCCCAAACAACATGGCGCAGTATTGATGGTATTTGATTTGTCTAGTGAAGATTCAATTAAAGAAATACATGCTAACCTAGATCAGCTTATAAGTACTTATCACGATCACCCGGATTTTAATCCAAATCAATTAATTATAGTGGGAAACAAGGCAGATATTGTTGTAGATCAAAATGCAGCAGGAGCAGTTCAACAAGCTCTACAAAACTTTAAACAATTCTTAAAAGATTTAGAAAAACAAAGCATCTATCTTGAATATATGGAGACAAGTGCTAAAACAGCCGAGAATGTTAATGATCTTTTTGAAAAAGCAGTTAAAATCGCTCTCGTAAATAGCGGCAATTTGACATTGACACGCAAGACTCGACCAACTAAAAGGAAACCTTATAGTGGTGCGAGTGGTAGTTTGTTTTCTAGCAGTGATAATATAGATAAGAATACTGAGACAAGCAGCAAAGGTATAAGCTCATCTGCTACAACTACAACTACAACTACAACAACTAAAAAAAGAGAGAGCCATTCTCCAACAAGAAGGTAAGTAATCTTTTCAAGCAGCGGGAGGATAAACAACTTCCGCTGCAATATAACTAACCAAATTTTTTCGGCGCTACTTTATCTTCTCTCTGATCAGCGACATCTGTCTCATTAGTTGTAGTGGCGACTGGAACCGGCATCACACCCAACCTACTAATAGCCGTCATTTCTGAAAAAGATGGTCTCGTTAATTTTTCTTTAATCGCAGTCAACGCCAATCTCTGGTCACTTAATTTCATTGTGACAACATAATCATTTGACTTGATAGGTAAAGCTTTAAAGCCAATCGCATCATAAATTTCTTCACGGCCTAAAGCTGCGATTATTAAAAAATGATCTTGCTCTTTCACTAGCGAGCACGCCTTATTTGCTAGATAGGCTAATAAAAATTGACTCCTGGATTTTGCTTTTTCTTCGGTTGTATCTCCTTGAAATTTTTCTAGTAGCAGCATTTCCTGATCAATAGTTTCGTCTGATAGATACATAAATCCACTTCCCATTGATAGCCCTCTAAGAATCGCGCAAAGACGCTGCTCTTGATTTAACATAGCCATAGTAGTGACATTATGATTATTGAAACGTGCTTTTATACCTTGAATATCTTCTTCTTTATATTCAGTCATTTTCCCAGGAGTAAAGTTAGCATGACTTTCTAAAAAAGCGGATATTTCATCATAGGGCTTATCGTGCTGTAATTTTTTTATCAATTCAGCAATACCCAGTAGCATTTCGTTTTTCTGATCTAACTCAATTATTAAATCTTGATGTTTTTCTAAGATCGATACTGTAGCAATTTCTATATCTTCACGGCTAGCTTGACGAAGACGTTTAAACTCTGCATTTTGCGGAAGAGTATATCCTGGTAAATTAGCCCCATTTGGTATAACAACAAATTCTTTTGCACCAATTTGTTCTTGTAATACTTTTGATAAAGCTTCTAAAACAGGTGTCGCGTCTGCACCTAATTTAGCAAGCGCATTTCTATCTATTACCGCTGCGAGTGTATTATCCATTGGATCTAAAGGAAGATCAGCAAGAATTGCTTGATCACTTAAATCTAAAATTTGGATAGAGTAAGTGTTTGTATCTTGTGCAATGAGGTCAATTGAATAATGTTCAACAGTTGATAAGGGCATTCGTGATAATGACATGCTATGAATCCTCAAGCTCTATTATTGATGGTGGCTGATGATGTAAAAATTGGGGTCAAGTATCTCCATTAACTGAAACTGATTCAAGCTTATTTGAATTTTCTGATAAGTCTGATTCATATTGGAGATACTTGACCCTATGCGCTGCTATGCGCTTTTAATGAGATAGCTATTTAAATAATTTCGCGGAAACCCATTTTGTTTTAGTTTGAAGTACAAATTAATTTTGCCTAGGCCGATTAAAATGATTAATACGCTAAAGACGATGACCATTGGATGAGCGGCGGTTGGAATCAGGCTATAATAGGCAGGCCAACTGAGGACGGCGATAATTATGGAGAGGACCAGATAGGTGGGTGAATAGCAGCTTAGTAGGAAAGATTTTTGTTCGATGGAAAGTTTGGAGGTAAACGTTCACGCTCTAATATGTAACGCCATTTGCAAGGACTCTGTCATGCCAGCCGCACGCTCTTTGTGCGAGGTGGCATCCAGGAAATTGTCTAAAACCGTAACAGATCACGTGGGATATTCTTCACAGGCATCCGCCGTTGCTTTGGCCTGTCATTCCCGCGTGAGCTGTTACCTAAAACCCTGGATGCCAGCTAAAAGCATGCTGGCATGACAGCGTGGCGTGAACGCTTACGTTTGGAGTTGATATATTTCATGGAGAAGGGGTAATAAATTAGGGCGGCAATTCC
>Ga0207126_1129_pt1 | contig 13093 bp, 11 predicted proteins | sample Alteio_BWMinHeat_20_FD_153586 | JGI IMG/M metagenome (GOLD analysis project Ga0207126, IMG submission 153586) | Enriched cells from forest soil in Barre Woods Harvard Forest LTER site, Petersham, Massachusetts, United States -... | ecosystem: Environmental > Terrestrial > Soil > Temperate forest >...
AATATGAGTAGTATTATAAGTTCAATAATGTCATCCACAAATCCTGAAGTAGCAAGTATGTCTAGCAGATCGAGTAGTACAGTTATCTCGTGCTGTACTGCATGCGGTAGTATGATAAGCGCAACATCAGCAAATACTGTTGCTTCAGTAGTAGCAAGTACGTTCAGCGCATCATCGAGCACATCGAGTAGTGCAGTCACCACGAGCTCTGTTGCATTCCACAGTGCGATGAGTACGCCATTGCAACAAGTTCATAATTACACACCCCGTGCGACATTTATGACTGCTTACGGAAACGAGGAGAGATGGGACAATGGGAGCTGGTAGGAAACCAGGCCGTAGCCCAGGTAAAGGCCCGTAGGGCCGAAATATGTATAGCCCAGGGTGCAGGAGCCCCAAAGGGGCGACTAAACCCTGGGTGGCCGGCGACAGGCCTGGCCAAAAAACAAAACAATAGAGAGGTGCTTGCAAAATTCCGTTGGAGACAAAATTTGATGATTTTGGCGATGGAAAAAACCTCTTGCAAATCCACCATAGTGGCCTGTAGGACCACAATATGTATAGCCCAGAGCAACGCCCTGGGTGACGATTTGCAAAAGGTTTTTTCCAGCGACAAAAGCGCGAATTTTGGCCCAAATCGGAATTTTGTAAGTACCTCAGAGGCCTTGTAAGGCCGACACAGGAAACCAGCATGATAAGGAGTATATATGAGATTTTTTAAATCAGTTGTATTGATGTTTTGCGTGATAGGCGCTTTAGGTGTTTCAGTTTTTTTATACACTGAACATCAAGATACCAAAGAAGTTAGGTTGATTCCTCGAGAGGCACTCTTTGATAATCCTCAAAGAATACAAGTGCGCATGTCTCCTGATGGTACAAAATTTGCTTATCTTGCACCTGATGAAAAAAATATATTAAATGTATGGATGCGCGATCTAGAACATCCAGATAGGGATATCAAGATTACGCAAGATACCAAGCGCGGCATTCGAAATTTCTTATGGCAATTTGATCAAAGCCATATTCTCTATGTACAAGACCAAGATGGTGATGAAAACTGGCATCTATATCAAACAGATATTAATACACACGAAAGTAAGGATTTGACCCCCTATGACGGCGCTCAAGTGAATATTATTAAATATGATCCCAAATTTCCAAACAAGATGCTCATTACACTGAATAAACGCGATCCTACTCTTCATGATGTCTACAGGCTCGATTTGGAAACGGGTGAGATTGTTCTCGATACAGAGAACCCAGGAGATGTTCTTGAGTGGATCGCAGATCATAATTTAAACGTTCGCCTCACACAATCCTACACAAACGATGGTTCAATATGTATTCGTACTCGCGAAACCGACAGTTCTACTGGTAATTCTATTTGGCAAGAGCTGCTGACCACAAATGCAGAGGAAATAACCGAAGGAATATACGACTTTGCGGCAGATAATAATACATTTTATCTCCTGTCGAGTATAGGTGGAGATACGGTTCGTTTACTACAGGTGGACGCTACATCTGGAGCTAAAAACCTTCTTATCGAAGATCAGCAATTTGATGTCTCCGATATTGTGCTCAATCCTATAAATCATAATTTAGAATACGTAACAGTTGAAAAAGAGCTTCCTCAAAGAATTATTGTTGATAGTTCGCTGGAGGGCGACTTTGCTACCATTTCAAAAAGCATACAAGGCCTTTTTAGCCTTACAAGTCGCGATTTGAATAATCAAAAATGGATTATAGCCACAATATCCGATGTGAAAGCACCACACTATTATCTGTATGACAGAAAAACACAAGATCTAACTCTTCTTTTTGCATCAAGACCAGTTCTTGAAGAATACACGCTGAGTGAGATGAAACCAATTACATATCAGGCTCGTGATGGGATGCAGCTATATGGATATCTTACGCTACCTGCTGGGAAAGCTCCACAGCACCTGCCTTCAGTGCTTTTAGTGCATGGCGGACCCTGGGTGAGAGATGATTGGGGCTTTAATCCGCTGGTTCAGTGGCTTGCCAATAGAGGCTATGCAGTGTTACAGATCAATTATCGCGGCTCTTCAGGTTTTGGGAAAAAGTATTTGAATGCTGGCAATCGTGAATGGGCGGGAAAAATGCATACAGATTTATTGGATGGTAAGGCATGGATGATACAAGAGGGCTTTGCAGATCCCGATAAAGTGGCAATCTACGGAGGCAGCTATGGGGGATATGCGACGCTCGTTGGGTTAACCTTTACTCCAGAGGAGTTTTGTTGCGGTGTAGATATTGTGGGCCCATCAAATCTCATTACCTTATTGCAAACTCTTCCGCCCTATTGGAACCCCGCGAAAGCAGAAATGGATTTGCGTGTTGGTAACCTGGATACTGATAAGGACTTTTTACAAGGAATATCGCCTTTGTTTAGGGCACAAAACATCACAAAACCGCTCTTGATTGCTCAGGGGGCACATGATCCTCGAGTAAAGCAAGCTGAGAGCGATCAGATTGTCGAGGCAATGAGGCAAAATGGCCTTCCTGTAGAATACATGTTATTTGAAGATGAAGGCCATGGTTTTGCAAGGCCAGAAAATCGCTTAAAATTTTATGCGCATGCAGAGGCATTTTTAGCGCTATATTTGGGTGGACGCCAGGAATAGTTATAACGTCATGTGCCATTTTCCTTTCGGAAAATGACACATGACGTGACTTTGCAATGAGGCTCAAATGACTCGCGTAGCTCTTATTACTCTCTCGTTCTTGTATTTTTCTCAGATACACTTTTGTTATTGTGTTAATAAAAATTTTTATTATACAATAAAGGAAAGGAAGGAGGGAAATATGTCACAGTCAATACCTTCAGGATTTCACCTGACCCCAGAGAACATCGATTATGCTGTTATTCGCGATATGATAGCCGTGTGTGATAGTGAACAAAATGTGCAAAAAACACCTGCGAAAGTCGAAGAGGTTATACGAATGTTCTTACCACGGCGGATGGCAAACCATGTGATCCAACAAAAAGCAGCAGAAATTAGTGAATACCTTATAATTGCGAAAGGCTTGGGAGAGACTGAAGGCGAAAGATTACGAATAGCAGCATGCGATGCCATGCTTACAAGCGTGCTCAGCTACTTGGAACAACAGAGTACAACCGCACAGAAACCAAGCACGTTGCAACAAGCATGGCGAGCTGTGCGGAGGCGCATTACGGGCATGCTTCGAGCAATAACTGGCACCAAAACACAACGTACCACACCCACTACAGGGCAGTCGCGTCGTCGAAGACGTGAAGAGACGTCACCTGAGGCTTCCAAGCGTCATGAGCCTGAAAGATCCCCCTCACCGCCCCCACAACTTGTAACCTCACCTACTCACTCGCCATCGCCCAGCCGATCACCTACTCCTCCTCCCCCACCACCTCTGTCTCCCACTGAGCGAATGCAAATGCAAGACATGTTGACAGAGCATTTTGTAACCCCCACAGAATCTGAAATATCCACAGCTGAGGCGCTCACGCCGCCGCCTATTCCTCCTCAACCTACGCGGTCAACTATTGGTGGAATAGCCAATCCAAGTAGTACCACCTGTTATATGGGTTCAACCATGCAAGCACTCGCGCGAAGCCCTCTCGTACGCGCAGTACGACCTTCAAATATTAATACTCTGCTACAGAATTGTTTTACGCAGTTTCAGCCCTATTGCAGCACGCTTCCTCAAAATCTAACCAACCGACTGACTGAAGCTCTCAACACTCCCCTCACACTGACAACCAGCGCACATCAAGATGTATTTAGAGATATTCAGCACTTACAATCTTCTGCAACAAACATACCACGCGATACTGCCTTCAAAAACCTTTTACAAGCATATTGTATAAAGCGTTTTTTTGAACTATCGGACATTTTAGAAGCAGGTGGCTCAATCACCACTGCACACATCACCTTATTTAGAAGTGCAGTACTCACCCTTTTATGTATAGGTAATCCAACTTTTAATCCTATCAATTTTGATCAACAGGACGCTGAAGAATTTTGTCGAGGATTTTTATCAGAGGTAATGGGTATGAATCCTTTTGTGCTCAGTCGTGATTTTACGCCAACAACAAGCAGTCAACCACTACCTGCACAATTTCGTTCAGCAATAGAGCCAGCAACAATATTACCATGCAACATAGGACGGCTGGGCAGTAGAGAGAATGTCTCTATCGCAGAGTTATTACAACTAGAATATAATGCAGAAAGAGATAATGGACCTCCTGTACCTTTACAAGAGACTATACAAGTACTTCCCGGGAGTGCCCCGCAAATGCTGCCTATTGCACTCAGCCGTTTTGCAACTACCTACGATCGAACAACGGGTACTTTGCGTCAGTTCAAATTAACCACACGTATTACTCCATCACCTGAGCTATATATCCCCTATCATGGAGACTCTTCGCGAACAGCTACCTATCGGCTGCGCTCTATCATCGTGCATGCAGGTGCAACGGCACAGTCGGGTCACTATTATACCTATATGCCACAAGCAGATGGTTCGTGGCGGGAATATAATGATCATAGGGTTATCAATCACCCACCTCCACATGGCGACCAAAACGACAATGCAGCCCAAAATGGATACCTCTATTTCTACGAATATGTCGGTGATAGGCAAGAGCCAATGGCGTCAACTTAAAGAAACTTGTAACCAATCAGAACCGAGCCACGGTAGTGGCGAAATGCAGCTCTAGCCCCGCGTGCAGTGAGGGCCGCGGCGCTAGCGCGCGGGCCGAGCGGAACGTGGGGTTGGGGAAACGAATAAAAAGAATAGAGCTGCGGCAGCAGCGACACACAAATGGGTTTCGCTGCTACCGCAGCTCTATTGTATTTCATGCACCTCTAACCCCACGTTCCGCCGGCCGTAGCGCGGCGCGCTACGGCCGTGCTCCACGCGGGGCTAATGAATTCCACCGCTACCGCGGTGGGGTCCATATTGGTCACACAATTTTTTCATTGGTCGGTCCCCGGAAGGGGGACCGATCAATGACCAACAACCCAATCACATAGTGGTAACAGTAGCTACTATACTCTCTAAAAGCGGCTCGAAAACCTCTTTCGGCTTGATGGCTTTATCTGTCAGAAGTTTTTGATTTATCCACATCTCAATACCCACGTAATTCGCTTCTGAAAACATTCTGCGAAATTCCACTGTCAAGCTATCTGCAGTACCTAAATGCGGATAATTTAAACGCGTTACATAGGGTGAACTTGCAACAAGATTAGTCTTTAAATCGTTACAAAATGCCCTCTCTTCCGCGCGAAGAGGATCATATAATAACCCAAACTCTGCATTTCGCTGCATACCATCTACCACAGGGGCAAAAGAGTGCACAGAGAGGTGTACTACTTTCTTATCCTGGGCAATCTTTGTTTGGATAGCTTTGGTTAATTTTTCCTTATACGGGATGTAATAGGAGCGGATAATAGCATCTTTTTCCTCTGGCAATAGACACCATGTATACTCAGAAAACAGCGTCCGGCTTTTTATAGAACGGTTCACATCTATTAATAGCTTGGATATCGTATTGCTCACGAGTGGACATTCACAGTTTTTGGCAAGTTTCTTGGCAACTGTGAGCGCCCCAATATCATAACCCTCATCACCTTCTAGGGTTTGTTCAGCACCTTGGAACAAATGAAGATACTGTTTTGGAACATCGTTTCCACCATGTTCACAACTCATAATTATTTCTACTTTAGACATGGGATCCTTCTTCGAGCCACCTCATGGATGGCTCATTGCAAAAGTTTTTTAAAATTATTTTTAATTTTGGTAAGCGGAATCACCCACTACCTCTGATGAAGTGGTCATAGTATGCAATATTAGCCTATTTTTTTGCCAGCTAAAATCAGAATTTTTTCGCAGTCTTGGCTGTTTTTTTTGCAGACTTTACCGGTTTTTTCGCAAGGTTTTTAACATCCTTTTTAACCTCTTTTTTAACCTCTTTTTTTGTAGCTTTTGCTGGTTTTTTTGTTGATTTTGCCTTTGGAGCATCCTCTAGCGCATCCAAATCGATACCAAACATCTCAGCCAAGGCGTTATTAGCAAGCGCAAATTCAGTCTCAGCAGGTGTTGCAAGGGCATCACTTTGTGCCGATTCAAGTAAGTCGACATGATTGACATGGCGGAGGTCAAAGAGCCATTCAGGCTTCGTATCCAAGCATGCACCAACACCATACAACACGGCCGCCACATGCTTGCACATACTCGCTACATCAGGACATGAGCAATCCATATTAATCTCTTGAGGCTTTGGGAATAACCCCGTTTCTTTTTCGGTGATGATTTTCATAACCGACTGCGAGAATTTGCCTTGGAGGAGTTCTATAAGTGAGTCAATCTTTCCTGAGCAGGCACCTACAAGCGATTTCCATTTTTTTTCAAGCATGGGCTTCACAGTAATAGCTACGTGATACAGAGAAGATCCCATGACCTGCGCTACAATCTTCCCTTTACTGATCTGCAGATCAATCACAGAGCCATTTCGCACATAGGTACGCCCTCGAGGAAGGCGATTTGCAAAATCACTATAAGACTCTAAATGCGTGCACCACTGCTTGCCCCAAAAGGTCTTGGCAATGGCCCGGCCTGCTATGACCACAGGATTACAAGCTTTGCCACTCTTTTCACTTTTTTTTATATGTGCAGCTGCCTTGGCTCTTCGCTCTGCAACCGGAACATATCTTCCCCAACTCCCAAATCCCATATTTTATTTTTCTCCACATGCCTTCGTGATGTCTAACGTCAGCATATTTAATAACTCTTCATTCGAAAGCTCCATGAGTGACAGCTCATCGTCTGCCCCTGATAAAAGCTCTTGCGATAACGATTTCTTCGAAGTAATCATCGCATCAATTTTCTCTTCAATGGTCCCTCGACAAATAAACTTATGGACCATCACAGGATTCTTTTGCCCAATTCGATATGCCCGATCAGTTGCCTGATTTTCCACCGCAGGATTCCACCAGCGGTCAAAATGAATCACATGTGATGCCTTCGTCAGCGTAAGTCCACTTCCACCCGCCTTAAGTGAGAGCACAAAAAAAGGAGCACCTTCCTCATCTTGTTGAAATTCTGATACTAATTCTGATCGTTTATTTATCTGCGTGCCACCATGCAATACAAGGCCACTTCTGCCAAAAATGCCGGCCAAGAAGGCAGCCAGGACGTCTACAATTTCGCGAAACTGGGTAAATACGAGTACTTTTTCCCCTCGCAGCGCAATCTCTTCACAAATCTCTCTGAGGCGCATGAATTTGCCACTCATCTCTTCGGCATATTCTCCATATCCTAACCACTGTGTGGGATGATTACAAATTTGCTTAAAGCGTATAAGATAGGCAAGGATAATACCGCGGCGCTCGCGCGCTGGTTTTTTTTCAAGCTCAGTAGCCAGTTCATATACTGCTTGGCTATACAAGCATACTTGATTCTCTGTTAGGCAGCAATAGGTCTGCATTTCAGTTTTATCAGGCAGGTCATAAATGATACTCTTATCTGTTTTGAGGCGCCTCAGGATGTAGGGCTGCGTGAGGTTTTTAAGTGTGGTAATGAATCGGCTATAGGCATTTGGATCTTCGGAGCTTTGTGCACGCTTCATGTGAGCTGCAAAGACCGTACTTGAGCCTAAAAGCGCGGGCGAGGTAAAGTCAAAGAGAGACCATAAATCGCCAAGGCGATTCTCAATAGGCGTCCCTGTAAGCGCCACACGTGAAATGCTTTTGAGCGCTTTGGTAGCAGTAGTCTGCTTGGTGCCAGGATTTTTAATGGCTTGTGCCTCATCTAAAATCACCAAATCCCACTCCTGTTCTTGTAAAAAGGAGGTTCTGTGCAGCGTGGCATAGGTCGTAAGAATCACATCGGCAGAGGGCAGCGTATCATTGAGCGCTCCCCCATGCGCGGCAGCAAAAGTAAGCGACGGCGCAAAACGCGCCCCCTCTTCTTGCCAATTGCCAAGTAAGGAAGCAGGAACAACAAGAAGATGTTGTTTATTAGATCTTTTTTTGGGGTGATATTTTGCAAGGAGGAACAGGGCAAGTACCTGAATAGTTTTTCCAAGTCCCATATCATCTGCAAGGCAGCCGCCAAGCTGCAATTGGTACAAGAGCCAAAGCCAAGAGACACCTGTTAGCTGATAGGGCCTGAGTGTTGCCTTGAGGTATGTGTGCAGTATACGTTCTATGTCTTGCTGCAAAGTAGCGTCAGGGCTTCGAAGCTCTTGCAGCATACTCTTAAGCCACTCCCCTGGCCGAATTGCAGACCATTCACGGTGCGTCTCTTGTACCTGTGTGTCGAGATCGACTTCTTGCGGGACGCCTGCAAGCATGCGCAGCCCCTCTGCCATAGTGATACCATTTCTCTGAGCATGCTTGAGCTGCTCCCAGTGGGCAAGAACGCTCTGCAATTTTTCAGGGTCCACTTCTACCCAGTGTTCCTTGACCTTTACAAGCTTGCTGGAGGCTTTAAGGAGCGACTGCAGCTCCTCCTGGGTAAGCTCTATGCCATCGCTCAAAGCAAGTCGCATGTCAAAATTAAGAAGCGTGCTGACACCGCAACATGAGGCAGTCGTCTCGCCTATGGTGACAACGACCTGTGGGCGTGTAGGCTTGTGGGCATTCCACCAATTGGGAACACGCACGAGGATGCCACTTGCCTCTATAACAGGAATCGCCCGTAAAAACGCATGTGCCTCATGAGCAGTCCATGTCATGGCCTGAAATAGGCCCCCAGAGTCAAGTAGCGACTGCACAAAGGGATTTTTGGCTGCCGCCTGCTGTACAGGCACAAGAAGTGTGAGGAGGGCTTCGTTATTTTTTTCCTGGGAATACATTTCCAGGGCCGCCTTGAGAGGCAGATGCTTCGCAGGCTGTCCTGGTAGGGCTTCAGGTATATGCGTTGCTAAAAAGGCAAATGGCCGCTTTTCATTATTTTTATTCTCGGCTAAGTGAAAGCAAATACGACCGCTAGTAGGCATATAGGAGGTTTCCTTGTCAACAAGCTATTTTATCTACTTCAATATCCAATGGGATGTTTTGAGAAGGTTTTTTAGTAATGACCTCAGGAGTAAAGGTGAGGTATATTTTTCGAAATTCTTTATCGGTAACCTTTAAATGATCCAAAACATGCAAACGAATGCAAATCTCAGTACCTACTCCCATTTTTCTCTCTTCATTTTCCCATTTTAATATAGCTGTGTGTGTTACACCAAACAACTTAGCAAAGGCGTGTGTCGATAGTTCTAGATAGTGTCTAATGAAACGTACCTCTTTCCCACGTAAACGAGAGCGTTTTTTTACAAGCATGAGCAAGACTGCTAAGTGAAATTGATTAAAATCAATGTCCAAAATCCATTCATTGAATACTTTTTTTAATGGAACATTTATTAGTCGCACCGGAAAGCCAAGCCCATCATAAATAAATGTATCTCTTTTTAATTCACTCATAAATCCTCCATTAGATTTATTACAGTAATAACTATTATCTTATTGTGAATAGCCACAATTATCCGTACGTCCAAATCGTCTAACGTGCGTCCACGAATAGCATACTTCCATGTATTGCACGTCTCATCAAATTTTGTTTTTTTCTTCTCTTCGTATCCTGTTTTCAATACGTACAAAGCGGTAAGAGTGTCTATTCCTCGTTCAATTTGTCTGGATAACGCATGTGTGGTAAAACTATATTCACCATTCGCAATATGTTGTTTGATTTTTTCCAAAAGATTGTCAAGCTTTGGTGGCGTTTTCTTTTTCTTCACGTTTACCTACTTAAGATATATGGTACCAAAGTTTCCAAATATTTGACAAGTGTTTTATTAACGTCATATGCGACATTAGCAAAGGAGAGATAAGCAGATGGATACGCAGACTTGTGGGACGTTAATTATACTGAATACGGAATTTATTGATTGTTCCCCTGGTCTTCAATGCCGCTTACGCGGCATGAAGACCGGGGTAGTTGATCGGAATTATTGATTGTTCCCCAGGTTTCAGATGCCGCTTGCGCGGACACTGAAACCTGGGTAGTCGGGCACGGGCACGGGCACGGGCTCGGGCACGGAAATTCGGAATAATTGATGAATCCGTTGGCCGAGCGGACGCTCACGCGCCGCTCGGCCCGGAATCGGAATAATTGATTGTTCCCTCATTCTTCATGACGCTCCGCGGCATGAAGAACGAGGGCATAGGTTTCGCTGCTACCGCAGCTCTATTGTATTTCATGCACCTGTAACCCCACGTTTCGTAGGCCGTAGCGCGGGCGCTACGGCCGTGCTCCACGCGGGGCTAATGAATTCCACCGCTGCCGCGGTGGGGTCCATATTGGTCACAATATAATGAAACACTGGCAGAGCACTTTGGGTCTGTAAGCTAATCGCCTCGGCACACTAACACCTTTTTTCCCTCGAAGACAATAGCGAGGGGTATAATATTCGTATATCCTTTATGTCGCAGTTCAACAGCATACTGTTTATCCGCAATTTGCTGTAGGCCACTTGCTATCGCGATTTCGAGAGTTTCATGTTTATTGAGATTAACCTTCTTAAATTCTATGATAATCGCAGGTCTTGTTTTATCATGCGGTGCTATCATCACATCATAGCGCCCAAGGCCAGCTTCTCGATTAGAGGTAATAGAATGGGTCTCAGCAAGGGTTGCAAGTATCCCTAGGACAAAAGCATGATAGAAATTTTCAGGTTCTTGATCTCCAATGTCAAAATAACTAAAACTTGTAATAACAAATTTTTCGAATAATTCAGTAAATTGAACAATATCGCCCTTTACAAGATATTCCAACATTAAGTTATATCGAATTTCCTTATCTGAAAACCAACCCAATATGGTTGATTCGTAAATAGATACAATTTCTTTGTTGGGAATGAATAAATTAGCGTGACGACGGGTACCAACAAGCCGTAAATTTTTGAATGTAAGATAGCCACTAAATAATAAAAAGTTCCAGAGTGCAGGCTCTTTCTTGCCAAGATCGGTAAAGACGATGTTTTCATTCACCTGTTTGTCAATGGGCTTCCCTTGAAGTAATTGAGCAATCTCTTCTTTCACGTCTTCATCGCTATTTTTAATAAGACTTTTAATAATATCATTGCTACTCGTGTTTACCCAATAGGCATCGAATTTGCATTTTTTATCAATAAAATTAATAATTGACCAAGGATTATAGATAGTATTGGGCCCGCTCGAAAAGCCATTATACCATGCTCGAATTTCTTCTAAGCACGCACACTGACATGATTGAATTTCACATTCTTTCAAGAGTGCTATTACTTCATTTTCTAATAATCCAAATTTATCGGAATACGCATCATCGAGCAAGGTACATACTCGTGGATTGTTGAGCCCAGTAAAAATACTCTCCTTTGTAATACGCATGCAGCCAGTAATGACGGCAAAATTAAGAAATTCATTTCCTTTTAACCCATCACCGATGAATCCGCGCATAAATTGTGCGGCTTTATTATAATAGTTATTTTTGAAACCATCTTGCATAGGCACATCATATTCATCGAGCAAAACGATAGGGTGTTGATTATGATGCTTCGCAAGATACATTATAAGATCCTTTAAGCTTACTTCGTATGCTGTGTCTGAAGCAGAAAGTTCTATAATTTTTTGAAATTCTTGTTTTCTAAAGGGACTTAAAGCAACACTATCTAGAAGATACGCATGACGCTCAAATTCATGAGCAATGAGTCTCTTCATCTTATCAAAACTTACATCCCACGTCTCTCCCTCAATAAATTTAAACGTAAGAAAAATCACAGGATACTCACCCTGCTGTTTCATGTATTCAGGGTGTTTCGCGATCTCTAACTCCTCAAAGAGCGAGGCGTGAGATGGAGTTGCTTTTTCAAAAAAATACTTTAACATTGAGAGATTCAATGTCTTCCCAAAGCGACGAGGCCTGGGAATAAGTGTCACTTTGGCTCCAGAATCCAGAAGTTCTTGAATAAACAGGCTTTTGTCAATGTAGTGATAATTTTCTAAAATAATTTCTTTAAAATCATCAATACCAATAGGAATTTTACGTTTAGCCATGATATTTATTCTCCTGCACTATGCCTGCGAGGTGTAGAAGGACCTCATCGCGCATCCTATTCACTGCTGCTCCCATATTTGGGTGTTCGAAGAAATGGGTGCCAGCAACAAATATATTGGCACCCGCCTCTGCGGCAAGTTTTGCAGTTGCGTCATTAATGCCACCATCAACTTCAATATCAAAGGGTGGTAGTGTATTGTCCTTCGCTTTCCCCTTTTCTTTCTCTGACACAATGACGCCGCCCTGACGCACATGCATGGCATCACACATCTCGCGTACAAAGCGAATTTTTTCCAGCATTTCTGGCATAAAAGCCTGGCCCCCAAAACCTGGATTTACAGTCATCAGAAGTACCATATCGCAAAGTGGCAAGAACCGAGGCACCATCGTCTTGGTGGTCTCGGGGCAAAAAGCCAGACCTGCTTTGGCACCACAGCGCCTGATAAACGTAAGGGTTTCTTCCACATCTTCGGTGGCTTCAAAGTGAAAAGTGACCATATCAGCCCCGGCTTCGACAAAGCGCTCGATGTAGTCGTAGGGATTGTACATCATAAGATGCACATCCAAAAACATATTCGTCGAGCGATTGATGGCCGCAACCACCTGAGGGCCAATAGTAAGGTTGGGGACAAAATGGCCGTCCATAACGTCCACATGCAGCCAGTCTGCCCCAGACTCTTCCACACGCCGGGCCTCATCCGCAAGATGCGCAAAATCGCCAGCTAAAATAGAAGGGCAGATCTTAATGAAGCCCGGCTTTTTCTTCATGCCTCATCTCCTCTTGTCAATAAGGTACCTATTGACATACATTTTCTCCTTAATTTGCTGCTACCCATTGCACACATGTGCCATGAGAACAGATGGTCACCATGGTATTCGATGCAACAATTTTTGGCGACTGAAATTTATTCGGCAATTTTGATTGTTCCCCCACTCTCGCACCGCTTCGCGAATACGCATCAGGCTAAGACCATAGCTCGCACAGGCTTTGGCACATTTTTTAACAGGGAGA
>Ga0207126_1130_pt1 | contig 13087 bp, 17 predicted proteins | sample Alteio_BWMinHeat_20_FD_153586 | JGI IMG/M metagenome (GOLD analysis project Ga0207126, IMG submission 153586) | Enriched cells from forest soil in Barre Woods Harvard Forest LTER site, Petersham, Massachusetts, United States -... | ecosystem: Environmental > Terrestrial > Soil > Temperate forest >...
CTGATTGGTGGCCTCGATAGCTTCCACGCGGTGGCCACCGAAGTCATGGGCGGCGTGCTCCATGTGTTCTTTCGCCCGGCGCAGTGCTCCGAGCGCTTCGCGGATTTCCGGATGCTTTTCGGCGGGAACAGCGGCAGGCGCAGCGGGCAGGGCCTTCGCAGCCGGGGTTGCCGGAGCGTTGCCCTTGTTCGGCGCGGCCGGCGCAACAGCGATGAACGCAAACGCCAGGATCAAAGATGCCCCAGCGAGCAAACCTACGATTCTAATTTTCATGCACCACTCCTCTCGTCCGAATTGCGGCTCGGACCGCCGAGTTGTGCCTCTATTCCCCGTCTGCATGCCCGACGCTTGTTCCCGCTAGCAAGTGTGGCCGGCATGCACCTCTCTAGAAGCACCCGGAAGCCCCCCGGGTAAGGGTGTGACCTGACACTCTTTTTCTTTTAGGCCAACTCCACGGCGATGGCCAGAAAATTCTCGCTCTAGTGCTACCGATGAGGGAACAGCCCTGCGCCTAATTTCTTTTGCAACCCAAGCCAGGCGCGTCATAGGATAGCGCCCACTGTTTCCCTCATTGCTGACCGGAGGAAATCGTTCATGCACATGCATAGCTTGAATTGGCTGGCGATCCTGGTGGCCGCGATATCAACGATGATTGTCGGTTTTTTGTGGTACTCGCCCTTGCTCTTCGCGAAAGCCTGGATGCGAGAGATGGGCTACGATCCGAACGACAAGGCCCGCATGGAGGAAATGAAGAAAAGCGCTGGCCCGGCCTACGCAGGCTCTTTCGTTGCCAGCCTGCTTTCCGCCTTCACCTTGGCTCTGATCCTCCATGGGCTGCGGGCGGAAGACCTCTATATCGGCCTGATGCTCGGGTTCCATGTTTGGCTCGGATTCGTCGCCACCGTGCAGTTCACTGGCGCGCTGTTCGCAAAGCAGAGCATGAAGCTCTTCGCCATCAACACGGGCTACCAACTCGTTTGCTATCTGGTTATGGGCACCATCCTGATGATCTGGCGGTAGCCGCACGGCATATATTCTTTTGCTATCGCAATCCCCTTGGTAATTGGACGGATGCGCTAGCCGGGGACAGGGCGCTTGGGTAAGCCTAGCTCGAACAAAGGCTTGCCCGTGTACCGCCGCTGACGCTCCGTCCTGCTTTCTTTTCAGTTTATCGTGCGCCTTCCAGCTCAGGGGCCTCTCTTCTCGACCTTCAACCCATAGAAGACCAAGCCCTTGCAACCGAAAACCCTGTAGTACTTAATAGGGTGCATATCGCTAAATGACCTTTGAAATCTGGGGATAGCCCCAGATGATGGTACCAAGTATTGGTATCTATAGAACTCAAGGAGGGGATATGCGGAGCTTACTCATGGTGGGGGTTTTGCTTTTTGCTGTAGCTGGTTCAGCCGTGGCCCAAGACTATCCTCAGGGCGAAGTCGCCGGAAACTATACGTACATCCGTATCAATCCGGGCGGTACCAATTGTCACGGCGGCGGAGGATCTGCCGCTTACAGTCTGAATCACTACCTCGGCGTCGTTGGTGAATTTAGCGGGTGCAGGGTAACAGGACTTCCATCCGGCGTGAGCGCCCATACTTTTACGTACCTCTTCGGGCCCCGATTGACCTACCGCGCCTATGGTCGCCTAGAACCTTTTGGTGAGGCTTTGCTTGGCGGGGTGCACGTCGGTGGAACCGGGGGGTTTTCAGATAGCGCCTTTGCCATGGCCCTTGGCGGGGGAGCCGACTACAAGTGGAAGCCAAGCGTGGCCATCCGGTTCATCCAGGCTGACTACCTTTACACGAGGTTCAGCGGCACCCATCAGAATAGCTTCCGACTCCAGACCGGCGTCGTCTTCCGTTTCAGCGGCCGATAATACCCTGGGCTTAGGCGATGCTCCACCTTCAAAAGCGGAGCCTTCGCCTTGTCCTCCTTCCCGTACCTCCCTTTCTCCCCCGCGTTTTACAGCTTGCAACACACCTTCTAGAAGCTTGCGCGACAAAATCAGAAAACCCGACTTAGGGCCCAAGAAGCCGCTTGCAACAATCCAAGCCGGCATGGAGAATGTCCCACCAACAACACTTGCCCTCCCCAATGGACAACGAAAGCAGCAGAACTTCGCCAGCCACAAAACGGGTGGTGGTCCTGCTGGCCTTAGCCGCCCTGATCAATTACATAGATCGGGGCAATCTCTCCATCGCGGCTTCTTTGCTGAAAGACGAACTGAATTTGTCCGCATCGCAGCTGGGCGTCCTGTTGTCCTCGTTTTTCTGGACCTACTCTCTTTTCCTCCCGGTTTCCGGCTGGCTTGCGGACCGCTTTGACGCCAAATGGGTGATGGCAGTTGGCTTTTTTATTTGGTCCGGCGCCACGGCCGTCACAGGCGGCTTGCACGCGTTCTCGGCCTTGCTTGCGGCGCGGCTCATGCTGGGGATTGGCGAATCCGCCGCCTACCCCTGCTACGCAAGGACACTCCTGCGGCACGTTCCGGAAGTGGGCCGGGGATTCGCAAACGCGCTCATCGCTGCCGGAGTCGGCTGTGGCCCGGCCCTGGGCACATTTTTTGGGGGCACGCTCATGGCGCGATACGGATGGCGCCCCTTCTTCATCGTGCTCGGAGTCATCAGCATGGCCTGGCTGATTCCCTGGTTCCAGTGGGTACCGCGAAGCGGGACGATTTCGCACGTAGAAAAAGGAGGCCCAGGGTTTCTCGAACTGTTGAAAGAGCGCTCGATGTGGGGGACCTGCGGCGGCCTGTTTGGCGCAAACTATGTGCTGTATTTCGAAATCACCTGGTTGCCGTACTATCTGGAGCGGGAGCGCCACTTCTCCATGGGCACCATGGCGAAAATTGGCGGTGTGGGATATTTATGTTACTCGGCTGCCGCCGTTGTCTTCGGTTGGGTCTCCGACCGGTGGATCGCCGCCGGTGGAACCCCCACGTTGGTTCGCAAAACGATCGCCGGTGTGGGAGCTGGAGGCGCCGGGCTGCTTCTCCTGGGCTGCGCCCTCGCTGGCCCGACGATTTCGGTGATTCTGTTGCTGCTGGCGTTCGCAGCAGGGGGCATGTGCGGCTCGAATATCTGGGCGATCACGCAAACGCTTGCGGGGTCGAAAATGGCCGGCCGCTGGACAGGCTTGCAGAATTTCCTCGGAAACCTGGCGGGTATCATCGCGCCGGCAGTGACCGGATTCGTCGTTGATTACACCGGCCACTTCTTCGTGGCTTTCGTGATTATGGCGGTTGTTGCGATGCTCGCTGCTCTCTCTTATTTCTTTGTGATCGGCCCGGTGAAGGAGATCGCCTGGGAAGCGTGACCCGCGAACGGGGTCATCGAGCGCATCGTTTCCTTCATTGAGGCCGCCGCACTCTTTGTCTTAGAATCCCAGTCCATGGACGTCGAATGGCTTCGCAAGACTTGTCTAGACTTTCCGGGCGCCACGGAACAGATTCAGTGGGGCAGCGACCTGCTCTTTAAAGTCGCCGGGAAAATGTTCGCAGTAACGCCACTCGAGCCGGCCCCGGTCTGTCTCTCCTTCAAAGCCTCGCCGGAGAGTTTTGCCGAACTCACGGAGCGCGCGGATATTATTCCCGCGCCTTACTTGGCTCGCGCCCAATGGGTCGCGCTCCAAACCAGAGATGCTTTGCCGCCGGACGAACTCGCGCGGTTGCTGCGCCAATCCTATGACATGGTTTTCGCAAAACTTCCGAAGAAAATGCGCGATGCCATCTCCAACCCAAAACCTGCCGCGCCGAAGGCTCGAAGCAAGAAGCCCGCGAACAAGAAACGCAGGCATGGCCGTTGACTTCGGGAAAAGTTATACTGCGCTGCGTCTTCGGGCGTTCGAATGAAAAAAGTGTTCCGTCGAGGTGTTCCATGCTAATACGTCTGTCGTTTCTCCTTGTTTCCACGATGCTTCTCACTTCAGCGTTACTCCGGGTTGCAAAGCCCGCGCCCCCTGCGGGCGGTCTGCTGGTCGTGGCAAACCAAAAGGAGCACACGCTGCTCCTGGTCGATCCCGACAATCGCCGCGAACTGGCAAAAATCGTTGTCGGAGTGAACGGCCATGAAGTCATGGCGTCGAAAGACGGCCGCTTCGCTTACGTTCCGATTTACGGGAACTCCGGCGTCGGAAGACCTGGAACGGACGGCAGCACCGTTGACGTCATCGATCTGCGGGAGCGCAAACTCGCCGCCACCATCGATCTCGGCAAACCGCTCAGGCCACACCGTGCCGAATTCGGGCCCGATGGCTTACTCTACGTCACCGCCGAGCTTGCGAATGCCGTCGACGTCATCGATCCTTCGACGCGCAAAGTCCTTGCCGAAATTCCCACGGGTGAGCCGCAATCCCACATGCTGGTTCTTTCTAGCGATGGCCGGCGCGGTTACACAGCCAATGTCAGCGCCGGAAGCGTGAGCGTGCTGGATTTGGCGAAGCGCAGCCTCATCACCACGATTCCCGTGGCAAAAACCGTTCAGCGCATTTCCATTTCGCCGGACGGCCTACGCGTCTTTACTCACGATCAGGGCGCGCCCCGCATCGCCGTCATCGACACGGCCACCAACAAAGTCTCAAGCTGGATTGCTTTGCCGGACGTGGCCTACGCGTCGGAGCCAACTCCCGATGGGCGCTGGTTGCTGGCGGCCAGCATGGTTGCGAATCAACTTCACGTTGTCGATTTGCAAACACGGAAGGTAGTTCGTTCGCTCGACATTCCGGAGAGATCGTCGGAAATCTTGGTTCGCCCGGGCGGGGATATCGCCTACGTCAGCGGGACTGGCGCCGGCAAGATCGCGGTCCTCGATTTGCATTCCTGGAAAATCCAGCCCACGATTGACCTCACTCCCGGCGTGGATGGCCTTTCCTGGGCTGCTGTCCCACAGCAATAATGACGCGACGTAACACGGAGAGTTCTCCGGCTTACCGGGACTCTTCAAGGCCCACGAATTCCACCTCGTAGGGCACCCGCCCCAATCTCAGCCGTGCCACCGTGACTGGCAGGTGAAATCTCCGGGGTCCAGCGCTCCCTGGATTGATGAACAGCACGCCATCGCGCTCTGTCTTACCCGGCTTGTGGGAATGGCCGCTAACAACAATGGGAAACCCGGCTGCGGTCGGATTCAAATCCAACGCGTTCACATCGTGCAGAACATAAATCGAAACCGCGCCCGCCTCTGCCACCGCGGTCTCCGGCAACGCATGCGCCCACGGCTCCATATCCACATTCCCGCGCACCGCTATCACCGGCGCAATCTTTCTTAACGCCTCCAGGATTTCCGGCTTCCCCACGTCCCCGGCATGGATGATCAACTCCGAACCTCGCAGCGCTTCCACCGCTTCCTTGCGCAGCAAACCATGCGTATCCGAAATCAGGCCAATATTCGTCGACTGGTTTGCTGTGGCCTGTAAGTTCCCGTCATCGAGCGAGCTTCTTGTATAACGGCTCATATCTTTCGTGGCTGGCCAGGTACGCGCCCATGATGTGAGCGCGCGGCTTGGCGTTCTTGTGTTTTTCTATCAGGTCGGCGAGCGCCTCGTCCATCAGGGCTTGAAGCTGTCGGCCTTCCTTCTCGGCCAGGGCGCTCACATCCCTCAAGATTCTAGAATTGACTTGCGTGGCGAATTTCTCGCGACTCTGTGCCATGAAAAGTGCTCCACTTGCCAAAATCATGCCGTCTTGACAAATCATGATACGTCAAGAGCCCTCTTAAGCCATATAGGCGGTCTAGGACGCTTTTGTAGTGGCCCACCTTCAGGTGCGCTCCTTTCTGGCTTCTCCCCTTCCACCTCGCCGCTCAATATATGATCATTCTTTACCGCCCCGTGAGGCTGTTCGCCAGATTTTCCTGTATGCCCGAAGCTAACCTCTTTCTCATGTTCACCCAGCGGTTTAACACGACGACGCAAGTAACCTCGGCATTTTCTTGTCGCCGCGGGCAAATCAATGTGGTAGGACTGTACTGAGCCTTGCCCTCCGCTCAGCCCAGAAATCAAACTGAGGAGACTCGCAAATGAAGATCGATGGATTATTGGGAGGATTGGTGTCGTTGGGCGTGGTTGCGGCCCTGGCCGTACCCTGCGCTCAAGCGAATTCACAGGCTACAACGGCGCCTCAAACCGCAGCCAAGGAAATGGGAATGCACCACGGCGGACTAGAGGCCGCGGTGCAGAGCTTGAATCTCACCGACGACCAGAAAGCCAAGGTGAAGGATATCTTTGCGGATGCGAAGACCAAGCACCAGGCAATCTCCAGTGATGCTTCACTCAGCGATGAACAGAAAAAGGCCAAGACGAAGGAACTCCACGGCGCCATAATGGCCAAGCTGAACGAAGTGCTGACACCTGAGCAACAGACCGAGTTGAAGACCAAGATGGAAGCTGCAAAGGCCGCGAAACCTCCGGCGCACCCGTGATCTGGGAAACCGCCCGGTCAACTACGGAAAAACCTAAGAGACAAGGCGCCCGGCTCTTCCGAGCCGGGCGCTTTCGTTCAGCTCGAGCTAGGTTTGAACATCGAGAGTGGCGGCAACCAAAAACGCGAAGTATTGGCAGGGGCAGGTTCGTTGAATCACGCCGAAAACAGAACGGCCCCAGGGTGATCCCCGGGGCCGCATGAGTTTGATGTATTGTTTGCCTAATCGCGCGTGGCTTTGTCGGCGTTCACAAAGCCTGCGCCGGTGAATCTGTTGATCGGCAGTTTGGGAGCGACGTGGAACGTACCGGTCCTCGTGGAGTTGTCATCCAGAGTCACGGTGACGACGGCGTTTTCCATGTGGTCCGCGTCTTCAAGAGTGGTTCCTTCCAGCGGAGAGAAAACACTGAGACCAAAGGTAAAGGAGGCTCCACCGCCGAAGGTCCCGGGCTTGAAAGTGAGAGTCACGGTTTTAACATCAGCGCTGTAGGTTGCAGTGATGTTGGCAGGGTCAATGCCGTTGGCGATTCCCACGTGGAACCGGGTCGGACTGGGATTGAACTGCATGTGCGTGGGCGTGTTGGCGACATTGATGGAAACCGACCTGATGGTGTGTTTGGTATCCTCATCGACCGAAACGGTGAAGTATTCGCCAAAACGGACGAAGTCGCCACTCGCGCTGACCTCGACGGGACCCGCTTCGGTTCCCGAGTGTGCGCGATCTTCGGACAGGGGTATCGGAGTTGCGGTGTCCTGGAGCCGATCGTAAACCTTCTTCGGCGAAATTTTCCCAGGACCTCCGGCACTTTGAATGACGAGAGCAGCCACTGCAGCAGCGTCCGGCGCGGAAGCGCTGGTCCCGAAGAAGTTCCCAAAGAAAGTCGTGGACGCGCCGTCGGCCGCAGTGACTTGCGGCACTCTGCGAATTTCCGGATCTTCGAGGCGATTGCCAGCCTCATCGAACAGAATGGTTACCGGCCCCGGAGAGCTGAAATCCTCCGGGAAGTTGAGGATGGTCCAGTCCGCAGCGGCCACGGCTTGGCCGTTTCTAGCGGCGGCATGGCCGAAAATCGAGGGGGCATTCTGCCGCTCGCTCTCTCCCAAGCCATTCACGTTAACGTACTTGATGCGCCGCGCTGGCCCGTCGTTCATGTTGGCGATCAGCAACTGGTACGTGGTGGAGACGAGTCCACCCGCGCGGTGGAAGGACCTGGGATCGATGGGAAGAACCAAAAACTTGAATGCTTCGTCCGACACGGTGCTGTCGTCCAAAGTATAGAAGCCGGGAAAGTTCACGTCGTTTGGATCGAGGATATGACCGTTCTCGTCGAAGACGAAAACGTCGTAATTGGTCCTCACCTTGTCCACGAAAAACGGCTCATCCCACTGGAAGGAAATAACATTGCCCCCGAAAGTGATGAACCTCTGGGTGAAGCTAATCCCGTCGTCATCCGTGCGAAAGCTCTGCACACTCACCGGAGTTGGAAGGTTGTTGGCCTGCAAGAATGCCGCAAAACCCGCTAGGTCCAGATTGGACTTTCCTTCGGACACCAGCTTCTGGAGACGCGCGAAGGAAATCGGCCGATACCTATCTTCGTAAGCCTCAAGTCCGTTGTTCCCTGCCGAGGAATAGTAGGCCGCCCCTTCGCGGACTACCTCATCCACTGCGCGGGCCGGCAAACCATCGGAATACATGGGTTCGGCAAAGTAAACGACGTCGTCAACAATGACGCTGGCGCCGAAGATTCGGCGAAGGTTCAGGATGTTATTCGAAAAATTCACTTGCCCACCATCGGCCGTGGCAAAGCCAAGCCCTGATCCAGGGGCAATCTTGTGAACCAACTGAAGCATCGCGCGGCCCTCGTCCGTGCCTGGGCCCAGGGCCGCGGGTTTATCCTGAAGCACGACCACACCCGGGGGAAGGTCACCCGTGGCGACGTCCTGCGCTGCGTTCGTTACGCATGGTTTGGGGTTGGGGCAGGTGTTGTAGCTGTCGGAAAGCACGCCCACTTTCGTCCCCTTGCCGTCGATTCCGCGGGCCTGAGCTACGTCGGCCTTCTCCACGATCGCGGCCTCGGCCGGAACGGATCCGACCGTGAGAGTAACAGGGCGTTGGACAGCGTGAAGGCTCTTGATGCCCGCTGTCGCGCTCGCCACCCGGGCAGAGGAAAGGGGCAAATACCCTTCCATCAGCCTCGGATCAAGCTCGCTAATCGCTTGGAGACGGAATCCGTTTTGCGAAAGCTGGGCAATAACTTGTTTTGCATCGGCGCCCGGGGCCAGCCGCACCTCGACCAGGAGTTCTCCCGCTGGAGATGTCAGATGGGGCTTCAATGCAACATCAAGTTTTGGATTGCTCGATTCGTAAAGCTGAACGAGTTGCTCCAAGCCGCGCCCGAGAGTGGCGCTTTGGCCCCAGACGGGATTTGCAGCGGAAAGCAGCAGAAACAACAGAAGGCCGAAGGACAACAGGGTTCTGAGTCGAGAGATTGGCATGACACACCCTCCACGCTTTCGAGAAGTAGGCAAACGAAATCGACGGAATTCGGCAGACAGGTTGTGTTGGAACAGTTTTCGACAAAGGGAGAACCGTTCGTGTGCTCCTTCGGGGGGACGAGTCCATGGGAAGCAGAGTCAAGAATCCAGCAACCTGGAGGCGCGCGGGGAAGAGTCTATTCTGGGGCGAGCATTTGTCAACTAAAGTTTCACTAAAATCTTAAAGAGAGGCGTAACTCAACGCCTAGTACCCGAAGGGAGCCCACCAGGCAAGCGCCCGTGCGAACGGGAAGCCGCTCACGAGTCCGCACTACACGCGAGCGGACGACGGGCCTGAAAAGGGCGGGCGGGGAACTCGGCGGGAACTCGGGGGACAGTCCCCGCTCCCCGAGGCGCGGATCACGATTCGTCCTCAAGTTCCTATTGACGGAGAGAATTGTGCGGAGTACAGTAGCCGCAAATCGTGCCCCAGTTGTAATATCGGGTTGGCTAAGAAAGGCAGCTCATTTCCAATGCGACTTGGAAGATTCTGCATCCTCCTAGTCTTCTCGCTTGCCTTCGGTCTAGTTTGTAGCGAAATCCCTGAATCGCTCGGCCTGTACGACGATACTTCCAACGATTTTCTCGTATCCGGTCCTGCGCCCAAGATTGGAAGAGTGCAGACGGCCCGCCGAGAGGCAAACCCTCGGCAGGATGCGGCTCCGACAGCCACGCTCGCAAGCCTTCCGCTCATTCATTGTTCCCAGCCCGCACTCCCTTCCGGGCCGAATCTCTTGCGGTTGCTCTCCATTCAGCGGAAATAATCACTCCCACATTTAGCGCCGTTCGCCTGAATAAGGTCGGGCTGTGCATGCCTTGGGGAGTGTCGCATGAGCACTTCTCCACCGCAGTGACGCCGATGCCACTGAGTTCCGACTCCTTCGGCCCAGCCGTGCTTCATCTCGAATTGGCCGAGTAACAAAAATCTTTTGCAAGATTTGAGTTCCTGTCAGAAATAGGAATACCTGTAGGTAGGTAGCTCTGTTCCGCCGCAGTTCAAATAAGGAGAAAAAAATGAATCTCAAGAAACAGACATTAGTCCTCGGGTTGGCGGTGATTACGGCTTTGAGCATCACAGTTTCTATCGTTTCGAGTCGCAACATTCCAGATAAACACTCGTCGGCGTTGTCAGACGACCACGAAAGGACAATCATAGGCGTGTGGCGAATGGCACTAACGACGGTTGACTGTCAAACGGGCAACGTGGTCCGCACTATTCCAGGTCTATGGACTTTTCACAAAGGCGGGACAATGTCGGAATATGCTAGTGCTCCCGGTTTGAGTCCGGCTCTGCGTAGTCCCGGCCACGGAGTTTGGAAGCGTGAAGACGGCCGACAGGATTACTCGCTCGCTTTCACGTTTTACCGGTATGACGCAAGCGGCGCTTTCACCGCATCACAGAGAGCTAAGATTGCCTTGAAACTCGGAGCAAGCGGCGATGAGTTTACAGCGACCTCAGCAATCGAGATTCTCGATGCCAACGACAACGTAACCATCACCTCCTGTGGCACCCCCAGCGGTACGCGGTTCGGCGGTGAGAAGGAACAAACCGAAAACTGAATCCACGCGGTTACCGGACAAGTGAAATTGGCCCAAAAGCACTTGTCCGGTACCCCGACTTATTGTCCCCTGCGAAGCCTCTGTGCTGCCCGACCATATTCTGTGGCATGCTTTGGCCTCGAATCGAGACACCTGAGGGCGTCTGGGTCTATTGGTGCAATAGTGGGCGGGCGGGTGGCCCGGACGCTGTGCCTCGGCAAGATGCGGGTGCCCCATACGCGGGTTTAGCGTGTGGGGCCTTTGACTTTTCTTCCTTTGCCCTTAATTCTTAATTTGACTCCCATTACCGTTGTGGTACAATACCTCCGTATAAAACTACGCCCCGGTTAGCCGGGGCGTTTCTGTTTTAAGGCCCTTTTTGTAGTCGGCATCCCTGCCGGCTCTTCTCACTAAGCAATCCCAAAACTCAACTCTAAGGAGATCTTTATGTCCTCTCTCAGTCCAAAGGACCGCGTGTCCTTGTGTTCGTTTACGTTCTCGGATGGCCGCCATTGCCGTACCCCTCGCCTCCGCGACAATCCCTGCTTCTGCCCCTACCACGCCCAAAAAGAAGCCCAAGCCCGCGCCGCGCAAAAACTCGGCAGGGACCTGGCTCACTTCTTCTCCAACAACTACGTCTCCGCCTGCGATCTCAGCACCGCCCTGGCGCGCCTCATCCCCGCCGTTGTCCGCGGCGAAGTAAAACCCAGAGCCGCCCGCACTGTCGCCTACCTGGCCCAAACTCTCATGCAATCCATCCACATCTCCCAGGACGAATACATCAACGCTTTCGGCACCGACGGCTGGCGCAAATGCATCCGCGCCTCCGTCAACGGCAACTACAACTACCGCTTCCCGCCCGCCTCCAAACCCGAAACACCCGATCCGCACCCCAGCGCTCCAACTGTGGGGGCTCTAAATGTAGCGGCCGGGCTTCAGCCCGGCTCCTTGCCGGCCACCCCGCATGTCCAACCGGCCTCACCCAACTCCCAGCCCACCCAAACGCCCGTGAATTGTCATTCCGAGCGGAGCGAGGAATCTGCTTCTTCTTCAGACTCGCCACTAGCCACTCACCACTCGCCACTTCCCCAAACCCCGGCCCCATCGCCGCACACTCCTTTACCCCCCACGAGCGCCGAATTCGTTCAGCACGTAATGGCCGGTCTTCAGACCGGTTCCTTGCCTGCCACTCCGCATGTCCAACCAGCCCCAGCCAACGCCCAGCCCGCCGAAACGCTCCAAACGCCAGCCGCTCACCACAACAACCCTCCGCTGACCCATCCACCCACTCCGCCCAAGGCCACGTCCTCCTCGCCTTCCGCCCCGCTAACTCCGACTGGCGCGACTTCGCCTGCCACGCCACAGCCTCACGCCCAACCACCTGCCTCACAGCCCGTCAATCCCCCGGAGTCGCGCCCATCCACTTCGCCACGCGAGCCAAACAGGGACGCCCCCTGGCTCCACTTCGGCGATAGCCGCCACATCCCCCCAGACAGCCACCTCCTTTAGAATCAACACTTACAAAGCTGCCCCGCAACTGTTGATTCTAAACCACTTACATTAACCATAAGCCCTTTAGATGCAACACTTATAAAAAATGCGGGGGAGGGTGGCCAGTCATCGTTAACCAGATTTCCGATGAAGATTCCTGTCCTGCCTGCCCTGAGCTTCGACGGGAAACGACGAGCGATGTCTGCGAGTTCCCGACCTGGTCGGGACCAAAGGTTCCGCACTTTCGGTTTCTTGTTTCAACTTTTAACTTTTAACGGGGGAATGTAATGAGGGGTTGAAAATGAGGAACAGCAATGCCGCTCCCTGCCTTACGCAGAGACTTTGTTGGGAAGCATCCGGCGCAGCGGCTTGGCGCCAGGGATCGGAAACTGCATATGCCAGAAATTCGTTTCCGGCGAGTTAAACTCCACTCCTACGTATTGTTTGCCGTCGCGAGCCCGGTGGATGGAGACGACCCGGCATTCCATCGACTGAGAGGTATGGTCGTTCAGCAAAATCAGCGTTTGTCCCACCAATACAATCTCTTCCAGTTGAAATAGCGCGCCGTGCCGGTTCACTGACTGCGAATTCGTTTGGGCGCTGAACTTCTCGCCTGAATCCGTTTTTCCCTGAATCGTCAATGGCACCGTGAGTGCCACCCGTAGAGTTCGACGGCGTTCTTTGCAACGAAAGTGAAGCAGGGACATTTCGGCTTCGACCTCAAATCTAATTTAGGAATACGCGGCGCTTTCAGCGCTTTCGACTCACTTCAATCGAGGGGTATCCGCCCACCGTGTTCGTGTCAGCAGGGTGCTAAAGCGACAGAACAAAAGAAGAGAAGTGACTAGCACGAACCTTGCCCACACAGCCCCATGCTGCCCGCAGGCTTCTGCGAAAACAATGGCAGAACGGTACCACAAAAATGCATTCTAAAACAGTACTCTCGTACTTCCCCACGTTCATATCCAGAGAGACCGCAGCAAAACCTTTTATTACCCGGACGGAATGGAGCATAACTAAAGAACCCGCTCGAACGCGCAACCGCATGGTCAATGTTTCTCTATCTCTCGCTTTATCATATACATCGGCGGGACCTGACACCGT
>Ga0207126_1131_pt1 | contig 12920 bp, 10 predicted proteins | sample Alteio_BWMinHeat_20_FD_153586 | JGI IMG/M metagenome (GOLD analysis project Ga0207126, IMG submission 153586) | Enriched cells from forest soil in Barre Woods Harvard Forest LTER site, Petersham, Massachusetts, United States -... | ecosystem: Environmental > Terrestrial > Soil > Temperate forest >...
AGCAAGAAAAGGTACTTGGCTTAGAGCTGATAGCAGGCAAGAAGGGGCTTACTCGAAAGATTCTCACTCCTGAGGTGCATAGGCCCGGACTTGCCCTTGCGGGGTATTTAAAGGGATATAAAGCTAAGCGTATGCTTGTCTTCGGCAGGACGGAGGCGCAATATCTCAAAGAGCTGTCAAAAGAGGAGCGATGTGAGCGACTCAAGGCTATCTTATCTCCTCAGATGCCAGCGGCAATTGTTGCAAAAAAATATAAAGTTCCGGCAGAGTTGATAGCACTTTTTGAAGCGCGCAAGATTCCTCTATTTCAGACGCAAATGGGGGCAATGCAGCTCTTAGGTAAGCTCACTGTGATTTTAAGCGATGCTTTTGCTCCTTCGAATGTGTGTCATGGGACGCTTGTGGAGGTGTTTGGAGTGGGTGTGCTCATTCAAGGACACTCATCTGTGGGCAAGAGCGAGACGGCTCTTGGACTTGTGCATCGCGGCCATAGGCTTATTGCTGATGATGCCGTCCAGGTAACCCTCAAAGAAGGTGGCGTGTTAGAGGGTTCAGGGCTCGAACTTGCACGCCATATGATGGAGATACGAGGTATTGGTATTATTAATATTGCGTATCTGTATGGGGCCGTATGTGTGCGTGAGAAAAAGAATATTGATATTATAGTGTCACTCGAGATGTGGGATGATCAGCACACGTATGAGCGAGTAGGACTTGAAGAAAGATCAAGCGATATGTTAGGCTGCTGCCTGCCATTTTACGTGCTGCCTGTAAAGCCGGGGCGCGATGTGGTGCTGCTGTTAGAAACGATTGCCTTGAACTTTCGATTGAAACATATGGGGCTTAATTCTGCTAAGGAATTTACTGAAAAGCTGCACGCATTTATTAAGAGGGATAAAAAATGAAAATTGTATCAAGAGTGCGTGTGAGCAATAGTATGGGGATTCATACAAGGCCCGCGACGGCGATTATTAAGCTTTTGCACACGAGCCGCTCACATGTTACCTTCACACATAAAAAAGCTACAGTCAATGCAAAAAGCATATTGAGTATTATGATGCTAGGGCTGCAAAAAAATTCTTATATTACCATCACTGTAGATGGTGATGACGCGGAAGAAATTATGAAAAGGTTACTCAATGCCTTTGAAACGAAGTTTGGAGAGAATTAGAGATGACAAAGCAACAAGAGGTATATCTTGAGGGACATCCAGTGTCTCGAGGTATTGCCATTGGAATTCCTATTGTGCTTGATAGTTTTGATACCAAGGCGCCAGAGACACGTCTTTCTGATGATGCCTTGGAAGGGGAAATTACGCGATATCGTCGAGCATTAAAGAAGAGCCATGATGATATAGTTCGCTTAAAGGGCGAGCTTGCAAGAGAAGGTGTCAAAGACGGTGTTTCGGTACTCGAAGCACATCTACAGATTATTCAAGACCCGCTTTTAAACGAGCAAATTGAACAAGAAATACGAGGAACCAAGCGTACAGCGGAGTATGTGTTTCAAGTGGCAATTGAACGGTTTCGAAAAAAATTTCAAGCCCTTCATGATCCCTTTTTTGAGCAGCGTTTTGAAGATGTGCATGATATCTCCAAACGCGTGCTCGCCTACTTGCGAGACATGAAACGCATGCATCTGAATGAAGTGCCGATGAATTCTATTGTGTTTACCCATTCTTTGACACCATCAGAGGCGGCAGAGGTGAGCCGTGAGTGTGTGCAGGCGTTTGTGACACAGGTAGGGGGCAGCATGTCGCATACGGCAATTGTTACCAAAGCAAAGGGTATTCCCTATGTTGCCAATGTCAATTTTTCCAAGCTCAACGCTATGCACTCTATAACGATGGCTATTGTGGATGGCCTGTCGGGTAAGATTATCTTAAACCCAACGGAAAAGACCCTTGCACAATATCGCGAGCTTAAGGCAACTATGACGATGCAGGTCGAAGAGCTGAAAGAGAAAGTTGTGAATACCAGGCCGCCCTCATCAGGAAATAGGGCGCAAAATGGGATTCAGGTACGACTTTCTGCAAATGTTGAGCTATCGAGTGATTTTGAACTCCTTTCCCAATATGGTGCTGAAGGGGTGGGGCTCTTTAGATCGGAGTATCTAGTGCTACAGCGAGGGTATTTTCCATCAGAGGAAGAGCAGTTTGGCATCTATAAGGATTTGGTCATGCATATGCAGGGCCTGCCTGTGGTGATACGTGCCTTTGACATAGGTGTCGACAAGGTAGTGTGTAATTTAAAGGGCGGCCGAGAAGTAAATCCAGCGCTAGGCTGCCGTGCTATTCGTTTTTTACTGCGAGAAAAAGAGCTTTTTAAAGCACAGATACGAGCCATCCTGCGAGCTTCGCTTCTTGGCAATGTGCGGATTTTGTTTCCGATGATTTCAAATCTCCATGAACTTATGGAGGCAAAACAAATTGTGCATGAAGCTGAGGCTGAACTCAAAAATGAGGGGCATGCACTGCTATCCTCTCCAAAACTTGGATGTATGATTGAAGTGCCATCTGCTGCCTTAATTGTTGATCTGTTAGGAAAAGAGTGTGATTTTCTCTCTATTGGCACTAATGATTTGATTCAATATGCGTTAGCGGTTGATCGTGATAATCAACAAACAGCTACCTGCTATAACTCGACGCAGCCAGGGGTTTTGCGCCTGCTTCGTATGATTACAAGCGCGGCAAAGAATGTAGCAGTTCCTGTAAGCCTTTGCGGAGAAATTGCGTCAGATCCTCGTTTTGTGCCGCTGCTCTTAGGCCTTGGTATTACGGAGCTTTCAGTATCGTGTCGCTTTTTGCCTATTATTAAACATTGTGTGCAACATATTAAGAAAGAGTATGCAGAAGCTCTTACAGAGCAGATTTTTGCTATGAAAAGTGCTAAGGAAATTTATGAAACTCTCGCTCACGAATACCTTAAAAACATGGCAGTCGCTATGAGAGGAAAGGCAATGCCAACTAATACGCAATATGATTTCACTATGTATTGAGCGATCATGTACTATTTTCCTTCGGAAAATAGTACATGATGAAAAAATACCTTCGTGCCCGTGGCCGAATAACTATAAAATATAACGCGATATGCGACTTATGAGCTGTTCGAATTGCAAGGGGTTGTAGTCTTTTCTTTGCCCAAAGGGCAACAACAGCAAAAAGTCGCACATCGTTTAAAAATATACGCATGATTTCATTATGTCTTGATACAGCAACCGAAGGCGGTGTGGTGGGAGTGTTTCGTGATGGACTTCTCCTAGCAAAAAAAGAATTTCAGGCAGCATTTACAAATTCAAAGTTGTTGATGCCATCCATACAGGAAGTATGTGCTGCTGCTGAGATTACACCAGCAATGCTTACATATATTGGCTGTGGTATAGGCCCTGGATCATATACGGGTATTCGGGTTGCTGTTGCAGTAGCCAAAGCGATCATGGCAGCACTCTCGATCCCACTCGTTGGGGTATCGAGCCTCGCAGGTTTTGTGCCTGAGTCTTCGTTTGAAGGGCGCTTTCTTGCTGCACTCGATGCAAGAACAGGGGGCGTGTATGTCATGGAAGGGGAGATGCGTGGGAGACAGGTGGTGTTCGTATCGCCGCCACAAATTGTGTCTACTGTCGATTTCGCACATCTTGCATCGAGTGTTTCCTGTATTGTGACGCATAAAGCGTTGCCTTTACGGGAGCGACTGTTTGCAATGGGGGTGATGGAGCTTCCTCTTTGTATTGAGAGATATGCAAGCATTGAAATAATTGGATTATTATCTCATGAAGCGTTTCTTCGTGGAGAAGGGGTGCTAGATGGGGTTTTGGAGCTGTGTTATCTGCGTAGTGCTGTAAATTATGCAACTACCCCTTCGCAGTCTCAGGGGTAGTATTTCGTTCCTCTATTACCGAGGTGCTGTAGAGCACATTCTTCTGTAGCTCTCCCTGTAAAAAAAAGCTCCCACAACTTACAACTGCCAAAACCCTAAGATCCTGGCGTCATCTCTCAAGCTCTCCTCTAAACTCTCTTTTCTCTTACCACCAAAGACGTTAGTCCTTACTGTCGAATTCGTCCAGCAATTTTTAACGTCATATGCCCTTTTCCTTTAGGAAAAGGGCATATGACGTTTATTTCTTTTACCGCTCCTGGGCCTGTGTCGGGGCAATAAAGGAAAAGAAACCAGTCCCGCCTTGAATCAGGGCTGCGCCAACAGTGGTATCAATCAAACCGCGAATAAATGGGGCCACTTCAAAAAACCTCATTCCCATCCCCATGAGCATCATGAGGGCAATAATAGCGTAGTTGCCTTTGGTATAGAGCTGTGAAAGCGGTGCTGGGTTTGGCAGCTTTGAAAGCCGCTCAAAGGTGCGCCGAGCCGCTTTTCTCAGAACAAGGCGCCCTTTGCAGTATCCAAGAAGGAGGCAAATAACTAAATAGGGAATAATCGATGTCGCCTCTACAACATCATCTAAGAGGAAATGAATCCCCATATACATAAGCATGGTGCCTATGGCAAGCCAAATGGTGCCTGCAATACTAAGCAGGGTATTATGTGAGCATTTCATATATTTTTTCTCCTTCAGAGCCTCTTGCAATATTCCGATTTGGGGCAAAATCCGCGCTTTTGTCGCTGTTGCAAAACTTTTGCGAATCGCCAAAATCATCGAATTTTGCCTCCAAAGCGAATTTTGCAAGAGGCTCTACAGCTTGGCTGTGTTCATGTTCAATAAGCGTGCCGCTATGTCCTTCATTTTCTTTAAAAGAAAGCACATGCAGGGGGATGCCATGCCGTTTTGCAAGGAGCACGCTTCTCTCATGTAAAATTTTAGCACCTTTTGCAGTGATTTTCAAGACATCATCATAAGAAATTCGATCATAGCTTTTAGCCTCTGGTGTTGTTTTGGGGTCATCTGAAAACACACCAGGCACATCTTTGTAAAACTCCACTTTTTCCGCTCCAAGGGCAATGGCAAGGGCAACAGCAGTGGTGTCTGAGCCGCCACGTCCGAGCGTTGTAATCTCCCCATCACGACTCACTCCTTGAAAGCCTGCGACAATAACAATATGATCACTTTCTAGGCTTTTGAGAAGGCGGTGCGGGCGGACATCAATGATTTTTGCTTCGGTATGATCACATGTCGTAATAATGCCCGATTGGCTTCCAGTAAAGCTGACGGCTTTGTGATTTTTTTTATGAATTGCCATGGCAAGCAGCGCCATACTGATGCGCTCACCCACACTGAGGAGCATATCATATTCGCGCTGAGGTGGTTCTGGATGCACCTCTTTTGCAAGTCCAATAAGCTGATCCGTTGTTGTGCCCATAGCACTTACAACGGTGACCACATTGGCATATTCCTGCCTCTTCCTCACTACGAGAGAGGCAATAGCATCAAACTGTGCGGCGGTCGCAAGTGATGCGCCGCCAAATTTCATTACAATGGTTGTCATAGGAAATACACCTTGCAGTATATAAAATTGTCTGATATACTGCCCATAGAATTTTAATGCGGTGCTGTAGGCAGTTGTCCTACGGCGTGAAATGGAGAATTTTTTAAATGGCAAAAAATAAACAATATTCATGGGATGAGAGTAAACTTGTCGATGATGTAGAATATGCGCTCGAAGATGCTCAGTTGTTTCGAGATCTTCTTGATGGCGTGGTGCAGCAAAACATGCCGGAAGCTGCGGGTCTTGAAAAAGATAAACTACTCATGACACCTGGGAAACTACTTAAGGGGCGAATTGTTGAAATTACAAAAGATCATGTCATTGTTGATGTAGGATTGAAATCCGAGGGTATTGTCCCTATTCAAGAATTTACTGATCCTTCACAGCTTATTCTCGATCATGACGTAGAGGTATATCTCGATCAAGCAGAGGATAATCATGGACAGATCGTTCTTTCTCGAGAAAAAGCAGAACGAGTCAAACAGTGGGATTATATTGTCAATAACTGTCAAGAAGGCACTATTGTGCGCGGCAAGGTTATCCGCAAAGTAAAAGGCGGCTTAATAGTCGATATCGGGGTTGAAGCATTCTTGCCAGGATCTCAAATTGATAACAAACGAATCAAGAATCTGGATGAATATCTAAACAAACTGTTCGACTTTAAGATAATCAAAATAAATCTCGATAGAAAAAATATTGTTGTTTCAAGAAGAGAGCTTATAGAAGCCGAGCGTATTACCAAGAAAGCAGAGGTGCTTGAAAACATACGTGTGGGTGATGTGAAGCAGGGTGTTGTCAAGAATATCACGGATTTTGGTGTGTTCTTAGACTTGGATGGTATTGATGGCCTCTTGCATATTACAGACATGACATGGCGACGTATTAAGCATCCTTCAGAGCTTGTCCAGTTAGGGCAGAAGCTTGATGTGGTTATTTTGGGTGTGGATAGAGAAAAAGGGCGTGTCGCTTTAGGTCTCAAGCAAAAAGAGCCAAATCCATGGGACGATGTGGAGTCGAAGTATCCTCCAGGTACGCGTGTAACAGGTAAAATTACCAATCTTCTACCCTATGGTGCGTTCATGGAAATTGAACCAGGAGTAGAAGGGTTGATCCATACATCGGAGATGTCCTGGGTAAAGCAAGTAACGGATCCTAGTGAAATAGTCAAGAAGGGCCAAGAGGTTGAAGCGCTGGTGTTGTCTGTACAGAAAGACGATGGAAAGATCTCGCTTGGGTTAAAGCAACTTGCACACAATCCTTGGGATGATATTGAAAAAGAATATCCTGTAGGGCAAACGGTAAAGGTGGAAATTAAGAACCTGACGAATTACGGTGCTTTTGGCGAGCTTAAACCTGGCGTAGAAGGAATGATTCATATCTCCGATTTAAGCTGGATCAAAAAAGTATCACATCCATCTGAGGTATTGAAGAAGGGTGATATGATTGATGCGGTGATACTCTCCATTGAAAAAGAGAATAAAAAGATATTCCTTGGGGTAAAGCAACTGAGTCATAACCCATGGGAATCAATAGAGAAGACTATGCCAGTAGGCAGCATTGTTACAGGAAAGGTTTCTAAAGTTACTGCTTTTGGGGCTTTTGTCGAACTTGAAGATCATATGGATGCTTTGATTCATGTAACAGAGCTTTCTGACAAGCCTTTTAGCAAGATCGAAGATGTGGTTGCAAAAGGTGATGTGGTAACAGCCAAGGTAGTCAAACTTGATCCAGAACATAAGAAAATTGCACTTTCTATTAAAGAATATTTAATCGACAGCGGCCAGCAAAATCACGACGAAATTGACGTTACTGGTGTCAAGAAGAAGAAAGAGTAATGTTATGTGCGAATTTTCCTTTCGGAAAATTCGTACATAACAAAAATAGCCCATAATAGTCTATGCAAAGCGGACACAGGGACCCTGATTGACAAACTGGTGGTTCCGCCGCGGCAGCGGCGGCAGTGGTTAGCCCCGCGTGGAGCGCGGGTGTGCACGTGAGTGCACAACCCGGCGGAACGTGGGGACGTTATGTGCGAATTTTCCTTTGGAAAATTCGCACATAACAAAAATGGCTCCGACGAGGCCTGTAAGGCCGAAATATGTATAGCCCAGGGCGTAGCCCTGGGGCAGGTTGTGTGCTGACACAGCCTGTGCGGCGAATGTGGGATTGAGGAATTGAATGAATAAAGATCTTATTGCAATTTTTGAGTATTTAGAAAGAGAGCGAGGCATCAAGCGAGATGTCGTAGTTGATGCTATTCGCGAATCGCTCGAGATTGCTGCAAAAAAGAGTGTACACGAAGCCATCAGTGTGCGGGTGACTATTGATCCTAAAACTGCTGCAATTGAAGTGCTATGTGATAAGGAAGTTGTTGAAAAAGTAATCAATCCTACGCAACAGATACGGCTTAAAGATGCACAGCAGTATGACCCACAGGTTGCCCTCGGGGCATTTATAACGGTAGTTATCACACCAAAGGATTTTGGCCGTATTGCCGCACAAAAGGCACGGCAAATTATTGCCCAAAAACTGAGGCACGCAGAACGCGATGTCATCTATGAAGAGTATCGTCATCGTATTGGACAGTTGATTTCTGGGAGCGTAAAAAGAATTATCCGAGGCAGTACTCTTGTTGTTGATCTCGGTAAGGTTGAGGGCATTATTCCCACAAAAAATTATCCTATTACTGAGAAATATCAACCAGGCGAGAAAGTTCTTGCGCTGCTTATAGATGTGCGAGAGACAGAGACTGGCGGGGCTGAAGTAGTGCTTTCGAGAAGTCATCCGGATTTTGTGAAGCAGCTCTTTGTTCAAGAAATTCCAGAAGTTTCAGATGGTACGATTACCATTGAAAAAATTGTGCGAGAGCCTGGGTACCGAACCAAGCTTGTTGTGCGTACACAAGATCTTAAGGTTGATCCTGTGGGCGCATGTATTGGAATGCGAGGCGTGCGTGTTAAGAACATCATTCGCGAATTAAATAATGAAAAAATCGACATTATCCCCTATGCATCAGACACACTGCAGCTTCTTGCCAATGCACTCCATCCTGTTGAAATTAAACACATGCGAGTGAGTGATGATAAATCACAGGTATTTGTTGTGGTTGCCGATGATGCCTTTGCAACGGCAATAGGCAAGAAAGGATTTAATGTTCGGTTGGTAGGGCAACTCGTAGGGGTGCGCCTTGATGTGCAGAAAGAGAGTGATTATCAAAAGATTCAAGCTCTTGAGTGTGCTAATCTTGCCTCATCGGAAGATCCATCTCTTGATATGCCACTCACTGAGCTTGAGGGCATGAGTCGCTTGATTATTGATCAGCTCATTGCAGAAGGCTTAGATACGCCGCGCAAGTTGCTCCTTACCCCAAAAGATACGCTTGCTTCAATTCCAGGAATCAGTTTGGAAATGGCAAGTAAGCTGCTTGAGCAGATAAAGAAGAAGGTACAGATCGTTGACGAAACAGTATAAAGTGCAAATTAAAAATCCTCAAATCGCAGAAGCGGTCAATCTACAGGGATTGAAAGAGAAGCTGGCCAAAAAGAAAGGCGATTCTCAACCGGAAGCATCACAGCAAGCTGAGATGATTCATGCTGAGCAAATTCAAGCTAAGCAAGTTCAAGCTGAAAAAGTTCCAGCTGAAAAGGTTCGAGCAGAAAAGGTTAAAGCTACACAAGCTTCTAAACCAGCAGCCCCAGCTCCAGAACCGGCTGTCACCGCACACGCCCAATAGAGCAGCCTCCAATGCCTAAATTTGTATCAGAGTCTGTATCTGAGGTAGCCGCGCCTGCAGCCAAACAAGAGAAGAAGCAAGAAAGTAAACAGGAAGGCAAACAGAAAGGCGAAGAAGAAAGGAAACAAGCAGAAGGGAGACAACCCGAAAGGAAACAACCACTTCCAGAATCACCTGCAAAACCCTCTTCTCCTAAACCAGCGCCTCAACCAGCTGCCAAACAGGCTGGGCAACCGACTCCTCAGCGCCCCACACAGCCTATAACGCAACCCACAGCTGCTCAGGAACGATCGTCTGCGAAACCCGTCGCTGAACGACAATCTCGGCCGCCAATGTCCTCGCATCAAGTTGCCAAGCCGCCAGAAGCTGCACAAAAGTATCAGCCATATGGCCCACCGCAAGGAACGAGACAGCTACCAACAACAACGAGACCACTACGTGAAGGTACTCTTGCGAGACCATATCCACCGCGAGGTGGAGGAGGCGGGCCATCCAGACCGCCACGAGAGGGTCAAAGAAGGGGGCCTCCTTTTGATCAGGCTCAACGTCCTGGAGGATCGTCGCGTCCGCCATTTCGCCCTTCGGGCCCTAATGGAGACAGAGGGGGTCCCAGGTCGTATGAATCAAGACCGTATGAATCAAGATCACCTGGATCCAGACCACCTGGTTCAAGATCATATGATTCAAGACCACCTGGCCCAAGAGGACCTGGAGGGCCACCTGGAGCAAGATCATTTGGTCCACCCAGACCCGGCAGTGGTAGACCTCCTGTAAGACCAGGGGGGCCTGCAGGACGCTTTGCAGGTTCTGCACCGAAAGAAGGCACACCACGACGCGCGGGAGAGACAAAGGTAAAGGTAGGCGAGGATCGAGCAAAACAGAAGTTGAGAGAAGTTCAGGCTCCTAAGGCGCTACGACGTCAAGATGGGCGAGACGACGTACGGGCTCGACATGGCTATGTGGAAGATAAAGAAGAAGGAGCCTGGCGTGCAAGAAAGCGTAAAGCTTTCCGTGAGCATGTCGTACAAGAGGTACAGCGGCCAAGTAAAATTAAAGTTCGCTTGCCTATTTCCATCAAAGATTTAGCACAAGAGATGAAGCTCAAGGCATCAGAGCTTATTGGCAAGCTCTTTATTCAGGGCATGATTCTAACATTGAATAGTGAACTCGATGACGCAACGACAGTGCAGGTGTTGGGGACGGAATTTGGTTGTGATGTCGTCATTGACACTGCCGAAGAGGATCGTGTTGCCATTTCTCATCAGAGTGTGAAGCAGGAAATACAAGCAGACGAGTCATCTGAGCTGAGTCTACGACCACCAGTAGTTGCCTTTATGGGGCATGTCGACCATGGTAAGACCTCGCTTATTGATGCTATACGTAAGAGCAATCGCGCAGCTAAAGAAGTAGGAGCAATTACACAGCATATAGGAGCTTTTAGCTGTCAAACAGAGCATGGCAATATCACCATTTTGGATACGCCAGGTCACGAAGCCTTTTCGCTGATGCGTGAGCGTGGTGCTGGTGTGACTGACATTGTGGTCTTGGTTATTGCTGGCGATGAAGGTATTCAAGAGCAGACGCTCGAAGCGATGCGGCAAGCAAGAGAGGCGCAGTCAACGATTGTTGTTGCTATTACGAAAAGTGATAAACCTGCCTTCAATGCAGAAAATGTTTACAGACAGCTTGCAGAGCATGAACTGTTGCCAGAAGTATGGGGTGGACAGACTGTTGCGGTGCACTGCTCAGCAGTGACAGGTGAAGGCGTGACTACGCTTCTCGAGATGCTTGCATTACAAGCTGAAGTGCTTGAATTGAAAGCCAGTCCGGCAAAGCGGGCTCGCGGAACTGTTATTGAGTCTGAGATGCAACAGGGGCTTGGAGCCACAGCTACCGTGTTGGTACAGAATGGAACGCTTAAAGAGGGTGACAGCTTAGTATGTGGCGCTGAATGGGCTCGTGTAAAGAGTATGCGCGATGAAAACGGCAAGAAAGTGCTGAGTACGGGGCCTGGAGTGTGCGTGCGTATCGTAGGTCTTTCGGGCCTTCCTGAAGCTGGTGATGAATTTATCGTTGTGAAAAACGAAAAAGAGGCCAAGGAGATTGCTGAAGTACGGCGCGAGGGCAAAAGACGACAAGTATTTCAAACTAAGAAGCGCGCTTCTATGGAAAGCTTTAAGGAAGGAGCAGTGGCTGCACCTAAGAAAGAATTTGCGCTTATTTTGCGTGCCGACGTTCAGGGGTCGCTTGAAGCCTTAGCAAAGGCGCTGGAAAAGATTCAATCCAATAAAGTGTCGCTCAATATCATCGCGAAGGAAGTAGGGCAGATTTCGGAGTCGGATATTCAGCTTGCTGCAACTTCTGGTGCGGCTATTTTGGGCTTTCATACTTCTGTAGAGGCACATGCTGAGACGATGATTAAAGCGCTTGGTGTAAAGATTTATCTATCCGAGATTATCTATCATGCTGTTGATGAAGTAAGACTGCGTATGTTGGATCTTCTTGAAAAGCTTCCGAAAGAAGAGGAGCGTGGTAAAGCTGAGGTTCGAGTTACTTTCAAGGCATCGCAGCTTGGGGTGATTGCTGGGTGCCAGGTTATTGAGGGTAGTATTGTGCGCAATATGCACATTCGTGTTCGACGCGGTAGCGAGGTAGTATGGACAGGAGCTATAGCTTCGCTCAAGCGTGTGAAAGACGATGTGCGCGAGGTACAAAAGGGTGTCGAGTGCGGTATTCTCCTTCAAGGGTATAATGATGTTCAGGTAGGGGATATTTTAGAAGCGTTCGAGATTGTGTACATCGCGCAAGAGTTGTGATATCATATACCCCTTTTCCTTCGGAAAAAGGGGTATATGATATAACTGAAGGGCAACAATTGCAACAGCCCAGGGCAACGCCCTGGGTTAAAGGCGGTTACCTCCCTGTTGTTGCCTGAAGGGCAACAATTGCAACAGCCCAGGGCAACGCCCTGGGTTAAAGACGGTTACCTCCCTGTTGTTGCCTGAAGGGCAACAATAGCAAAAAATTCGCACATGACATAATACAATGGATAAAAGACGTACTGATCGATTAAATTCGCTTCTCAAGGAAGTGATCTCTGAGGTTATTCACTGTGACTTGCATCACTTACCGTTTAATAGTGACCATGTGACTATTATGCGGGTGGAAGTCACCGCCGATTTGTCATATGCCAAGGTTTTCGTAAGCATATTGGTTGGCACTGATTCTCAGAAGCAGGCGATACTGCATACACTTCAAGGCCTTGCAGGGAAAATTGCTGTGCTCTCTTCTAAAAAAATGGTAATACGCTTCTTTCCTGAGCTTACTTTTGTCATAGACTCTGATCTTGAAAAGCAGCTTCACATGCAAGAACTTCTCGAAAAAATCGCCAAAGAACGAGAGGCTCGTTCTTAAGTTAATGCCTCGGTATTGGAAAAAAAATCATAAAATGACGCTTGCAGCCCTCATTGATACCTTACCGCAGTTACCAGGTGTCTACTTAATGAAGGATGCTACAGGGCGAGTGCTCTATGTCGGCAAGGCGAGTAATCTTCGAAATCGTGTCCGGCAGTACTTTACGGCAAGTCATGATGAGCGTATCCAAATACCCCTTCTCGTTGCCCAGGTTGCGCATATTGACACCATTGTGGTCCATTCTGAAAAAGAAGCCCTTCTTCTCGAAAACACACAGATCAAACGATATCGTCCTAAATACAATGTGCTCTTGAAAGATGACAAGAGCTATCTGAG
>Ga0207126_1132_pt1 | contig 12656 bp, 12 predicted proteins | sample Alteio_BWMinHeat_20_FD_153586 | JGI IMG/M metagenome (GOLD analysis project Ga0207126, IMG submission 153586) | Enriched cells from forest soil in Barre Woods Harvard Forest LTER site, Petersham, Massachusetts, United States -... | ecosystem: Environmental > Terrestrial > Soil > Temperate forest >...
ATTCATCGGCACCGTTGAACAGGCCGCGAAGGTTTCAGCGCCTGCGAAGGCCCTCGCCGCCGCAACTTCGAGGGTGGGCCAGGTCGCAAGCCTCTGCAGCGAAGGCGCACTGTCGTTTACGTTGGTGTCCGTTGATGACGAAACGGCGGCGGAAAGAGAGAAGCTCGACGCGGCGAATGACGATGTCGGATTATCACTTTTGATTGCTTCGCAAAAGCTCCTGATAGTGCCCAGCGGAACGCAGGTAAGAATCCTGGAGGTCCAGGCAACGCAGTCACGCTGTCAGGTGCGAATCCTGGAAGGCGAGCATTACGGGAAGGCGGCTGTGGTGCCGCTCAAGCAGCTTGCGGAATTGTCCTAGTCCAATCTGTAATAGCCCCCCGAGCATCCTGTTAGTCAGTGCGATCCCTGATTCATAAGGAACCCGAGCGCTGCGCGTGTCTTCCCCTCGTCCTAACGTACACGCCGGAGAGTCTTGGGACTTATGGTGGTGCGGGGAATGTGTCTAGGTGTCTAGCCTTGGTGGCGGATGCGTTCGGCGAGGGAGCGGGCGCGCTGGCGGGCGATGTCGACAAAGTGCGAATCTCCCGCGATTTGGTCGAGCATGGGCAGGACTCGCTGTGGTTCCGGCAGCAGGCTGCGGTTGAGATCCGTTTCGAATTGCAGCAAGGCGTCGTTGATTCCCAGCCGGTCGTACTTCATGCGCCGCGTAATCAAGTCCACGTGCTCCTGCTGGCGCGCCAGACCCTCAAAAATCTGCAAGAGCTGCGCTGCCGCCGAATTTAGAGTGTAGTTGAATTTTGCTTCATGAACTTCGGCGCCGGATTCCCAGCGAAAGGTTTTCTCGCCGAGGTTGGCAATCTTGCGATGCACATCCAGGTCCTGTCCCTGGAAATGTTTCAGTTGTGCCGCCAGATCAAACATTTTCGTACGCCACGCCGCGCTCACCTGAAAGGGCAATGAGCCGGGATCCTCGTCCAACTGACGGATTTCGTAGGCCGCGGTGTCCGAATCTTCACGTACGGTAATCTCGATAAACTCCGGCGAACTTCCTTTGAAAACTCGGCGGAAGGTAAGTTTGGCGCCGGAAGGAGCAGGGACGGAGAATGCCGCGGATGACACCAGGCATGCCGCGCCAACCAGTAGAAAAAATCGAAGAAGAAAGGTCCTCATGGTCCTTTGCGATCGCGAAGCGGTCAACGCGTGGATAGGATGCGCGGCGGTCCGCCACGCGTTGCGCCGCCCAATCGAATTTCGTTCGGCAAGCTAGTGGAACTTATGGCGGCGCGCGGCTTCGCCCGTGCATTCTCATCCGGCAATCCAAACCGCCGCCGAGCCTGTTCCATCTGCAGGTGGCAGAGCGCGACCGCCAAGGCGTCGGCGGCATCCGCCGGCTCGGGTGTCTCGTTCATTGAGAGCAGAGCACGGATCATCAGTTGCATTTGGCGCTTGCTGGCGTGTCCGTAGCCGGCCACTGAAGCCTTCACTTCTCGAGGCGCATAACTGTGTACAACGACGCCGTGCTGCGCCGCGGCAAGCAGGATTACGCCGCGCACCTCGGCCAACCGCAACGCCGTGCGCATGTTTAAGGCGGTGAACACGCTCTCGACAGCCATGGCATCCGGGGAAAACTCCTCAATCAGGCCGCACACTCGAGCGTGCACATCTTGAAGCACCGCTCCCGCGCATTCCTTTTGTCGCTTCGAAGCCACCTTCAGTGCTCCATAATGAAGCATGCGGCAGCGGCGCCCGTCCGTTTCAACAATCCCGTATCCGGTCGGCCCCGCGGCCGCAGGGTCTATCCCGAGAACGCGCAGCCAGCCGTCCTTCACGCTGATGCCGTTGGCTGACAAAGCCGTTTCGTGCATGGCACCAAGTTTACGGCGAACACAGGACTACCGCCAACTTTTTGTCAAAATGTTTGCAAACATTTGAGGGGAACCCAAAGTAGCTGCGGAAATGTGACGCACCAGCCAAAAAAAGACGGCCGCAGGATTTTACTTGCGGCCGCTTAAGAAGAATCATTCTTGGAACAAAGGTTCAGTTTGCGCCAACGGCCGCCTGGATTTCCGATTCGTCGATATCGAAATTGGCGTAGACGTGCTGCACGTCGTCGTGCTCTTCGAGGGCTTCTACCAAGCGCACCATCTGCGTGGCCTGCGGGCCCGTTAGCTTGATGTAGTTCTGCGGGACCATTGCGATTTCAGCCGAGGCCGGAGTAATTCCCGCCTTAGTCAACGCTTCCTTCACCTTTTCGAGCGCGTCCGGGGGCGTCACGATGTACCAAGCAGAGCCGTCGTCCTTCAGATCTTCGGCGCCCACTTCCAGCACCAGGTCCAGCAGCTTATCCTCGGTCGCCGCTTCCTTGGGCACGGAGATCTCGCCCTTGCGGTGGAACATCCATCCGACAGCGCCGGCTTCGGCCAGGTTGCCGCCGTTCTTGCTCATAAGATGGCGAAACTCGCCCACCACGCGGTTGCGGTTCGTGGTCACCACCTGAATCAGCATGCCCACTCCGCCCGGACCGTAGCCTTCAAACGTGGCTTCCTCGTATTGTTCGCCTTCGAGCTGCCCGGTGCCGCGAAGAATGGCTCGCTCGACGTTTTCACCTGGCATATTCGCGGCCTTAGCCGCCAGAATCGCGGTTCGCAGCCGCGGGTTGGAATTCGGGTCGCCTCCGCCGATGCGCGCCGCAATGCTGATTTCTCGGATGATTCGTGTGAATACGCGGCCGCGTTTCGCGTCAGTGGCCCCCTTCTTATGTTTAATCGTGGCCCATTTTGAATGCCCGGACATGACACATCCTCTTTTGTTTCATATGACCGCGGCTTGCCCGAGGTCATCGATGCAAGATTTTTTGCGCCGCAGAGCGGTTTCGGTGATTGACGACCGATTTACGGCCAAACTCAAAGGTGGCCGTGCAGCCGCCAAACATCACGCGAACCGAGGTACGGTCGCCAAGAAAAGTCGGCCCTCTTATGGCCGCCAGGAAAAACGACACCAGTGCGGAGACTTACGGTGAACCGCAAACCCCTGCGGACCCACGGTAGTTTAGCACAGCCGTCAACATCGGGAAACGGGTTATGCGCTGCTGTGGAGGCATCGTTGAATCAGACAGGCTTGCGCACAGTGGCTGCCTGGGCCTGCAGCGCAGAGACATACTGTTGCGCAATCGCCTGCCATGAAAAGTAACTCTGCTGCGCGTTGCGGCTTCTTTTTGCCAACGACGCCCGATAGACGGGGTCACCCAAAACACGCGCCAACGCAGGGCCGAACTCTTGCCCCGGCTCTATCAATACCACACCGGCCTCCGTGATCGGGGCAGCCGTCTCCCGGCCCCTTGCGGCAACGACTGGCAAGCCGCAGGCTATCCCGGCAATCGCGCTGCCTCGCCGTGTCGAAATTGGCCCTCGAGCGAAGAGCAACACGTCACACCCACGAAGCACGCGAACCACCTCCTCTGCGGCAAGGATCCCACTTAGGCTCAATTCCACATCCGTCCCATGCAAACTTTCCCGAAGAAGCTTCTCCGCGCTCTCTGCGTTGCGGCCAAAAACTACCAGCCGCACGGGGCCAATATGCTTCGCGGCATAGCACAGCGCTTCTACGATTGCTTTAACCTCTTCTGCTCCAACCCGGCCTGGAGACAAAGAGAATACAGCCACCGTCGGCGGTCGCTCCTGGCCACCTGTTTCCTTCCTCCAGGCTGTTTCCGGCGATGGCAGATTGGCCCCAACAGGAATGAAAACGACATTTCGCGCGGTGGCGGGAAGCCATTGAGCCTTCTCTTGTGCAACGGTAAGCACAGCGAGATCGGTTAGCCTGACGGCTTCTCTCATTAGGTATATCTGCAGTTGGCGTCGAGCGTGGTCGACAAATCGGCCTCCCTCGTAAGGCTGGGCGTCGTGGAACACCACACCGCAACGTATGCCGTATTCTCGGAAGAATTGAACCAGGCTCAAAACACGTATGGGAAAGCCCCTGCGGGACCAAGCGAGGGCGGTATACTGAATTAGGATCCAATCATTTTTCCAAAGCCGGGCTTTTCGGTCCCATTCTGCGAAGGCTTTTCTCCACCCAAGCTCGCACCAGGGAAAGCGCTCTAATTCGAGGGAAATTCCCCTTGGCTCCAATGCCGATCCCAAATATTGGCAGTACTCCTCGACGGCATCCGTCGGCTCATCCCGCCGCCCAAGTAATGCCACGCACCGTTCTTTCATTGCGGAAAGTTTAGAACAGACTTCTTAGCCGGATTCGCGATTTGCAGTGCAGGCGCCCATTCCACGTTCGCCAGCTTAACACGGCGCGACCTATGCCAAAACCGCTATACTGGCTCTGTTCAAGCATGCGCGCGAGTAGTCAAGAATCACGAACATTGGCGCGGAGGTGGTTTTGCGGGTGGTTGTATTTCTCTCCCAACTCGTCTCCAAAGAGATTCCACGGTGAAACTCCTCATCTACAGTCATTTTTTTGCGCCCAGCATCGGTGGGGTGGAGACCATCGTACTCTCCCTTGCCCGTGGCCTCGCTGAGGTTCGTAATGAAAAGGGGCTTGCAGAATTCGATGTGACTTTAGCCACGCAAACGCCGGGGGGAAGCTACGACGACAGTTCGCTCCCCTTTCCCGTAGTTCGCCGTCCCGGCATCGGCAAGCTCCTGAAAATCATTCGGGCGTCGGACGTGGTTCACGTCGCAGGAGCGGCGCTCGCGCCGCTCCTACTTACTTATCTTTTTCGCAAGCCTCTTATCGTCGAACATCACGGATATCAAGCCACTTGCCCGAACGGCCTCCTGTTTCATCACCCTTCCGAAACCGTCTGTCCGGGCCATTTTCTCGCCGGTAATTATCTCCAATGCTTGAAGTGCAACGCACACACCGGGAGCCCGCTAAAAAGTCTTTGGCTTCTGTTCTCGGTGTTTCTGCGCAATGCCATGTCGAGCCGGGCTGCCGCCAACATCGCGCCCAGCCATCATGTTGCCGTGCGCCAGCGTCTTCCTCGGACGGAAGTAATTTTTCACGGCGTCGAAGACCCATTCGCCGGGAAAGGCACGCTGCCCAAGCGAACCATCAACGCAAAAGGGTTTGCGTATTTGGGCCGGCTCGTCGTTGAAAAAGGCGTGTCGGTGCTCTTGGAGGCAACGCACCTGCTGCTCGCAGAAGGGCGCGAAGTTCACGTCGCGCTCATCGGCGACGGTCCAGATAGGCCGCGTCTCGAGAAAGAAATCAACGCCTTGGGCCTCGAGAGGACGGTCCGGATCACGGGATTCCTCTCCGGCGTGAACTTAGACGACATTCTTGGCGTAATCGGCACCATCGTCATTCCCACTACCATGGAGGAGACAGCAGGCCTTGCCGCTATGGAGCAGATGGTTCGTGGGCGCGCCGTGATTGCGTCCTCGGTTGGAGGGCTGGGGGAACTCGTAAGCGGTTCGGGTCTGACGTTTTCGCCAGGCGACCCGCGCGCCCTTGCTGACGCGATGAAGCGAATTCTGGACGAACCCGGTCTCCGTGGGTCTCTAGGCGGCACTGGGCGCGAGCGCATTCTTCTATCGTTCTCTCATGGAGGTATGATAGATGCCCACGCGCGACTATATCGCGAGGTCTACGCCGCGGAGAAAGCTTGATCCCGCACACGAACACAACCAGCGGACTTCACGAGTTCGTTGGCGAACGAGTACTTGCGCGTTACGCGCATCCCGGCGTCCGCGCCGCTGACCTTGGTTCGGGTCCCGGTGCCATGGCAGCGCGCCTACGTTTGCTCGGCTGTGACGTCGTCGCCGTCGACCGCGATGCAAAAGGTTTCGAGGCCAAGATGCCGCATATTTGTCTGGATTTCGACCAGGCTGATTTTGCCTCGCAAATTGGCGCCGCATCGTTTGACCTTGTCACGGCGATCGAAGTCATCGAGCATGTAGAGAGTCCCATTGGCTTTCTCCGTAACGTCGGCCGTCTTATCTCGCCCGGCGGCGCCGCAGTGCTGACTACTCCGAATGTTGACTGCCTCCCCGCCCGGTCCAAGTTCCTTCTCAAGGGAAAAATTCGCACCATGGACGAGCACAGCGAACCCACGCATATCTCGCCGGTGTTCCTCGACCTTTTCCAGCGCCAGTTTCTGCCGCGTGCCGGGTTGCGGCTCCGCGAGCATCTTGTCTTCCCCCCCAACGGCTACCAATTGACTCGAAAGTCGATTGCATGGGCCATGCGACTTGCCACTCTTGCTTTTTCCGGCGACGCACTCCTGGGTGACAATCACATTTTTGTTGTCGAGGCAGCGTCATGAGGGTCCCCGCGCTAACCGGTTTCGGGAATATGCGCCATAGCCCCCTCGCCGTCCTGGGGTTCCTCATTCTCTTTGTCGTCGCCGCCTACAAATCCGCGAACTATGTGATCGTCGGCGATATGACCGGCCTTGCCTTCGTCGCCCTGGCGTTTGTCGGTTGCGCTTTCATCGTCGCCATGCTCAATAGCTGGCGCAACGGCCTCTATTTCTTCTTGACCTGGCTCTTGTTCGAGGATTTCGCGAGAAAGTACCTCGGCAATAATATGGCCATCTATTTCGCCAAGGACGTCTTGGCCGCAGTCGTCTATTTCTCTTTTTTCCTGGCCTACCGGCGAAAACAGGTCATCTCGTTCCGGCCGCCCTTCCTCGTGCCCGTTCTTCTTTTTGTATGGTTCGGGGTGATGCAGGTCTTTAATCCCGCGTCCACGCACTTGATGTACGGCGTTATGGGCGTGAAGCTCTTTTTCTACTACATTCCCATGCTCTTTGTGGGATACGCATTACTCAATTCCGAGGCCGAATTGCGCCGCTTCTTTTTTGTAAACATGATTCTTGCGGCGATCATAGTTTCACTGGGGATAGCTCAGGCCATCATCGGCCATACTTTCCTGAATCCGGCGGTTGTTGCCGAGGATATCCGTGATCTGAGCACTCTCTACCGCACCTCACCCATCTCGGGTCTTACGATGTACCGCCCCACGTCCGTGTTCGTAAGTACCGGCCGCTTTGGGAATTTTCTGTTGGTGACTTGGCTGGTGGTTTTCGGATTCAGTGGTTACCTTCTCCTGCGCCACAAGCGCGGCAGAGCCCTTGCCTTCATCGTTCTCGCTCTTACCGTGGCGGGCCTCGCGCTCTGCTCTTCGCGCGGAGTCGTCCTTTGGAGCTCGGGTTCAGCGATTGCGGGTAGTATCGCGTTCATATGGGGCGCTCCCTGGCGTCAGCGCGAGGTCCTGCGGGTCTTGAGGACTGTCCAGCGCACGGCCTTAAGCATCGTTCTTGGTATCGTGGTCTTGCTCGCAGCTTACCCCGAGGCCCTCCTCTCTCGCGTCGCGTTCTACACAGAGACGCTTTCGCCGAGCAGCACTGCGAGCCAGCTTCAAAACCGAACCTGGGATTACCCACTGCAGAATTTCCTTGGCGCTTTTGCTTACGACCGTTGGCCCTACGGCTACGGCATCGGCACTACTTCCCTTGGCACTCAGTATATCGTACGTTTCTTTCACGCTAGACCTCCGGCTATAGGCGTAGAGAGCGGTTTCGGCACACTCGTCGTCGAGATGGGGATTGGCGGACTCATACTCTGGTTCGTAATGAGCTTCGCGATCCTGCTCTCCGCCTGGCGTGTGGTGAAGAAGCTGAGAGGTTCCCCTTGGTTTCCGCTGGCATTCGTCATCTTCTGGTACGCCGGACTCCTGCTTGTCCCTATGACGTTCGCTGGAATGGCGACATACGAGGATTTCGTGCTAAACGCATATTTCTGGCTTCTCCTCGGTATCTTGTTCCGTTTGCCTACTCTTGCTCTTTCTGCCCAGTACGCTACTGCTGTGCAGATTCCCCCAATGTATAGCCCGCGGATGTGTTGACTTGCGCCTCGCCGTCGTCTCACCCTTCGTTGATCGCCGGCATGGCACGGAGCGTGCGCTCGCCGAACTACTCGAACGCCTCGCGCGCGACGAGCATTGCGAAATTCATCTCTACTCCCAGCGCGTTGAGGGCCTTGCCCTGGCTCATCCCGGTGTTGCGCGGCCGCAAGACTCCGGCGCGATCATTTGGCACAAAGTTCGTTCTATCCCCGGTCCCCATCTCCTGAGATTCCTCGCCTTGCTCTTCTTCAATTCACTTGCGCGCGTGTGGGATCAGTGGATCCATGGACTTCGCTTCGACCTCGTCCTTTCTCCCGGTATTAATTGTCTGGACGCCGATGTCGTAATCGTTCATGCACTCTTCTATCGCCTCCGGGAACTAGCAAAGGAACAGGATCTCGGTGCGACAAGGCCCAGTCTCCTTCGGCGGCTTCATAGGCGCTCCTACTACGCTTTTCTGACTGGGTTGGAACGGAAGATTTACACGAATCCTAGAGTCTCGCTTGCCGCCGTCTCCCAGCGCACTGCTACTTTCCTCGAGGATTATTTTCGCCGGCAAGATGTCCACGTCATTCCTAATGGTGTTGACACGGCGCGGTTTTCGCCTTCCGCGCGGCTCGCACTGCGTGCTCAAGCGCGGCTGCGCCGCAGCTTTCAGGAAAGTGATTTCGTATTGCTCTTGGTCGGAAACGATTGGCGCATGAAAGGACTTGAAACCATTCTTCGCGCCATCAGCGCTCTTCGCGATTTGCCAATTCGCGTGATCGTTGCCGGCGACGATTCTCCGGACTCTTTCCGTGAAACGGCAAGATCGCTTGCCGTTTTGGAGCATTGCCGTTTTGAACTCCCTCGCGAAGATGTACTCGATTTTTATGCCGCCGCCGACCTCTACGTTAGCCCCAGCCGTGAAGATTCCTTCGGTCTGCCCGTCGCGGAAGCCATGGCTTGTGGTCTGCCGGCCATTACCTCAATTTTTGCAGGCGTATCGTCACTTCTCCAGGATGGCGTGGATAGCTTCATCCTCCGCGACCCGCACGACGCCAAAACACTCGCCACGATGATTCGCACGCTTTACCAGAGGGCCGAATGGCGCAGCCGCATGGGGCAAGCCGCCGCAAAAGTGTCTCTGGAGTGGACCTGGGATCGCAACGCCGCCGCAATCATTCAACTCCTGCGGAAGACTGCCGCAAAAAAATGAATCGGCAAATTCATCCGTGACTTGCGGAACTGCTGGTCGGCCTTGACTCGAATCCCAACTTGCGGTTTCATTAGCGCTGTGCGGCCCATTCTACCGCGCGTCCTTCGCCGTCTCGGCACCGCGCTTACTGCATCCTCTCATTTCGGCAACCCCGCTCAAGTCGGATGGAAGCGCCTCTTCGGTAAGCCCGCCGATTTGTTGACCGTTGTTGATCGCGCCTCAGGCGTACGCTGTCTTTGCACATTGAATTCTCATCATATGTTTAGCGACATCTGGTATTCACACGTCTATGACGTCCCGGGCGTTCCTATCCGCGCGGGAGATGTGGTCATCGATATCGGTGCTAACCAGGGCTTTTTCACTTGTTACGCGGCTTTCAAAGGCGCCCGAGTCCTGGCATTCGAACCTGTTCCGGAATTGTGCCAACGCTTGCGCGAAAATGTGGATCGCAATGGCTTCACGGATCGTGTGACGATCCAGCAGTGCGCTGTCGGAGCCTCTCCTGGATTCGTAAACCTCTTTGTCTCCTCGTACCTGGGTGGTGCGCAAAGCACGACTGTCTCAGAGTTTGTGCGCGGAGCGGGCGTGCCTGTCATTCAAGAAACTCTTGTTGAGTGCAAAACTCTTTCCCAGATTTTCGAAGAGTTCTCACTGCAACGCGTTCGCCTTTGCAAGTTGGACGTCGAAGGAGCAGAGTTGGCTATTCTCAAAACACTTTCCGCCGCCGACCTCGTTCGCATCCAATCCTTTGCGCTTGAGTATCACGAAGAGGCTTACGACCTGCGCACTCTTCTTCGGCTGGTACTGGATTGGGGAACGCATCACGTCAGCTTTATCGAGGAGCGTCCTTATATCGGTAATATTATGCGGCTTGCGGCAAGTTCCGCCCTGCTGATTTCTTAGTTTAAAGAGAACGGACCAAAACGGTCTTGGTCAGTTGTTTGCGATGTGGCCCCGAACAGCCCTTCGCGTCGCTTCCAGCGTGAACGTAAGCGACTCCTTCGGAATACCGCTCACAAAGGGTTTGATCATCCAGCCAAGCCCCGTGGGAATGTCTCGCGTCAAGGAAGCCACTTCGCTTTGTACGTAAACGCCACCGTCGCGCTCTTCCATGCGCCACCACGTTTCCATTCGCCACATGAATCCGCCATCGTCGCCCGGCGTTTTTTCGCGTTCATCGCTCTTCCCGGCGTTTTCGACTTCCGCAATCCGCACCGCCGAGCTGCGGCTGTGCGCCCTTCCCTGTGCATCGCGGAAGTACTGTATTTCATGTTCAGTGTTGAGCACGACGGTAATCACTTTGTGCCGCCGAAACCGCAGGAACACCCGGAAGTGATCGCCCGCTCGCGATTCGATTTTCGATTTCTCGACGTCCGGCGCGTAATAGGCGGAGTGCCGGTCATAGTCCTCAAGCACGCCTAATACGTCTGCGAGTTCCACCCCGGGAATGAACACTACGCCGGTCCAGTGATGGATCATTCCGCCTGGACACGCGATCGGTTCGCCGTTATCGAGAACTTCCAGCTTCCTCATCTTGACCTCCCCGCGTTTCAGCGCCGCGTAGGCCTCCGCGCGCTGTTCCCCGGGGAGTCCATCGATCCACAGCAAATCCGTGCCTCGCTTCAACTCGACGTGATTTCGTGTGTCGACCAATCTTACGTACCGTTCAAACGCTCCTAGAGTGTCCGGCTTCAATTTTGGGAGCGCTGGTTCCCCGGCCTGCGCGGCGGGCGCGGACATTTGATGCCATGCCAATGAAACCAGCAGGAATGCCATCACTTTTGCGGGAATGCTGTCTATGGCCTTCACCTGTCCAGCCAACCCTTCAGAATGCCGCGCGCTGTTTCCCGTAAACCATTGATTTGAAGTCAGCGCATGGAGAATCTCCACACATGTCTGCAAGTAGATTGCACGGCGGATACCGATGGATGCAAGGAAAAGGAGGGCCTGCGAAGGCCCTCCTACGGTCGGCTCTGGTCTGAAATGCTGAGGCAAGCAGAAAAGAAAAACTGGCGGGTTGGGTAGCTCGCACACGGCCCCTTGCGGAGCCGCTGTCCCCGCGCGGCCCCCAACCCGTTCTTAGGAGACTACGCACCTGGATGTGGCACCTCAATGGGTCCCCAGAGCCACTCGATGGGGTACGCGGGTTGTAGTACATCACGCCCATTCAGACGCGCAAACCAAACGCATGACTGCAGTTAACACTCTTATTATCAGTAAGATATAAAGACGCGCGAGACTCCTGCTTCGCTCCCCACTGCCAATAGTACTAATCCAAATTTGCAACCGACCAACGCCAATCGACGTCCGTCGTTGAATCAGTCCTTCATCGCAGGGTCACGTACCAACGCGTATATGTGGCCATTCCAAGCAAAAGAACAGTCCACCAAACCAGGAGAACGGATCTCATCCAGAGTTTGTAGCGCTTGATGCGAAACTTCTCGGGGAGAAGGTCTGTTCCGGCTGCTAGTAGTATGTATAAGCCCCCAAACTCGGCCACGCTGCCCAACCCCCCATGAGCCGCAGCCAGCGCGTAGTAAGGCTTTCCAATCTTGCTCGGGAGTTTGGGAAGTATCAGACGATGAAATGCCGGTAACATCGTCAAGCCGATTAGGACCAGATTGAGAAGCACAATCGACGACTGGCACCAGGCGTGCCCCCGAAAACGCCCCAAGCGCGCGAGCAGAGCCCCCACGAATAGGCCCACGCCCATGGCCATCTCAAGGAGCAGCGTAAGGTCAGCGCATAGAGGTGCCGCCGTACCTAGGAGGCCCTTACTCAAAGAAGCGTCTCCGGGCTCGCTATGGCTCCCATAATTCTGATGCCCAGGGAGAAATCTAGCTCAGTCACCATACGAACTTGCGGCGGAATCGTCGGCCCCGATCACCGGGCAAACGTCGAATTCCGTTGAAGACTCTCTGCCTTTCAGAAACCCGTTCGAGTTTTTCATCTTCAGCAAAACCACTCGCTGGATATGGCCGCTGGTTGCATTCTGTCCTTGACCTTCAACGCAAACGTAAATGGCAGACGCTCTTAGTTCCAGGATCCTGATATGAATTTGCGCCCCTCCCGGTGTCGCCTCGGCGAGTATCTGCTTTTCGTCCACAAGCCTTGTCATGTAGCCGTAGTCGCCGAAGGTCTTTTTTTTCTTCTCCGGTGCCGGCCGAATTTTAGCGGGAAGCGTTGTAACATCCAACTTCTCGGCCACAAACTCAGCAACCTTTTCTTTGGGAATGACCGCACCGTTTCCTGCAAGGGCCGCTGGCGCGCAGGCCAGGGCCATCAATCCACACAACAATTTCATGTCTGTTCTCCTTCGTTATCTTTGCTACTTCCGGGCAGCGTTAGCCCGGGCTGTCTAGCCCGGTCCATTCACGCCGCTAAGGAATCCGCCGAGGTGTCCTGTTAAGGTCACAAGCGCAACCCCGACGGCCTCAAGCGGCAAGCGGTAACTGGGCAGAACTGCTCCAGGTCTCCGCTGTGCTCTCATGTGGACGAGAAAGACCATCCAGATCAGCAGGCTCGAAGCACATCCAAGCACCAGGTGCATCAAGAGAATGCCTTTGAGCCGTTGACCTTCGAGCTGCCACTGCCA
>Ga0207126_1106_pt2 | contig 12631 bp, 8 predicted proteins | sample Alteio_BWMinHeat_20_FD_153586 | JGI IMG/M metagenome (GOLD analysis project Ga0207126, IMG submission 153586) | Enriched cells from forest soil in Barre Woods Harvard Forest LTER site, Petersham, Massachusetts, United States -... | ecosystem: Environmental > Terrestrial > Soil > Temperate forest >...
GCCTCATTCTCTGCCGACGTATTGAACATGGATGCCGCCGCAGTCTCGGCCGGTATCCAAAGCAGTATTCGCGACATCGTGTTGCGGCGATTGAAGCGCAAGGGTGTGGTCGTTGCGATATCCGGCGGAATCGACAGTAGCGTGGTCGCGGCTCTTTGTGTCAAAGCTCTCGGAACTGCGGGAGTGCTCGGCCTCATGCTGCCCGAGGCGGATTCGTCGCCGGACAGCCTTCACTTTGCGAATTTGCTTGCCCACTCTTTGGGTATGCGAACGCACCTGGAAGACATCAGCGGCATTCTTACTGCCGCCGGCTGTTACCGGCGCCGTGACGAGGCCATTCGCAAAGTCATACCGGAATACGCGCAAGGCTACAAGTGCAAGCTGGTGCTGCCCGACCGCGTGACCGGAAGCGCCTACCCTATTTTCTCCGTCGTCGTCCAATCGCCGCTGGGTAAACGCACCAAAGCCCGGCTGACTCTGGATTCATATCTTGGAGTGGTGGCGGCGACTAATTTCAAACAGCGCACTCGCAAGATGATGGAGTATTACTATGCGGACCGCTTCAACTATGCGGTTGCCGGCACTCCGAACCGCCTCGAGTTTGATCAGGGTTTCTTTGTCAAGAATGGCGATGGCGCGGCCGATTTGAAACCCATCGCTCACCTCTACAAAACCCAGGTCTATCAGTTGGCGGCTTACCTCGGCATACCCGAAGAAATTCAGAAGCGGCCTCCGACGACCGACACCTATCCTTTGGATCAATCACAGGAGGAGTTTTATTTCCCGCTGTCCTACGATCGCATGGACCTCTGCTTGTATGCGAAGAACCACGGTATCCATCCCGCGGAAGTCGCGCCTGTAACCGGACTCACCGCCGAACAGGTGTCTCGTGTCTACCGCGTGATCGACTCGACCCGTAGCGCTACGAGCTATCTCCATCACTCGTCTGTGCTCTGTGAACCGGTTCCCGAGCTATCCCACGATGTCCGAGGCTGAATCGCCCGCTTCGGCGGAATCCTCATCGAGCAGAACTTCAATGCGGCGCAAAATACTCGCACGCTTCAGAATAAATTCTGGCTAAACAAGGCTTTGAGTGTCTTGCAAGCATGCTCCTTGAAATTCCGCTTGTTGTGGAAGAACGGAGTTCTTGAACTTGGTTGAATATACTGTCGCTCCCGCCAATCTCCAGAGAGACCGGCAAGTCATTATCGACTTGTGGCGCCGGAACCTCGCCGACACGGACCACCTCGAGGAAAAGTACGACTGGCATTTCCTCAATAATCCTTTCGGACCGGGGCAGATCTGGATCCTGGAAGCTGACGGCCAGCCTATCGGTACGACTTCGCTGGGTATGCGCCCCCTGAAAATCGGGGAGACTGTCACCACGGCTGGCGTTGCGTGCGACCTCGCCGTGAACAAGGACCACCGCTTCCTTCAACCTGCCCTGATGCTTCAGCGGGCGATGATATCCTCGGCCAATGCCGGAATTCGAATTATTTACGGCGTGCCAAATTCCGGCGGTGCCTCGGTCATGAAGTACCTCGGGTATCGCGAATTTTGTTGCGTTCACCGATACGCCAAGGTCCTACGCATATCTCACTACCTGCAGCGATCCGGAAAGTTTGGCGCAATGGTGCCCTCTATCGGGAGGATAGCAGACCAGGGAATCGCTGCCTTGCAGTCGATCGGTCATCGGCGCACGAACGGACGGATCAGACAGGTTTTGCCCTATTTCGATGAACGATTTGATGAGCTCTGGAACCGCCTGAGTTCAGAGTTCCCGGCTCTGACCGTTCGCGACCGGCGGTTCCTGAACTGGCGATATCAGGAATGCCCGCTACGTCAGTACAAAACACTAGGTCTGCTGACGGAGGATGAATCAAAGCTGCTCGGCTATTTGATCTATTACGTTGAGGACCGCTCGGCACTTTGCGCCGATTTCATTGCCCCGGGCGGCGTGGAGGATCTCGACTCCCTGTTGTCATCCTGGGCGGCCCTGGCCTTTGGCGAAGGACTGGCGTCACTGTCAGTCAGCTGTTCCGACGCCGCGCTTGCTGCCAGCCTGGGTCGCCAGGGTTTTTCGCGGCGATCGATTGCGCCGGCAAGCAATCCCGTCCGAACGCGGCGGCACGAGCAGTGCAAGACTCTTTTTACTCACGAACGGCATGCTGGCACAGAATCCGCCATTGCACATGGCTGGTATTACACCGAAGGAGACTCACCGTATTAGTTTTGGACTGCGAGTTCCGCCTGTTCATGGTTCTCACTCAATGAAAATCGTCCAACTGTTACCTAGCCTTGATCTGGGCGGCATGGAGCGGCTCGCCGTTGACCTGGCCCGCCAGCAAAAGGCCGAAGGCCATGAGCCCTCCATCTATTGCACCTCTCACCCAGGCCAACTGGCGCCGGAAGCTGAGAGTGCGCATGTGCCGGTGCATTCTTTTGGCAAGACAACGGGGTTCTCTCTGCGCCTGATCCGCGACATCGCCTCCAGACTCCGAGTCGATCGCCCTGATTTGCTTCACGCCCACAATGCGCTGGTTCTTCACTACGGGATCGCAGCCGCGCGCCTCGCCCGGGTTCCGGTCGTCGTGAACACCCGTCACGGCGGAAACATGAACTGGGATCCCCACTGCGAAAGGATCTGGCGCCAGAGTGTGCGGTGGGCTGATGCCGTGGTCTTCATCTCCGAAGGTGTGCGGGAGTATTACGTCACCAGGGATCGACTTTCCAAACGCAACGTTTCGGTCATCTACAACGGGATTAATGTCGAAAAATTCTCCGCCTGCCCCGCGCATCCGGCCGCCGCTCTTCCCCTGTTTCGTGTGGGTTGCGTGGGACGCCTTGTTCCTGCCAAGGACCACGTGACTCTGATTCGAGCCTTCGCTTTGGTTACTGCTGTGATGCCAGAAGCAGAGTTGCACATCCTCGGCGAAGGTCCTTGCCGCGCGGCAATCGCTCAAACCGCGGAATCCCTCGGAATCTCGAATCGCGTCTTCCTCCACGGCGCAAGTCACGATGTCGCTGGTTTTCTGTCCACTCTCGACCTGTTTGTGCTTTCTTCCCTCGATGAAGGTCTGCCGATTTCACTTATGGAGGCTATGGCAGCGGGCCTGCCGGTTGTTTCGACGCGGCTTCCCGGCCTCACGGAGCTGGCGCCGGAGAGTGTGATCGCGGGGTACTGCACTCCTGGCGAGCCGGAATCGCTGGCCAAACATATCCTCCGTGCTGCCAAGCGGCCCGATCTGCCGGCCCTGGGAGAAGCAGCCCGCCGCTGGGCGCAGAAGTTCGGCATTCGCGAAACCTGGCATCGATATCTGGCCGTGTTCGAGGCGATCCTCGCAAAGAAGTTGCGTTACCAGGCCAACCGCGTTGCGGGAAGAGCGAACCATTTCGCTGCGACCGGACATCGCCAGTAGCGAATTCAACTTTAATTGGACTTTACAAATTCTTTGGACCGAATCATGACATTGCCCCGCCACAGCCAGATTTGGCTCCCTGGATATACAAAGGATCGCCTCACCGCGTTCACGCGCAAGCCCGCTAAGAGGCTTTGGCTCCTCTTTGCTGATCACTTTGAGCCACTTTGGAACGGTGTCGACGAGGATACGGGGGCAGAGCGGGTGGCTCGGTGGGCAACCCGTTGGCCGGCGATCGCAGCAAAGTTTCGGGATTTTGCCGGTCGGCCTCCCCGCTACACCTTCTTCTATCCCGAAGAGGAATATCGCCCCCGCCTCCTGGATCCCCTTGAACGCATGACGTCGGAAGGAATCGCCGACGTCGAAGTCCATATCCACCACGACGGCGAAGGCCAGCAGAACTTTGTTGACCGCATCAGTCGGTTTACCGAGACGTTGGCCTCCCGTCACGGCCTGTTGAGGAAACACCAGGGGAAGGTTACCTTCGGATTCATACACGGACTATGGGCACTCGACAACTCCCGCCCCGACGGCCGCTACTGCGGTCTGAACAATGAGATTTCTCTTCTGCGCGACCTCGGTTGCTACGCCGATTTCACTATGCCCTCAGGAGCTTCCCCAACCCAGGCCCGCTTGATTAACACCATCTACTGGGCGGTAGATGATCCCCACAAACCAAAGTCTTACGACACTGGCGTTCCTGTGATTCCTGGTGGCACTGCCACCGGCGATTTATTGATGGTTCCTGGACCATTCGGCCTGCGGTGGGGACAGCGCATCATGCCTCGCATTGAGCACGGCGAACTTTGTTCTTATGATCCTGCTACCGAATACCGAGTCCGCCGATGGTTCGAACTCGCGCCGCGCATGGGCGACGACATTTTCCTCAAGCTTTACACTCATGGCACGCAGGAGCGCCACTCTCGGTACTTACTGGAGGGCGGTCTGGAGCAGACTCTCTCGCTGATCACCACAGAGTGCCAGCGTTCCGGTCTCGATTTGCGCTTCTCAACCGCCTGGGAGATGCGTCAAGCCGTAGATGCAGCCGAACGAGGGGATGGCCATCTCGCGCATCAACCGGACCCCGCACCCGTCGCGGAGTTTGAAATGACATGAAGGGGAATCTCGGGACGTTGGCAATCAAATCGAGGATCTTAGATTCAATGGTGGATCCCATCGGCGATTAGTTCGGGCTCTGGCTACTACGCAAAACTTATGGACTTCGAAAACGCTCGGCGGCTTTTAGAAATCATTCCCGGTGAAGCAACAGTCGTTGATGTCGGGGGTGGCGCATCTCCATTTCCGCGGGCGGACTACGTGATCGATGCGATGCCGTATGGGAAACTTGGTGCAGGCAGCGACAGAAACATTCACAAGAGACTCGGAATCAGCCCGCGATATTCCGAGGATCGATGGATTCAAACTGACCTGTGCGATCGCCGTCCCTGGCCGATATCGGACAAAGCCTTCGATTTTGCTATCTGTTCGCATTTGCTCGAAGACATCCGGGACCCCATCTGGGTTTGCTCTGAGCTGCGCCGGATTGCCAAAGCTGGCTATATAGAAGTGCCTTCTCGCGTTGTCGAGCAATCCAAAGGGGTTGAGAATCCCCGCCATGCTGGTTTCTATCACCACCGTTGGCTCGTCACCCGAGTCCGGAACCGCCTCGAGTTTCGCCACAAACCACACGTCTTACATTCCGTCAAGGATGCCATCGTTACGCACCTCTCGCCCGGTCAGCGCATCAACCAACACTATGCCATTGTGACCCTGGATTGGTCCGGTGACTTTGAAGCCGTCGAGGTTCTCGAGTTTGACGAGGGTAAGGTCATCAGCGAGTTGCGTCAGTTTGCCGCGGAGGCCCGGCGCTTGCCCGATCTCACCGTCAAAGTGCCAATCCCGGTGCTTCAATACATCAAACACCGAATCTACTACTGCAGGCTGTGGCTGGGGCAAGCGGGATATTGATCGATGGATCGCATGATTCAAGATACGGTCAGCGTCATAATTCCATACTATCGTGCGAGTCAGACCATCGTGCGCGCCGTGGAAAGCGCTTTGACGCAGTCCGTTCCTCCCCATGAAATCCTCATCGTTGACGACGGTAGCCCTGACGACGCCGCTAGCGCCACCAGGGAATTCGGTTCTTCCGTGACTCTGATCCGCAAGTCCAACGGCGGCGTGGCAAGCGCGCGCAATTTGGGAATTGAGCTCTCGAAGGGTGAGTGGATCGCGTTTCTCGATGCCGATGATTACTGGGAGCCATCAAAGCTCGAACGCCAACTCGCCTTTTCAGATGGCGTGGGACTTGTTGGCAGTATGTTTTTTATGGAAGTCCCTGGAAAGCCGCGTTCGTTGGGTGAGGTTGAGAATCCCGAGTTCTTCGGCACAATGTTAAACCCGCGTGACTCCGAGGCCTTCCACGTCGCTATGAATCTCTGGACCAGCGTTTTGCTCGTGCGGCGCAAGGCCTTGGGCGATCAGCGCTTCTTTCCGGGCCTGGAGATGGGCGAGGATCGGGATCTTTGGATCAGGCTGGTTGCATCCACAAGCGTCTACCTCCTTCCCGAGCCGCTCGCCACTTATACGCAACGGCCGGACTCACTCTCCAATAGCGATTCAGATCGAGATTGTCTAAGTATGTTGAAGGTCGTCTATCGCCACGCCGCGCTTCTTGGGTCTAAGGAGGTCCGCAAACAGGAGGCCATCATTTACCGCCGCTGGGCAGGAAGTCACCTCGCGGGAGGAAAGTCGCGGTCCGCGATAGGCCCCGCCGCACGCCGCCTTGCGATTCAGCCTGCATCTCCAGAGGCGTGGTGGATCATGTGTAAATGCCTGGCACGATCAATACTTCTTTAGCTCTCTTCCGCACGATTCTCCAAGAATGCAGGGTGGGCAAATCGTAGCTTGCTCGGACAGCCGGATTGTGTGAGCCATGCAAGAAACCGGCGCTGTCATTTGCTCGGACAGGACTACATCACCTGGCCGAGACATCTTCGCAAACTGTATAAAAGGGGACAGCGCGCACCCCTTGCGGAATTTAGGATGGGGCACTTGGTCGTGAGTGCGCGCCTTGTGGGTTTCTTTATTGGTTACCTACAATCCTATGCGTCACAGTTGCTCCGATTGACGTATGGACATGGAAATATAGCCGGGACACGATACGCGATTCCGCATGCGGGTTATTTGCCGCGTCATGAAGTTGCCGGCTAAGGGTTATGAAAGACCTAGTGGCCCCTCCCCACTGGACTGAACGGAGGTGCTTTTTCCGATGAGGACCATCTTCCCCGCTTTATTTTGTTTCCTGCTGTGTGCTACTCCTGCCTCGGCACAATCGCCAATCGTGGCCGCAAGTGGCGAAACTCCAGTCTCCGCTTTAAGGGACGAAACTCCAATCGCAGCCGCAGCTGGCAAAACTCCCTTCGCCGCCGCAAGGAGCAAGACTCCGGTCGTCGCCGTCAGGGGCAAGGGCCCGGCCGTAGCCGGAAAGGGCAAGACGATTGACGTAAGTCTGGGATACGCCTACCTGAGCAGCGGACAGAGTTTTTCCAATCGAATGGGCTTAAAGGGTGCGGATGCAGGCTTCACGATCCGTTATTCCCGACTTGGTATTAGAGCTGATTTGGGCTATGCGCGGGCCGCGAATGTGCTGGGGACCGGGCGTCGCAGTAGTGTGCTTAGTTATTTAGCAGGACCCGTTTTCTATCCGACGAGACATCGTAATTTTGATACTTACATTCATGCTCTGGTGGGGGGCGCCAGAGTGAGTGGTCCGGTTCGCCTCAATAGCGGCGGAATCCTTTTGGGAGGATGGGCGACGGGCTATGCTTGGGCAGTAGGCGGCGGAGTTGACTACTGGTTTTCTGATTCCCTGGCCATTCGCACTGGCGCGGACTATCTGAGAACTGCGTATTACGACCCTACGCTGACGCTTCGGGGCCAGAACAATATCAGGACAACCGCCACGGTAGTCTATTTTTTCGGAAAACGATCGCGGACGTGGCGGTGAGGCGCGCGATTCCCTTCCTTGACACGCAAATGAAGACTGACGACTGAGAGGATCGGAGCATGAGCAGAAAAACGCCCTATAAGGATCAGTGGATTAAGGGGGACGCTAGAGACACGAACTCAGCTCCGCAGGATTCGCCCCTGCCCTCGGACGCACCGCGTTCCGAGAGCCGCCGGAGGTTCCTCGGTAACGTGCGCGGAGTTGCCATGGCCGCGGCAAGCGCGGGTGCGATCGGCTTGGAGCCACTTCTAGGTGCAAAGCATTCAGTCGTTAGCGCGGCCGACGATGGCCACGATGGCAGGTCGAGCGGATCCGAGCGCGCCGAACAAGCGGCGGAAATCCGCATGGAGGCCGCGAAGGCTGAGCGGAAGGTTCCTAGTCCACCTCACGCAACAAACGGCGACGAGGAGCGCTACGCCGATAAGTGTGGCACATACACCAAAGCCCTTCTGCAGGACGGCCCCGGGCGCGTGAATTTGAATGCATACCTAAGCTTCAAGACTGCATTGAGTAGCGGTAACCCTGAGGACTTCGAGGACATCATCATGGGCGGGGGACGTCAGCTAGTTGATCCGCAAGCCGGGCTGGCCTTCGATATGGAGGGTTGCGATTCCCAGAAGTTCGGCAGCGCTCCTGCACCACTGAGCCAGGAGACGGTCGTGGTTGTCCCTCCTGCGCCAGCGTTGGCCAGCGCAGCGTATGGAACGGAACTGATCGAATTGTATTGGGCTTCTCTTCTGCGTGACGTCCCGTTTACCCAATACCCCTCCAATCCGGTAGCGGCTCAAGCGGCAAAGGAACTTACGGGGCAACCGAACTACGCGGGCCCCAGGAGTGGTGGCCAAGTCACACCGGAGTTGATGTTCCGGGGCGCCTTCCCAGGTGAAACGGTAGGGCCATACATCTCGCAGTTTTTCATTACGCCGACCTTCCTCGGCCAGCAACCCATCAGCCAGCAGCTGGTGACCTACCAGCCGAATGTCGACTATCTAACCGACCCCACCTCCTGGGCCCTCATCCAGAATGGCGGCAGCACCGGTCTACAAAATCAGCAGGATCCGCAGCTACGCTTCGCGCACAATGGCCGAGACCTTTCTGCCTGGACCCACATCGACATGCTCTATCAGGGGTATTTCGTGGCGTTCCTGGTGCTTGATGCCATTGGCGCGTCGGCAAACCCGGGAATCCCGTACAGCAAGTCGAAGACCCAGATCGGCTTCGGTACTTTCGGCGCGCCGCACATTGCCGGGATGCTCGGTGAAGTGGCTTACCGGGCGTTGGAACGCAGTTGGTTCCAGAAGTGGTTTGTTCATCGCCGTCATCGCCCTGAGTCGGGAGGCGGAATCGTCCACTTGGTCAAGACCGGGCAGGGAAGCAGTATCGACGGCAGCCTGAACAAGAATGTCCTGAACTCGGAGGCCGTGGAGAGCAGCTTCAAGAAATATGGGAGCTACCTGCTTTCGCAGGCCTTCCCCGAGGGCTCGCCGACACACCCCTCTTACCCCACGGGCCACGGAGTAGTCGCGGGCGCTTGCATTACCATTCTGAAGTTTTTCTTCGACGGTAATTTCGTGATCCCGAATCCTTTGGTGCCGGCAGAGGATGGGCTCTCGCTGGCGCCCTATACAGGTTCGGACAGGAATCAGATCACGGTAAATAGCGAACTGAACAAACTCGCGCACAACGTCAGTTTCGGTCATGGGATCCACGCCGGAATCCACTGGCGCAGCGACACCGACGTATCCATGGTACTGGGGGAAGCCACCGCGATCAGCTGCCTTCAGGACCAGGCGGAAACGTTCAACGAGAAGTTCACTGTCCACTTCACCAAGCTTGACGGCACAACCGCCACCATCTCCAACCAATAACGCTCACAATCAGAACCCTCCATTCTGCCGGGTTTCGCCGCTCTCCTCTCATCCTGCCCTCCGGTAAAGCGGAAGTCTTTGTTTCAAGTTTGGCAGCGGCGAATAGTTGAGTCCGATCTGATTCCATTTACCACCGAACATTGCTCAAATAAACCGCAAAACTGTATACAAGAGAACAGACGCGCGTCTCGAGGGAGTCTAGGATTTAGATCGCAAGGTTACGGGGTTACATTCGCCATATACATCCGAGCCCAGATGTATCGGAAACGCAGGGCAGATGAGTTTGTTTTTTCGGTTCTTATGGAGTCTGTCTCTTCCTCGATTGCCAAGGTTTGGGCCCGAGGACGTAGCCGGTACCGCAGAGTATTACAATCGCCTGGCTCGGCATGATGAGGTGACTATGAACCCTCCGGGCATGTGGACAAGGCGCATTTCGACGCATCTAGTGTTGCGTATACAGCCGCCCAAGCCTGCAGAGAAGGTACGTCAACAGATTCTGCGTCGCGCCGTGTAGCAAAAGTCTTGCGGAGAGACCAACTGGAAAATGAGTGGAGAATTATCTCGCAGTCTATCGTCTTCAGCCCGCACGAGCGCCGGGGACATCGAACAACTCGTTAGTCGCACGGCCTGTTTGGATCGCTAGTCCAGCCCCTCGTTGAATGGAAGCGATTCAACCTGTTCTCCGCGCCAGGCAGAGCCCGCAGCAATTTGTTGGGCCAGTGTGGAAGTGTCTCGCAGCAAAGACAGAAAGGTAAAAAAGCATGCCTCTCATGCAGATTCTATTAACTCTGATCGTCGTCGGCGTCCTACTGTGGCTGGTGAATCGTTTCATCCCCATGGCAGGCAGTATCAAATCGATCTTGAACGGAGTCGTTGTCATTGGAGTGGTGTTGTGGCTCCTGAACATATTTGGACTATTTCATTCTCTCTCTCGTATCCGCGTCGGCTGACAAAGGAACAAACGCGAGTCAGCGGGCAAAAGTCGAAACAGGTGCAGGTCTGAAAGTAGCGCTGAAGCGTAAAGCAGATCAGCGAGAAAGGCGGATGCTTATGAACGGAAAATGGAAACGAACGACGAGTGTGGTGACCGTGCTCGTTGCGGCTGCGACCTTGACAGTGTCTTTGCCGCAAAGGGCCGCTGCGGATCAGAACGATCCCCCCGGCCGCGTCGCGCGGCTTAAGTACGTCCAAGGCGCAGTCTCTTTCCAGCCTGCTGGAGAACCGGATTGGGTTACGGCGGTTGTGAACCGGCCCATGACTACGGGCGACAAACTATGGGCCGATAACGGGGCGCGCGCAGAATTACGCATTGGTTCGGCGACGATCCGGCTGGATAGCAGCACAGGCTTTTCTTTCCTCAATCTAGATGACCGTACAGTTCAGCTGCAACTCACGCAGGGAATTCTGGACATTCGCGTGCAAAGGCTCGGCAGGGGCGAAATATTTGAGGTGGACACACCAAACCAAGCGTTCTCCATTTTGCGACCCGGTCAATATCGAATTCAAGCCAGCGAGGACGGAAACTCGACATTTGTGACCGTGCGCAGCGGAGAAGGTGAAGCGACCGGCGGCGGCCAGACTTACTCAGTGCATTCCGGCGAGACCGGGACGTTCAACGGCACGGACTCGATCTCTGCCAATGTCTACAGCGCGAGCGGCACGGATGAATTTGACAATTGGGGAGCGACTCGCGACCGCCACGATGATGGATCGCGCTCGACGCGTTACGTCTCGGCCGACGTCGTGGGCTATGAAGACTTAGACGACAACGGAAGTTGGCGCAATGACCCTACCTACGGAAATGTTTGGACACCTCGCGTTTCCAAAGAATGGGCTCCTTATCACGATGGACACTGGGCCTGGATTTCACCGTGGGGCTGGACCTGGGTTGACGATGCACCCTGGGGTTACGCACCGTTTCACTACGGCCGCTGGATATCTTCCCGCGGAGACTGGTGCTGGGTGCCCGGGCCGATTGCCGTCGAGCCTGTGTATGCGCCGGCATTAGTGGCCTTCATCGGCGGATCGAATTTTGGCGTGTCGATATCAGTTGGAGGCGGCCGTGGTGACCGCGGCAACGTGGGATGGTTTCCGCTGGGTCCAAGGGAAGTATACGTGCCCGGGTACAACACCAGCCGAGGCTACGTGGACCGCGTGAACGTCAGCAACACGAACGTCAGCACCACGACGATCACAAATGTCTACAACAACCAAGTCACGAACATCAACAACACGAATGTGAACAACACCAACGTAAACAACACGACGGTCAACAACACGAATATCAAGTATGTGAACAAGACGGTCCCAGGAGGCGTGACAGCTGTCCCGCAATCTGCCTTTGTTGGCTCACAAACGGTCGCCAAATCTGCCGTTGCAGTGAATCAACAGCAGATCGCCGCGGCTCCCGTAAGTGCGAGGGCTGTTGTGGCGCCAATCAACAGTAGCGTCCTTGGGTCTTCCGCCTCGAGTGCGAATCATGTCGCGCAGCCGCCGGCAGCGACCGCAAATCGGACGGTGGTGGCAAAGGCGACTCCGCCTCCAGCAGCGATACCATTTGCAAAACAGCAGCAAGCGCTCGATGTGCACCCCGGCCAGCCTCTCGCTGTGCGCGAAGTTCAATCCTTGCGCACGACGACAGTTGCCACAGCACAACCACTCGTCAAGCAGGCCCCTCTCGGCAGAGCGGCGACACCGGGCACAAATCGTCCCGTGGTCCTGCCGATTGCTGCAAAAGCAACGGACTCAGCCAATGTGCCAGCGAACAAGCCGGCCAACGTGCCGCCTCCCAATGGAGGCGCGAATACGTCGGCCAACCCGAGTCAGCCCGTGCGTGCGGACAGGCCGCCTCCCGCGCAGCAGAACAATCCCCACGCAGCGGCAAATGATCCGGCAACGGCAATCACGGCTACAAAGGGCAACGGGCAGCCTGCGAGCACACCACCAAACAAGCCGGCCAACGTGCCGCCTCCTAATGGGGGCGCGAATACATCAGTAAACGCGAATCAGCCCGTGCGCACGGATAGACCGCCCCCAGTACAGCAGAACAACCCAGCCTCATCGGGAAATGGGCCAGCAGCGGTGAACTCGGGCAGGAACGGCAACGTGCAGCCTACGAAAATGCCGGCGGACAAGCCGGCCAACGTTCCGCCTCCTAGTGGGGACGCCAAAACATCAGCCAACCCGAATCAGGCCATGCGCACGGACAGACCACCTTCAGCGCAGCAGAACAACCCGACATCAGCGGCGAATCCGGCTGTTGCTGCGAAACTGAAGGATCCCAGAATTGACGCCTACCGCGGCAGACCAAATCAACAACAAGCTCCGGCGCAAGG